>ERZ778496.2820-NODE-2820-length-9825-cov-5.970215_pt1 | contig 9825 bp, 11 predicted proteins | sample MGYA00433099_ERZ778496 | MGnify/ENA primary metagenome ERZ778496 (study PRJEB29527, sample SAMN07138962) | mouse gut metagenome | material: feces | host: mouse | place: China:Nanjing | collected 2016-01-25 ... | reverse complement strand
TCCGCCCCAACACATATTTCGGGCGACACATATATTATATAAACGGATATTTTTTTTTTTTTTTCAACAATTTGTGACTCTTGGTGGTTTTATAATCAGACAAGGAGATCAGGCGACCTCCAAGATTGAGACATACTAAAACCGGGGAGTGACTTCCCTCTTTTTATCTTGAGCTTTAAATCTATCAAAGGTATGATTCAAAAGAAAGTCATAGATTCCATTTACAAGAAATTCAGGAAGCGGCCTGCGTCGCCCGACGAACTCGACATACCCTTGTTGTTCGAGAAAGTTCCCATTGAGACCGCCATCGAAATCGACGGCGACCATCTGGTCATAAACTCCATCGAGTCCACCTCCCCGTTCCACTCCATACCGGTGAGCCACATCCACGCCATAATCGAATTCGACGAAGCTGTGGCCATCGTTCTCCATTCATCGATAATTTTCATATCAAAAGAGGACGGCTCGGTGCATGTCCACCTCAAGGACATCGGCCCGACATTCATAGACAGAGTCAAATCCATCCTTTCGCCGACCTGACACCGCCATAGTCCAGACATACGTCTCCACAACGGCTCCAGGAACATCAGGCCACACAGACCACCCCCGTCAATGCCACCGACCGACACCGTTGCCCCCATTGTCTCCCAAGAAGCAAAAGCTGGCAAAAGAACCCCCAAAGTCAAGTAACCAGAGCAATCAATGCCAAAGGCAGAATCAAAGCCCAAACCACTGCCACACGGGCAACGCTCCCGCTTGACTCCGAGAGGCCCTTTAGCTCATCGACCGGACGGGAGATAAATCGAGGCTATCAGGAAAGTGCTGGCAATCCCGCATATCCCCGAAGACGTCAAACCGAACCAACCCGAAGGTTGCGAATAACTCGCGATAACACAAAGACAGGCAACCCCGGCAATCACTGCCGAGGTTGCCTGTCTTTATTCGTATGATTAAGTTGTTTTCTAATAATTGTTTTATTGAATATGGATATGCTACTGGCACACCTTAAATTTGACATTCTTTCGGTTAATCCGAAGTGAGACTATCAGATTAGAGAATTGGGAGATGTGGGGAAAGACGATTGTCACAATGGCAACACCATTCTTTTCGGTGGCCTTAACCGAGGTCGCCTGACACTCTTGTCCTTTCCATGTTGGAATGAGTTTTACATCGGAAACCGTATATTGCTATCCGGCATTGTAGTCTGTAAAGAGGATAGTTACCTTGTCATCGTAATTGCTGACTTTGGCTGGTATGATTTGGCATTAGTCGCCAGAGCCATGATAGCCAGAAAGAATATAGTCATCAGAGTCCTCATAAGATTAGAATGTCTCATAGTATTTGGTGGCTTTTGCTGCACTCGTAATACGAAGATTGCCGGGTACAGCATTCTTGACCCAAATCTGATTGTCCCAGTCTCCCTGTGTAAATTTGAATTCCGCAGGTAATTTGAGGTAGATATCGATACTGTATGTCGAATCATTAATTTGTGTCATTTTTATTCCCTTTGGATTCCAGTTTGCAAGAGCCTCTTGATTACCGGTTATATACACATCTCCATTTAGGGAGGCCCCCGAAAGTTCAACATGTGCCTTACAGGATATATTATCGGTTGGCTGACAGTCATCTGCAAGTCGATAGACTGCATAACTCTTCAGTGCGTCGATAAGCACAGGCTGGTAACTCCAATTGTGGGAGTATTCCGGATACTCTTTTATAACCATCTTGACATATTCGGGGAGGTTAGCGGATTCAAAATGAGTCTTCACTTTGTCCCATGCCGACCGCCATTCGTCAGGCCAACCGGTATCCACGCATTCATTGGCCATCGTCATAAAAATGAAACGGGGCTTATTATTGCTGAAATCATAATTTACGAGTTCTTTTCCCCATAGCTGGTCATCCCATGCCAGATTGGGAGACAGGGCGATATAGTCGTCAAACATATCCTCGGAAGTCAATGAGTCAAGAATGAAAGACGCGCTTAGGGAATGTCCTACTGCAAGCGTATGTCCAGTTGTGCGATACTCTGAATTGATATATGGCATCAGTTCTTCCTTTATGAATTTTTTGAATAGCGGTGCACATCCATAATCATCCGGCATATTTTCCGGTTTCGGTATATTAACCGGCTTGGAATAGAAATCCCTGTTCCTTTCATAATTGTAATCAGGTATATATGGTGAAGGGATACCCACGACAATGAATGGACGAGTATCCTCATTTTCAGGTTGACAACCATAGTGCATAAGGCTATGTACCAGATCAAATCTTGAACGCCATTGAGAATCGAATACATATATCACATCGTATTCCGATTGGGTAGCCTCATCATACTCATCAGGTGTGAATATAAGTACCGGGCGTTTGAAAGGGAAATTTTCTGAGTCAAGATACTTGACCTCAACTCTTGCAGTCTCCTGTGCCGATGCTCCTGATATGGAGACCAACACCATAAAAAAGATTGTGAGTATTCTTATCATTTTTTTGATTTTTGATTTACGATGCAAAATTACTGCCGTTAAAAATTCCCTGCCATACCCAAAAGTGTACAAATGAGTTTGGAGATGAAAACATACACTTTTGGGTATGGCACAGCAGAAGGGATGATCCTACTTTTGCAGTGTAAAATCAATTATGAATATGACAACCGAAGAAAAACGCCAGATTGCAGACTGCCGAATCGCAGTTGCAGGAGCTACTGAGTTTATCGGCAGCGTCAGAACCGAACTTCAACAGTTGGGCTTTGAGGCGATTCAAATAATATCCCCGTCTGATGAAGAACCTATTATAAATACAGATGTTATTGCCGAGAATGTCAATGATGGCAGTTCTTGCTTATCAAAGGATGCGACTATTCCTTTAATATTGCCATTTGATTTTGTAAATGGAGCCGGTGCTATCGTTGTTATGCCTGAGGACGAAAGGGATATGTTACGCAAGCCTAATCTCCGGCAATGGGCGGCAACATATATGGCAGGTTATTGTGCTTTCTGGAATATAGATGGGTACGAGTGGTTGCGCTATTCATTATCCGACATCAAGAACGGCGTAACGAACAGTACGGCACTGGACACAGCAGCGCATATATGCGCACGGATAGCAGCCAACATCGCCGTAGAGCGTGAAGTAAAACATTTTCCACGATTTTATTTGTGCAAGAATTTAGAGTAGCTTGTTGTTTGTAGCGGCAACTATGGCTTCGGATATATTGCGTACATCAAGTTTCTCGAATATGCGCTGACGGTATTTCTTGATAGTGTCGGGCGACAGACAGATTTTATCAGCAATCTCACTCATTGTAAGACCTTGAATAGAGAGTGTCAGCACAGATTTCTCACCGTCTGTAAGAGTCGGCATCTGCCGTTTGTCCCAGCGGCGAGTAGTAAGATTATACTCAAAGAAACCGGACGAGCCGACGCGGTGCATTTCTATATGTCCGGCGTCGTTGCGGGTAGATGCCGACACCACGCAGAGGGCGAGCCATATTCGCCCGTCGGATGTGAGGGTAAGCGGAGTCAGCTTGTGGTTGACAAGTAGCCTTCGCCCGTCATTTAGGATATGAAAATCGTAAGAGATGTACCAGTCCTTACGCTCATTAACCGGAATCGTTTGATAAAATGAAAATCCTGCTTCGTTCAGATCAATCAAACACTGCTGCTCATCCTCAGGCACATATTCCAAATAGAAACGATAGCCTCGTTTCATCACCTGCTCAGGTGTCAATCCGCACAGGAACATGGGATTGGGCGACACATACAGGAAATTCTGCTTGAAATAGTCAATGATATAGACGCTCTGATATGTGGAGCGAGAAAACGCCTCTGCCGAGCGGATATATTCATCCACCCGGCTGTAATCAAGTTCTTCAGGGAGCTTGACCTCATTATCAGGTATGAAGAAATCGTCTGTCGTTTTCATCTGTTTGCAATTCTCAAAATGTCGTATTTTTCAGCTCGGATTTCATTTTGCAAAGTTACGAATTTTGTTGGGAATCAGGATTATTATCCGAGAATGTTAACGAGGACAAAACCGACCCCTCCCATTTTCGTCTGACTCGTCATTGCAGCCCACATCTATAAAGCCCATACATCACATTGCCAAATCCCTGTTTCTTCATGAGAACTGGAGGCGTCGTGGATACTGGAGGTCGGATTAGTTCAGTTCGGGCCATATATGCCCTACAAATTAAACCAAACTACATACTATGTTGGCTGGTGAAAAAAGAAACCGGCCTTCCGCCGCGATGAGGCTGAAGATGGGGCAAACTTTTCCACCAAGAGTTAGGTGAGTTTGCGATTTTCTGCGTAACTTTGCGTCAAGCTTTGCTGTCGCCATCCGCGGCGACGGCTTTTTGACATAGTTAACAAATTCCATTTCGAAGCATAGAACCATGTACAGGACTAACACCTGCGGCGAGTTACGACTTGCCGATGCCGGCAAAGAAGTCACCCTCGCCGGATGGGTACAGAGGTCTCGCAAGATGGGAGGAATGACTTTCATCGACCTCCGTGACCGCTACGGCCTGACCCAGATCGTTTTCAACAACGCTGACAACGCAGAGCTCTGCGAGCAGGCCAATCATCTGGGACGCGAATATGTGGTGCAGGTAACCGGCACAGTAGCCGAGCGCTCCGCGAAGAACCCCGCGCTCCCCACCGGCGACATTGAAATCATCGCAGGCGCCCTGAAGGTGCTGAACCCATCTGAAGTCCCCCCCTTCACAATCGAGGATGAGACCGACGGCGGAGACGACCTCCGCATGAAGTTCCGCTATCTCGACCTGCGCCGCCCCTGTGTGCGCAAGAATCTCGAGCTGCGCCACAAGATGACGATGGAGGTGCGCCGCTATCTCGACTCCAAGGGATTCCTTGAGATAGAGACTCCGATGCTCGTAGGCTCCACACCGGAAGGCGCCCGCGACTTCGTGGTGCCGTCGCGTATGAATCCCGGCCAGTTCTATGCCCTGCCCCAGTCTCCCCAGACCCTCAAACAGCTGCTGATGGTCTCCGGCATGGACCGCTATTTCCAGATCGTCAAGTGCTTCCGCGACGAAGACCTGCGCGCCGACCGCCAGCCCGAGTTCACCCAGATTGACTGCGAGATGAGCTATGTCAGCCAGGAGGATGTCATATCCCTGTTTGAAGGTATGGCCAAGCACCTCTTCAAGGAGCTCCGCGGAGTGGAGATAACCGAGCCTTTCATCCGTATGCCATGGGCTGACGCAATGCGGCTTTACGGTTCAGACAAACCCGACCTTCGCTTCGGTATGGAGTTTGTGGAACTGATGGACATAATGAAAGGCCACGGCTTTGGCGTATTCGACAGCGCGGAATACATCGGCGGAATCTGCGCCAAGGGTGCGGCAAGCTATACCCGCAAGCAGCTCGACCAGCTCACCGACTTCGTGAAGCGTCCGCAGATCGGAGCGAAAGGGATGGTCTACGCCCGTGTTGAGGCTGACGGCTCAGTCAAATCATCCGTTGACAAATTCTACACCCAGGAAGTGCTGCAGCAGATGAAAGAGGCATTCAAGGCCGAGCCCGGCGACCTCATCCTGATACTCTCCGGCGATGACGCGATGAAGACCCGCAAACAGCTCTGCGAGCTTCGCCTTGAGATGGGCAACCGCCTTGGCCTGCGCGACAAAAACAAGTTCGCCTGCCTCTGGGTGGTTGACTTCCCGATGTTTGAATGGTCAGAAGAGGAACAGCGCCTCATGGCGATGCACCATCCCTTCACCCATCCCAAAGATGAGGACATCCCCCTGCTCGACACCAAGCCCGAGGAGGTACGCGCCGATGCATACGACATGGTAGTGAACGGTATGGAAGTCGGAGGCGGCTCGATACGTATCCACGACTCCGCCCTGCAGGCAAAGATGTTTGAGATTCTCGGATTCACCCCCGAAAAGGCCCAGGAGCAGTTTGGCTTCCTCATGAACGCCTTCAAATACGGCGCGCCCCCACATGGCGGCCTCGCTTACGGCCTCGACCGATGGGTGAGCCTGTTCGCCGGGCTCGACTCCATACGAGACTGTATGGCTTTCCCCAAGAACAACTCCGGACGCGACGTGATGCTTGAAGCCCCCTCCGCGCTCGACCAGAAGCAGCTCGACGAGCTGCAGCTCGCCCTCGACCTCAAGGAGAAATAATCCCCAGGGAAACAACACCCGACAGCCGATGACAAACAGAGAAATAACCGACGCCATAGAAGAGTTTGCCCCACTCTCGCTGCAAGAGAGCTGGGACAACTCCGGATGGCAGCTTGGCGAGCCTGAGGCAGAATGCACCGGGGTGATTGTCTGTGTCGACGTGACACCCGACATCATACAGGAAGCCGCCTCCAAAGGATGCAACCTGATTGTCTCTCACCATCCACTGATATTCCGGGGGGTCAAACAGATCACAGGCCGCGACCGAGTGGAGCGATGTATACGGCAAGCCTTTCGCCAAGGGATATCCATCTATTCCTCACATACCGCGACTGACTGCGCGCCAGCCGGAGTCTCATGGGAGATGGCCCGCCGGCTCGGCCTGGCAAATACCGAAGGTCTCGCCCCCTCGGGTCTGGGAGTCATCGGCGACCTGCCATCGGCATTGCCCTGGCGGGAGTTCGTCAAACTTGTCAAAAAAGCATTCGGCGCGGAGTCAGTCAGATGCTCCAGGGTGCCGTCCGACGACTGGCAAGTCGTCAGGGTGGGCCTGTGTGGAGGCTCCGCCGCGGAATTCCTTCCGGCTGCCCTTGCCAGAGGCGCGCAGGCATATGTCACCGCCGACTGCAAGCTAAACCAGTTCATTGACCACGCCGACGACATACTGCTGGTCGATGCCGGACATTTTGAGACAGAAGAATGCACAAAAGATCTTTTTTGTCGCGTGATTTCTGAAAAATTTCCTAACTTTGCAGTCTGGAAATCAACCGTTGAGAGAAATCCGGTCGTCCACCTCTGACGAGACGATGGATTCCTCTTCATATCTTTGTAAAATTTTCCATCTTTTAGCATGGCCACTGATAAGAACAAATCTGAAAACCTCTCCGTCGAGAGCCGTCTCAACTCCCTCTACAAGCTCCAGACGGTCCTGACCGAAATCGACCGCATAAAGACCATACGCGGCGAACTTCCCCTTGAAGTCAAAGACCTCGAAGACAACCTCGAAGGCCTCCGCACCCGTATCGCCAACTTCAATGCCGACATCGACACCCTCCGTCAGAAACTCGCCCAGGAGAAAGAGAAAATCGCCGACTCGCAAAACAAAATCGCCCGCTACAAAGAGCAGCTCGACAATGTGCGCAACAACCGCGAGTTTGACCTCCTGTCAAAAGAGGTTGAATTCCAGACTCTCGAAATCGAGCTCTGCGAAAAACATATCGGCGAATACACCCGCAACATCGACAACCGCACACGCGACATCGAGGTGACCGAAGAGAAAATCTCCGACACCGAGCATGTGCTCGCCGAAAAGCGCGCCGAACTTGAGGAAATCGTCAGCGAGACCCGCCAGGATGAAGAACGCCTCCGCCAGCAGGCCAAAGACCTCGAGCCGATGATTGACGCCCGCACACTCAACGCGTTCAAGCGCATCCGCAAGAACGCCCGTAACGGCCTCGGAGTAGTCTATATCCAGCGCAACGCATGCGGCGGCTGTTTCAACCGCATCCCGCCTCAGAAACAGCTTGAAATCAAGATGCGCAAAAAAATCATCGTCTGTGAATACTGCGGCCGCATCCTCGTCGATCCCGCAATCGCCGGCATCGGGGAATAATCCCCCACCTCTTCTCTCTGCCATCAACACCGAAAAGAATCCACGGAGGTGTGTCCTTTCCCCGGAACAGTCCGGTGTCAGGCCACACCTCCTGACTTTTACAATGAAACGACTGCTCATCGCCATAGCAACATTGGCCATCCTCCTGCCGTTCACAGCCACATCAGCTTCTCCCGGCCACATCTCCGCAGAGAAAAAAACGGCGATGCGATTCAAAGGGACTGATGTCGACTCCCTCGTCATGGCCATATGCCGGGAACACGGCACAGCCCGCATAGGCGGCATATGGAGCGCCACAACCGACGGTGCCACTGTCGGAATCGTCCCCGCTAAAGCATGGACAGCCAAGACTGGAATGACCGCCCCGCAAAAAGGCAAGACCCTCGCCGAACAATGGCTGATGATCCTGCTCGACAGCCCAGATCCACGGTTGCAGCCTGGCACACTTATGGGATGGCTGTCGCCGGCAGCAAAACCCGACCATTACAACGCACAGATATTCACCCGCCAGAACAACTCTACCCTCACCTCCGCGCGTCCATTCATACTTCATATCATTGACGACGGCCATATGACAATGAAAGGAATCCGCAAAGGCATTGAAATAAATCCCTGGCGACTCTTGCCATATATGATAAGAGGCAGCATAAGATACCGCGACGAGACTCCACGCGACCTCGACGGATTCCTGAAGAAATGGCCTGTGCCACACAATCCCCAGAACCCACGTTATCTCTGAGCCAATACCCCACCCCACAGAAATGAACGCCAGACAATTCACTTCAGCACTCGCCGTCGCGCTCACTCTCTCTGCCGCAACAAAAGCCGACAGGGTGGTCACCACACGCAAAAAACTCAAACCAATCCAGACCACGGAACAACCAGCCGCTACGGCCCACACCAAGACCGATACCCTGGTCTCACCAGTCGGAGCCGTCAGATTCTGCGGATACGAGAAAACCCTCCGAGCCAACAAAGAGACCATATTCATCGAGAACACAACCGACTCCACCATCTCATCAATCACCTTCACAATCGAATACCTCGACATATACAAGCGGCAAATCCACTCCCGCACAGTCAGGCAAAAAACATCAATCCCCCCACGCGAAACACGCCGCTACGACATCAGATCCTGGGACACCCAGAAAACATACTACTACACCAACGGCGACCAGCCACACAAATCTGCCACACCTTACGACATCCGCATCACCACAGACACAATATTGACCCAGCCATGCACCCCATAGACCACATAAAAAGCTTCGCTCGGATGACACCGGAAATAGAGGCCAGCCTCCGCAGCCTGATGAAAGAGCAATCTTACAAAAAAGGCGACATAATACGCGGAGCAATTAACCTTATAAATTACAGCTACTACATCAAGCGCGGTGCCGCCCGCGTTTTCGTCACAAGCGGAGGCAAAGAACATACCCTCTCCTTCTCCTTCGACGACGAGTTCATCATCGCCACACAGCAATCCCTGAAAGACAACCCCGACACCATAGCCATACAATTCCTCGAACCGACCGAAACAATATACTTTCCCCACCACAAGATAAAAGACAACCTGAACGAATCCACCACGGTTGAGACCACATCCTCCCTGCTCTTCCTCAACGCCGCCCTCCTCCGCTACACAAGCCTCCTGGAGGAACGCATATACATAATGCAGACACTCAACGCCACCCAACGCTACAACTGGGTAATAAAACGCCACCCACGCATCCTCGAGACCGCGCCAGCTACCCAAATCGCCTCATACCTCGGCCTCACCAAAGAAACCCTATACCGCATCCGCAACAACCGATACTGACACCCTTCAACCCACAAGCCTCCGCGCAACCTATGGAATCTGTAAGCTATTCCTCCTAATCCCGATTAAATCTTTTCTCGAAAATCATCCGCGGAAATCCGCGTGTCTGCGGTATCTGCGTGAGATCTTTTCCGGGGAAGGGGATGGGCCGGGCACGTGTGAGGGCATGTGGTGGGGGATATGATGGGTCAGCGGATTTTTCCGGTGGGCGGAGGGTGATGTCAAGAGTATAGAGTGGCC
>ERZ778496.2819-NODE-2819-length-9828-cov-3.232170_pt1 | contig 9828 bp, 11 predicted proteins | sample MGYA00433099_ERZ778496 | MGnify/ENA primary metagenome ERZ778496 (study PRJEB29527, sample SAMN07138962) | mouse gut metagenome | material: feces | host: mouse | place: China:Nanjing | collected 2016-01-25 ... | reverse complement strand
ATTGCTTTTTAAAAGAATAAGCACTAAAAATACTTAAGATAATTCCTAAAATTAAGCCGCAAATGATTAAGCTCCATGATCCCCAAACGAAGTCGCCTTTTATCCAAAGATTATTTAAAAGCATTCCCCAGTCAAACGGCCACCACATGCTCCAAGTTGTACGACTTAAAAACATGGCTAAAATTGATCCTAAAAAACCAACTCCTAGTGCAAAATATAGATTAGTAATTCTCACAAGCCAAGAATAAAATGGTACCAGCCATAAAGATGCTAATAAAACTCCAATTACTGAACAAATCATGAAGCCTATTTCTTCTGTACTTGAAAAAATAAAACGAACGCAGATCATTAAAACTATAAAAATCACGCTCATGATACATGCTTGAATAATTCGATGAAGAATTCTACCAATTTCATAGCTTAATAAGTCTTGTGGGGACGTCAATATTTCTCTAAATTTTGTCGCTTGTTTTTGATAATAAGTACTAATACCGACAAGTAGTCCGATTGACATATTCAACCAGAAATAACCCCATTGTCCCATCATTAATTGAACTAGATATTGGTTATCCCAGAAAACAGCAGCCATCATCAAAACGGCAATTAATGGTAGTAGCCATACTAGTAAGCGAACTACACTATGTTTCGTTTTTAAAAATTCAACTTTTAAAATATTAGTCATGCTTTATGCCTGCCTTTTCTAAAGTTGAGATGAATAATTCTTCTAAATCTGTTTCTGGTTCATAGTCTTCTTCTAGGAGTAATTTTCCATCACCTAAAATAGCAATTCGATCTGCAACCTTTTGAATCTCAGAAAGCATATGACTAGCTATAATTATTGTTTTTCCTTGCTTTTTCTCTAACATCAAAAGTTCACGCAATTCATGAATACCAAAAGTATCAAGTCCATTTGTTGGTTCATCCAAAATAACTAAATCAGGATTTCCCATAAAAGCCAAGGCAATTCCCAAGCGTTGTCTCATCCCTGTAGAAAAACCTTTGACCTTTTCTTGATTATGGTCTCCAAAGCCCAAAGTGTTTAAAATTTGCTCCTGATTTTTATTTTCAACACGGTGAAGTTTTAGTTTTAATTTGATATTTTCCTCAACAGTTAAATTATCAAACAGTCCCGGTTCTTCAATTAAGGAACCAATTACTTTTAAATCTTCTCTCTTCCAATTTTTATCTTTGAAAGTAACTACTCCTTCAGTTGGCTTTTCAATTCCACTAATTATTTTTAATAGTGTCGACTTTCCAGCTCCATTTGGTCCCATAATACAGTAGATTTTGCCAGTAGGAACATGGAGATTAATTTGATCTAGAACACGCTTATGTTTAAAATTTGTTCCTAATTCTTTGGTGGTTAAAATATCATTCATCTTAATCCCTCAATTTAAATTTTTAGTTTTTCTATACCTATCTATTTTACCGCTCAGACTACATAATTCGAAATCTTATTATTTTTATTAATAAATTCATTGACATCTTTTTTTAAGCTTGCTATCATAATTGCAATAATTATCGTCACAGTAGTGCTTATGTTAGGCGTCAGAGAGCTGGTGGTGAAGTGCGAACCAGTCAGGCATGAGTTACGAATTACAACGATTATTCTTTATTCGGCCACAATCAGTGCCGTTACCACCTGATTAGAGTGCTGCAATCTGCAGTAAATAGGTGGTACCACGGTAATGCGTCCTGTTGATTAATTTCAACAGGACTTTTTTATTGGAGGATTTTTATGAAAAAGAAAGTTTCTTTTCCAGAAGCGATTATTATCTTACTCTTGTTTCTACTTATTTTAGGCATTTCAGTTATTAAGTTTGGACTGATGCCGGAAGTTCCCGTTCTATTTACAGTATGTTTATTATTATTTTGGCTTAGAATTCGCGGAAATGACTGGTCTTCAATTCAAGACGGAATCAAAGAAGGAATTGGCGTAGCTATTATTCCAATTTTTATTTTTATCTTAATTGGGGCTCTAATCGGACTATGGATTAAAGGAAGTATTATCCCATCAATCATGGTACTGGGCTTTCACCTAATTAGCGGTCAATTTTTTGTTCCATCTGTCTTTATTGTCTGTTCAATTGTTGGTCTTGCTATCGGAAGTGGCTTTACAACCATTTCAACTGTGGGTATTGCTCTCTTTGGAATTGGGGCTAGTATGAATGCTAATCCAGCTCTTGTTGCTGGTGCAATCATTTCTGGAGCAGTTTTTGGGGATAAAATGTCTCCTTTATCTGATTCAACTAATCTTTCTTCTGCAGTTGCAGAAAGTGAATTATTTGCCCACATAAAGAACATGATGTGGTCCACCATTCCTGCCTTTGTTGTTTCTTTAATCCTTTTTTGGATTCTAGGAAACAGTGGTTCAATTGATGCTTCAAAAATTAATCATACCGTTTCTATCTTAGAGCATCACTTTACTATTACTTGGTGGGCAATTGTACCAATCTTATTGATGTTAATCTGTGCATGGCGAAAGATTCCTGCAATTCCTACCTTATTTTTAAACATCACTGTTACAGTCATTATGATTTTTATTCAAAATCCGCACCAATCTATTACTGACTTAACTAACTTAATTATGAATGGCTTTGTAGCAAAAACTAGTGATTCATCTGTTAATGCCCTTTTAACCAGAGGTGGTATCTCCAGCATGATGGATACAGTTGGTTTAATTATTGCCACCTTATCTCTTGGTGGACTCCTCATGAAATTCAATATTGTTCAAACTGCTATGGAACCGCTAGTCGAACATCTCAAAAAACCAGGTCGTTTAGTAATCACTACTATTCTTTCGGGCATTTGTATCAACTTATTTGTTGGTGAACAATACCTATCAGTAATTCTACCAGGGCGTGCCTTTAAACAAGCTTACGATCGAATTGGACTTCACCCGCTTGCTTTAAGCCGGGTTCTTGAAGACGGAGGAAGTGTAATTAACTACTTAATTCCGTGGGGAGTAGCAGGCTCTTTTGCTGCTTCTACTCTCGGGGTTCCAGTTTTAGCTTTTATTCCATTTACTTTCTTTAGTTTACTTTCTCCACTTTTCTCAATTCTTTCAGGAGTTACAGGAATTGGTTTAAAATGGCAAAAAAATCCTAAAAAATAATTCTTCTCATTAAATCCGTACTATATGCGCTTACATAACAAGATAGTACGGATTTTTTTATTGACGGATTTTTTATTACATTGTAAATTATTAGTAATTAAAAAAATATTAAAGAGAAGGAACTTGATGAAAACAAATCAGTCTCTAGTACTACAAACTGATTTTGGCTTAAAAGATGGGGCTGTTAGTGCCATGCCGGAGTAGCACATATGGTTGCATCACATGTTATTGTGTCCAACTTAACTCATGAGATTCCGCCTTATGACATTTGGGCTGCGTCTTATCGTCTATATCAAACTATTAAGTATTGGCCAAAAGGCACAACCTTTGTTTCAGTTGTTGATCCAAGAGTAGGATCTAACGAAAAAGTATTGCTGCTAAGACTAAAAGCGGCCACTTCATCATTACGCCAGATAATGGTTCCTTAGCTCATGTTGCAACTTATATGGGACTAGAAGAAGTACGAGAGATTGACGAACAAAATAATCGTCTTCCATATTCTTCAGAAAGTAACACTTTTCATGGTCGTGATATCTATGCTTATAATGGAGCATTGCTGGCTGAGGGAGAAAAATCTTTTGAAGATTTAGGCGAAACATTAGATTCAAGTTCAGTTGTTAAATTATCTCTTACTAAGGCTAGTCTAGAAAACGATCATCTACGCGGATCAATTGATGTTTTAGATATTCGCTTTGGTTCTTTATGGACTAATATTCCTTATGACCCAATTAAAAAGACGAATATTCAACGCGGTGATAAACTTACTGTTACTATTACTTATCAAGACCAAGTTTATTATCATGATACAATATCTTTTGTCCGATCTTTTGCCGATGCATCAATCAATGATCCTTTAATCTATATTAATTCACTAGTTAATGTCGGCATTGCCTTAAACCAAGCTTCATTTGCGGATACGTATAATATTGGTACAGGAAATGATTGGAAAATTGATTTAATAAAAGAATAATTTATTTACGGGGGAAAATTATGAATAATCAAAAAGGCTTATCAGTAAAAAGTGTTGTTGCAATTGGTATTGGAGCTGCCATTTATGTTATTTTAGCTCGTTTCACATCAATTCCAACTGGTATTCCAAACACTAACATTGAAATCGTGTATCCATTTTTAGCATTGCTTGCAACCATTTATGGACCAGTTGTTGGTTTTTCAGTGGGATTCATTGGTCATGCCCTAAGTGATTTCTTAATGTATGGACAAACTTGGTGGAGCTGGGTCCTTGCAACTGCTGTTCTAGGTTTAATCATTGGACTTTACGGCATGCGTCTTGATCTAGAGAACGGTGTTTTCACTACTAAACAAATGATTGGTTTTAATATTGTCCAAATTATTGCTAATGTTGTTTCTTGGTTAATCATCGCTCCAGTTGGAGATATTTTGATTTACAGTGAACCTCAAAACAAAGTTTTCTTGCAAGGAGCAACTGCAACCATCACTAACTCAATCTCTATCCTTATTTTAGGAACTATCTTGCTTAAAGCTTATGCAGCGACTAAAGTTAAAAAAGGTAGTTTACGTAGAGATTAATTATGAAAGGTTACTCAGTTAATGACAGAACCTATTATTGAATTTAAAGATTTTTCATTTAAATATAATAGCCAAGCGGAACCCACTCTTAAAAATATTAATTTGAAGATTAATAAAGGAGAAAAAATTCTTAAATTCTTTTGGCTGGACCTTCAGGCAGCGGCAAATCCACAATTGGTCGCTGCCTTAATGGTCTTATTCCAAATATCGATCAAGGTGAAGTTGAAGGAAAATGTTTAGTGAATGGAAAAGATATTACTAGCACAAGTCTTTTTGATTTTTCATTCACTACTTCAACTATCTTACAAGATGCTGATAGTCAATTCATTGGCTTAACAGTTGGTGAAGATATAGCTTTTGCTTTAGAAAATGACTGTCAACCTAAGGATAAAATGCATCAAACTGTAAACCAGTGGGCTGATGAATTAAAAATCAAAGAATTACTTACTCAATCTCCACAAAGTCTTTCTGGAGGCCAAAAGCAAATTGTTGCCTTAGCTGGAGTTTTAGTTGACGAATCACCTATTTTACTATTCGATGAACCACTTGCTAATCTAGATCCCGCTTCTGGGCTTAAAACGATGGAAATTATCGATAAAATCCAAAAGGAACTTAACGCAACAGTTATAATTATTGAACATCGCGTAGAAGAAGTTCTCAGTCAACCAATTGACAGAATAGTATTAGTAAATGATGGTACGATTGTTGCTGATCAGCCTACTAATCAGTTGCTCCACTCAAATACCATAGAAAAAATTGGTGTTAGAGAGCCACTATACCTAAAGGCTCTTACAGCCGCTAATGTAAATCTAAGTTCTATTAAGGAATTAGCCAAAATATCAACCCTACCTGTTTCTGAACAAATTAGCGATAAATTAGCCACTTGGACTAAACAAACTAAAATCACCAAAAAAGAATCAGATAATTTACCATTATTAAAATTAGATCACGTTGGCCATCAATACAGTAAAAATCAGCCCTATCCCTTGAAAGACATTTCTACTACTATTAATCAAGGCGATTTTATTTCAATAGTTGGACAAAATGGTGCAGGTAAAACTACCCTTTGCCGAACTATTTGTGGTTTTATTTCTAACGAAGGAAAAATCACTCTTAAGGACCAGAATTTAAGTGACTTATCGATTAAAGAGAGAGCTGAAAAGATTGGTTATGTAATGCAAGATCCTAACCAAATGATTTCTCAAAAAATGATCTTTGATGAAATTGCTCTAGGTTTACGTTTACGCAATGTTGATGAAGAAACAATTAAGCAAAAAGTTGACCAAACGTTGAAAATTTGTGGACTTTATCCCTTTAGACATTGGCCAATTTCCGCATTAAGTTTTGGGCAGAAAAAGCGTGTTACAATTGCTGCAATTTTGGTCTTAGAACCAGAGATTATTATTTTAGATGAGCCAACTGCTGGTCAAGACTGGAAGACCTATACGGAAATTATGAGCTTTTTAAAGCATCTAAATACTATGGGTAAAACAATCATTATTATCACCCATGATATGCACTTAATGCTTGAGTACACTAATCGATCTCTAGCATTTGCTAAAGGTAAATTAATTGCAGATACTACCCCAAGTGAATTATTAACCAATCCAGATTTAATTAAAGAAGCTTCATTAAAACGAACTAGTCTTTATGACTTAGCAAAACATTATAATTTACCTGACCCAAATAAATTTGTGCAAGCCTATATTAATTTTGAACAACAAAACTGGAAGGATGAAGATTATGAATGATAGTAAAATTTTGGGCTATCAGCCAGGCAATAGTTTTATTCATGCCCTTAACGCAACCACAAAAATGATCTTTTTAATTCTAGTATCTATTGCTTGTATGGTTACCTATGATACTCGCTTCTTGATTGCTATCTGTATTTTATCCTTAATTTTGTTAAAAATTGCTGGTATCAAATGGAAGCAAGTTTCTTTTATTGTTAAATTCATTATTGTTTTTGCCATTATTAATATCATCGCTGTTTTTATTTTTCAGCCAACTTATGGTGAGACACTCTACCATTCAAAGACAGTTCTAATCAATGCAGGATACTTTACCTTAACCGCACAGGAACTATTTTATTTATTTAACGTAATTTTGAAGTATATCTGTTCTATCCCACTGGTTCTCCTCTTCTTGTTAACTACTAATCCTAGTCAATTTGCAGCTAGTCTAAATAAAATTGGTGTTAGTTATAAAGTTGCCTATGCTGTTTCTCTAGCATTGCGCTATATTCCTAATATTCAAGAAAGTTATTGGTCAATCTCTGCTGCTCAACAAGCAAGAGGAAATGAACTTTCTAAAAAAGCTTCTCTTGGAAAGAGAATTCATGGAACTTTAAATATCGTTACCCCACTTATTTAAAGTTCCATGAATTCTCTTTCCAAGAGGAAATGAACTTTCTAAAAAAGCTTCTCTTGGAAAGAGAATTCATGGAACTTTAAATATCGTTACCCCACTTATTTTTTCAAGTCTTGATCGTATCGATACAATTAGTACGGCAATGCAACTTCGTCGATTTGGCTCTAAAAAGAAACGTACTTGGTATGTGGCAGAAAATTTCAACTTAGCTGATTATCTAGTTACTACTTTAGCCTTTATTTTGGTATTAGTTGTAATTTTACTCTTTAAAGTTAACTCTGGTCGTTTCTATAATCCTTTTGTATAAAAGTTTCTTTTACTGTCAAGATAAGTTAAAATATACTAATAAAAAGAAAGAGGGAAAGGAAGAGCTATATGAATAACTTTTCACAAGAACCAGAACGTCGTACAATTGTTGACGTAACTGGCTTAAATAGATTCTTAAGTAGAATGTATGGCATGATGACAATTGCTGTTTTAGTATCAGCTTTAAGTGCTTACTTAACCATGACTGTCTTTAGAACACAAGTCATGACTTTATTTGCTAGGAATCCAGCTATGACTTGGATTTTATTGTTAGTTCCACTTGCTTTAACTTTCGGAATTAGTTTTAGAGCTACACGAAATCCAGTAGCAAGCTTTGTAATGCTAATGATCATGGCAATTATATATGGAGTTGAATTTTCATTAATTGCTGGTGCTTATACTGGCCGCAGCATCGCTTCTGCATTCGTAGCTTCCTCTACTGTATTCATTACAATGGCTGTAATTGGTACTACAACTAAAAAGAACTTAAATAATTTAGGATCATATGCTTCAGCAGCTTTAATTGGTTTAATTGTTGCAATGTTAATTAACATGTTCTTAAGAAACCCAATGGTTTCCTATATCTTCTCATTTATTGCAGTTATTATCTTTACTATCTTAACTGCTTGGGATGCACAAAGAATGAAGCAAATCTACGAAAACTACAGTGGTCAAGTTTCAGTTGACGGCTTAGCAGTTGCCGGTGCTTTAGCACTTTACTTAGATTTCGTTAACTTGTTCTTACAATTTTTACAAATCTTTGGATTTAGCGATAGAAATTAATATTCTACATAAAAAGCTACTAAATCTTGGTATTAATGCCTTGATTTAGTAGCTTTTTTTGTTTATTAATATTTATTATTCAATTTTGCCAATAATTTCTTCTTCATAAGCCTCATCGTGTATTGAAGCAATATTTTCATCATAATTGAATTCTGCCGTATGCTTATTTTTAAGCTTGACTTTATAAGTAGCTCCCATCTTGAACCATTCATATTCTGAGTCAATATGACCCACATCGACTAATTGATTATCTAAATCTTGAAGATCATCAACGATTACCTTAGCTGTTGGTCCAAGCATCAACAAAATCAACCTATCTTCTGCATTTTCTCGAATCATTTGTTCTATTTGGTTAACTTTTTGGTATGCATTTCTTGATGGTGCAATAATTCTTTTGACCGACTTAGTATTATCAAATAAGTCGTTACCAACTCCTGAACGTGTTAACGCTCCTTCAACAATTAAGACATCTTTTTCTTTCCAAATCTGCTTAAGTTTATTAAACCAACTAGCACTTTTAGATTTATCAATTCGATCAATATATGGTCTGGAAATAAAGGTATTGCTATAGATATTTTCTGTTTTTTCTATTTCTGTCAGAAGATGTTGATTGTTAACAAAGAAATTAGTTTCATAAAAATCTTTGGTGTATTGACCATAATCTTCTAAACTTTCAAATACATCTGGAAGAGCAACATCGTATTTATTATTACTTCCAGCAAAAAGAATCTGTTTTAATTTTCTCGACAGATTTTCATCATATGCTTGATAAGTAATACCATTTCCATTAATTAAACTTAATTCTCCATCACCAAAGCGAATAATGGATTTTTTCTTATTAATAAGTCGATCTAGTGATTCATCCATTCCTCTGACCTGAATATTAAAAAGTTGAGGAGCTAAGCGGTCAGTAGGACTTGTTCCTAACTTTTGGATTACCTCTGCCATTTCATCAATTTGATCGTCTTCAAAGACTTTATAGGCATCATAATTTATACTTTCAGATCTTGAAGAATTAAAGGACAAAATAGGAACTTGTCGGTGCTTTATCCGATTAAGTACCATTTTATTTTTACTACCATAATTAATATCAAGGTAAACTGTACACATATTAATAAGCTCAATTTGTTTTTTAGCAGTAGCACTTGGATATATAGTGACGTTATCATATTGAGATAAATGACTTAATAAAAAAGCAACTGGAGTAAATGCCGCAATACTAAAGTGAATATTAGGTAATTTTTTTACTAGCTCTTCTAAATTTTGAACTTCAGCGATATTCGTAAATGTATAGGCCTCTCCGTCAAAGGTCTTATCATGACTATTATTTAGCTCAAAGTTCCTGGAAATAATTTTTGACCATTCTAAATTGTGATACTTCCACCATTTTTCTCTTAAAGCAGTCGTATTGGTAATATTAAAGGGCTTATCTTCATCAGTAAAATGAATAATAGCAGGTTCTTTTATATGATCAAAGAATGAATAAAAACTGTCTTTATCATTCCAATAACTGTTTCTCTCATAGCCAATTTGGTAATTATATTTTGGATCTAGCTTTCCATAGTTCTGCGCAAATCCTTCATTCATCATAACCTGAGTATTATTTAGATTATATCTCTTCCCTAAATCCAATAATTGATTTCCAATATTGTTGTTATACCAAAATCTATTGTTGATTAATAAGACTCCTGAATTAAATTGAGTTG
>ERZ778496.2811-NODE-2811-length-9851-cov-3.084116_pt1 | contig 9851 bp, 10 predicted proteins | sample MGYA00433099_ERZ778496 | MGnify/ENA primary metagenome ERZ778496 (study PRJEB29527, sample SAMN07138962) | mouse gut metagenome | material: feces | host: mouse | place: China:Nanjing | collected 2016-01-25 ... | reverse complement strand
GGATGTAAGATAATGGTTCGAAAATATAAGAAAGAAATTATAAGATATGCTTCGTTCAAGAGATATATGTTATGGAAGGTACGATTGTTTTCTGCTTTTTGTTATGCGAAAGAAGCGGAGTGTGATAATACTATTTTAAAAGAAATCTGGATTTTTTTACATGAATGGACCAGAGATAAACTGAAACCATATTTCCAGGTATATTGCGAATAGGATATTATTCAATAAAAAGTAGAGGATTTTGAGATGAATTTTATACCTGTAAATGAACCATTGTTAAATGGAAATGAAAAGAAATATTTGTGTGAGTGTATTGATACAGGATGGATTTCTTCTGAGGGACCATTTGTGCAAAAGTTTGAACAAAAAATGTGTGCGTTAGTAAATAGAAAGTATGGGATATCAGTTTCAAATGGTACAGCGGCATTGGAAGTAGCAGTTCAGGCATTGGGAATTAAAAAAGGCGATGAGGTGATAATGCCCGCATTTACCATTATTTCCTGTGCAATGGCGGTTACTAAAGCAGGGGCTATTCCGGTTTTGATTGATAGTGATTTATATACATGGAATATGAATGTTGATGAAATAGAAGCAAAGATAACTTCGAGAACGAAAGCCATTATGATAGTTCATTTGTATGGGCTTCCGGTTGAAGTTGAAAAAATTCTTGAATTGGCAAAGAAGTATAATTTAAAAATTATTGAAGATGCGGCTGAGATGCATGGACAAACATATAAGGGCAAGCCATGCGGCAGTTTTGGAGATATTAGCACGTTCAGTTTTTATCCCAATAAACATATTACGACCGGCGAGGGAGGAATGATCGTTACTGATAATGAGCAACTTGCTGAACGGTGTAAAATGATCAGAAATCTCTGCTTTAGAAAAGACGTTCGATATGTTCATGATGAAATAAGTGATAATTATCGATTTACCAATCTCCAGGCAGCAGTTGGACTTGCCCAATTAGAAAGACTGGATGAATTTGTAGAAAAAAAGAGGTATATGGGTCAATATTATACAGATGGATTTCGCAATTTGAAGGAGGTTATTTTACCAATAGAAAAAACAGAGTATGCGAATAATATCTACTGGGTGTACGGTATGGTATTAAGAAGAGATATAAAGGCTGATAACAAGACGGTACAGAAGTTATTGGCAGAAGAGGGGATTGGATCGCGAACCTTTTTTTGGTGTATGCATGAACAGCCTGTATATAAAAAGCAAAAATTGTTTATAAATCAAACTTATCCAAAGGCAGAATATTTGGCCAGAAAAGGATTTTACATTCCTAGTGGATTAGCATTAACAAAGGAGCAGATGGACCAGGTAATTGAAAAAGTGCAAATGGTAATAGAAAAAATTTATTAATTTGGTACGATCTTTTTAAGAATAAGAATTAAGATCAGATGATTTATGGGAGAAAGTATGAGTAAAGTAGAAGAAATAAGGAAAAAAGATAAGTTAATTGCATTGATAATCAGAAACAACTATCAGTGCAGTGGCGTTGATTTTATTACATCAGACGAATACTCACAACAGGTTGCATATATGCATCATCCGGCAGGAAAAATAATCGATGCTCATGTGCATAATGTAGTGCACAGAAATGTTGTGTATACACAGGAAGTGTTATTTATAAAAAAAGGCAAACTCCGAGTGGACTTTTACGACGATTATAAGGATTATCTTGAGAGCTGTGTTTTGGAAACCGGAGATGTGATACTTCTTACATCTGGCGGACATGGATTTAAAGTGATAGAAGAAGTCGAGATGATAGAAGTGAAACAGGGACCTTATTCTGGAGCAAAGGATAAGGAACGTTTTGAAAACATTACTGATGAAGAAGTGATTATAAAGCTGAAAAATAAATGAGTGGAATTGTATTGATACGTAAATGAATGAAACTTGGAAAGGAATAATATATGGCTATATTTCAGGATTATGCCGGTTACTATAATGAGTTCAATAAGGATAAAGACTATAAGTCTGAGGCTGATGTGGTTGATGCATTATTGAATAAGTATGGCAGTCAGATAAAACGAATTATTAATTTTGGATGTGGAACAGGTAAGCATGATATTGAGCTTGCAAGGCTTGGTTATAAGTGTACTGGTATTGATGCCAGTACGGGGATGATCGATCAGGCAAGAAAAAATGCAGAGAACTGCAATTATGAGATTGATTTCCAAATAGCAAATATAACAGCTTATGAAACCGAAAGTAAGTACGATGCCGTTATTTCATTATTTCATGTGATAAGCTATCAAGCTAAAAATGAACAGGTATTATCTACATTTAAGACGGCACGGAGTCTTATAGAGAAAGGCGGAATATTTATTTTTGATGTCTGGTATGGCCCGGGTGTATTGACGGATAAGCCATCAGTAAGAGTAAAAGAGGTGGATAATTCTGAAAATAAATTGATTAGAATTGCAAAGCCATCGATGTGCGATAAAGAGAATTTAGTGAATGTTTCTTATGATATTTTGGTGATTGATAAAGACACGAATAAAATAAATACAATTAGTGAATTACATACGATGAGATATTTTTTCAGACCGGAACTGGAAATGTTTTTATCAATGGCAGGTTTTGAACTAATCGATAATATTGATTGTACTTCACTAAAAGATACTGATTATAATTCTTGGACCAGTTATTTTATTGCACGGGCCGTATAATTAAAAAAGAAGATAACAATTATGAAAGGTAAGGAGCATGATGGCAGCGTATAATACAAGCGATAATTATTTTGATTACGTAAAAAAGCATCCGGAACAAAAGATTATTTTGTATGGAGCAGGTCACGAGGCAGAAAAGAATTACAAATATATAGGGCATGTAGATTATATTTGTGATCGAAGGGCAGACGAGATCAAATCGATACAGGGAGTTCTCTGTATTCCGCCAGAAAGACTTACAGATTTTCAAAATAAAATAGTTATCTTAATTTGTATTAAGGAAAAAAACATTGCGGAACAAGTTTGTCAAATGATCGGGCAAATGCAGATTGAATCAGAGATATTTTATTTTTTTGACAATCCGGCGTTTCCATTTTTTGATTATTCTCCTTATACATATTGTATCGACCCAAAAGCAGAACTAAGAATACGTATCATTCATAACGATGACGGCTGGGTATTAGGAAAGTTTGCGCGAAAACTACAGGAAGAGCTGATAAAACTGGGGCAGCAGGCGGATATTGCAAGAGAAGAGGACGATACGGCGGATGTGAATCATTATATCTATTATGGAGATCTTATGAATTTTTATGGCAATCGCAAGACTGTAAGAACGACAATGATTACGCATGTTGATTGTATGAGACTCAATGATCAGATCAGATTTCAGGCACAACACGGCGCAGTCGGAATCTGTATGTCGTCAGACACACGGAACAAGCTGACAGCATGGGGAATATCCGGAAATAGAATATGTTACGTCAATCCTGCGCAGGATGGGGAAATTAAACCAGGAAAAATTGTATTGGGGATAACAAACCGGTGTTATCATTATCTGGACTTTCGGAAGAGAGACGACTTAATACTCAAAGTTTGCGAACAATTAAATCCAGAATATTTTAAATTGAAAATTATGGGCGCAGGATGGGATGAGATTGTCGGACGGATAAGAGAGCTGAACTTTGAAGTGGAGTATTATAATGACTTTGACCGAGAAATTTATAAAAAATTAATGCCGAGTCTGGACTATTGGATTTATTATGGATTTGATGAGGGCGCGATGGGGTATCTGGACGCGTTGGCTGCAGGTGTAAAAACGATTGTTACCCCTCAGGGCTATCATTTGGATACGAAAGGCGGATTAACTTTTCCATGTCGAACGATAGATGACTTTATTTACACATTGAAAAAGATTCAGGAAGAGAAGAAAGCGATCGTAGATGCGGTGAAAGACTGGACATGGGAAAATTATGCAAAGAAACATCTGGAAATCTGGCGGTATCTGACACGTACGATAACAATGGAAGAATTGTATCGTCATCAAAGCGAATATGAAGATGGTATTTTTTCGTTGCTTATCGATGAGATTAACAAATAAATGATAAAGGAAAGTGGATATGCTAAAAAGAAATGAAGAGATGTTTTATGAGCCATTAGGGATATTGCAAAACAAAACGAATGAAATGGGAGAAGTTTGCAGGATTCTGGCAGTGTATAACAAAATGTGAACATAAAACAGTTTATGTATATGGATTATATTTGAACTTTTAGAGTAAATTTTTTAAGGGGATGCAATATGTGTGCCATTCTTGGAGGCAGTCATTCGAAATGGGATTATAAAAAAGCAATCACAGATATGAAACACAGAGGGCCGGATGGCATCAAAATATGTCCGTCAGAGGATTTTACACTGGCATTCGCGAGACTGGCTGTTGTAGATTTGTCTGATCACGGAATGCAGCCAATGTTTTCTGCGGATCATCAGGTAGGGATTGTTTATAATGGAGAGATTTATGGATATCAGAAAATGAGAACGGATTTGATACGAAAGGGTTATCGATTTTGTTCAAACTCTGATACGGAGGTAATTCTGAACGCATATTTAGAGTGGGGAGATCGGTTTGTTCAGAAGGTAGACGGAATGTTTGCAATTGCCATTTATGATAAAAGAGACGGTACGCTGAGATTATTTCGTGACCGCATTGGGATAAAACCATTCTATTATTACTTTGACGGCTGCAACTTTGGGTTTGCTTCAGAACTAAAAGGAATTTTATCTATGTGTAATACGGTTTCGCCAGAATATGATCACACTGCAATTTATGATTACTTAAATTATTCCTATATACCGGAACCGAAAACCTGTTATAAGAATGTACAGAAGCTGATGCCAGGACATCGGATGATTTTTGATATTTCGCAAAAGAGAATTATTAAAGATACATCTTACTGGAAGCTGGAAATTAACAGTTTTCAGGGAAGACAAAGAAAACAGTCAGATTTAATAGAGGAATTAAGATTTCTTGTTCGGGAATCTGTCGAGGAGCAGATGATAGCCGATGTCCCGGTAGGTACTTTTTTAAGCGGAGGGGTGGATTCGAGTATTGTTACATTCGAAGGGCATCGAATCAATCCACAATTAGAGACGTTTTGCATGGGTTTTGCAAATGCGGATTTCGACGAATCTACATATGCATGTGAACTGGCGCAGCGCTATCAGATTCAAATGAACCGAAAATTATTTGAACGGGATGTATTTCGTGATCATTATGATAAGTTAAAGCTGTGGTACGACGAGCCGTTTGCAGATACGTCGGCGTTTCCGACTTATCTGATATCCAGGCTGGCAAAAGAGAAGGTAACTGTAGTGCTTACGGGTGATGGGGGAGATGAAATATTTGGAGGATATGAACGTTATCAGGCAATATGGCGGAAAGAAAAAGAAAAAGGGCCGGATCATTTGCTGATTTCAGCGATTTATCAGAGATGCAAAAGAGATAATAAAAAAGATTATTACTGGATGGATGTCTTAAACAGTCTGATGCAGATGAGCTCTCCACAGCTTTCGATAACCGATAAAGAGCTGCGGCAGCGATTGACAATTGAGAAAGATTATGATAAGCTATGGGCCTTTAGAAAATATTATCATAAAGAGCTGCCACCGATGACAAGAATACAGTATTTGGATTTGAAAACATATCTTCCGGGAGATATTTTGACAAAAGTCGATCGGGCAGCCATGGCTGTTTCTCTGGAAACAAGAGTACCGTTACTGGCGAGAAGGTTAGTGGAATTTTCATTCTCTTTATCAGAAGAAGACCGATGTCCGGGAGGGGAATTAAAAGGATTGTTCAGAAAGGCTTATGTGGAAGAGATCGGGAGAAAAATATTATATCGACCGAAAATGGGTTTTGTTATGCCGCGTAATTATTTGAATAAGAAGAAATCGCCTCAGGAAACATTGTTGAAAGATATCTGGCATTATGAGTATTAAGAATAGAAAATGCAAGAGAAAGGTGTAAAAGAAACCGTGGTATGAAAAGAGAAAAAAGAGTTTTGCTGCTGATGCCGGAATTTGTCTGGGGCGGGGCGGAAACACAGTTTCGATATCTGGTGACATATGCCGAATCACATCGGTGGAATATGGATGTTATCATTGAACATCGATTTAAGAAAGAAGATGTTTTGTTAAAAAAAACAAGGCAAAAAGCAAAATATATAAATTTTTATGAACTTGACGCAGGTACTGGCAGCGGTAAGGTACTGCAGGGAGTGATCCGTCATATTTTAAAATCTGTTTTAAAAAAGAAATATACAATATGTCTGATTAACTATTTGGAGGATCTGGTAATTGCTCCATATTTGCGGATGCTTGGGATACAGGTTGTATACTCAGAACGTATCGATGCAGCTGCTATAGTGGAAAGTAAGGAGTATCAGAAATGCCTGAGCTTTTGCAATTGTATTCTGGCCAATTCTGAATATGGGCAAAGAGCTTTGGAGCAGCTGACTGGGAGAAAAGTCGGATTAATTAGAAATGGCAAACCAGTTGTTCCGATGTTACCAGGAAAAGAAGACCGCAGAATTAGCAGAATACTGGTCCCGGCCCGGATTGCGCCGGATAAAAACCAGATGCTGATGCTGCAGTTTTTAAAACAGTATCCGGAGTTTGATGGAAAAATAGTATTTGCAGGTGTGACAGGTCATCGGTCGTATCTTGGAAAACTACGGCAGTTTGTGCGTAAATATCGTCTGAATGATAAGGTTGAATTTTTAGGACATGTGGAGGAGCTGCAGGAAGAGTATCAGAAGGCGGATCTGGTGATACTGCCATCTTTTTCGGAAGGGACGCCAAATGTAATTTTAGAAGCCTATGCTTATGGCAGGCCTGTAATCGTATCTGATATTGGGCCGATGGAGGATATTGTATCCGATGTCAGGCTGCGATTTGGAGTAAAGAATCCGGATGAAATTCGAGCATGTATGCAGTATGTTGAGAGAATGTCAGAGGAAGATTATCAACGGCTGTTAAAAGAAAACAGAGCGTATGTGATGAAAAATTATCGCATAGAAAAAATGGCTGAAGGTTTTGCGAAAATTTTGCGTATATGTTAAAAAATACAAGGATATATTTAAGACAATTGGAGAAGTTATAGCTGATTTGCAAAAAATATGAATGGAAAAGGAGAAAATGAACATGAGCAAAGGAGTCAACAAAGTATTATCAACACTGGCAGGAGCAGCAGCAGGAGCAGCGGCAGGAGGGATCGCGGCAAGATCGGTATCTTCCAAAAAGATCAAAGAACTATTAGACGGACATGCCAAAGTTCACGAACTTTATATGGCGTTCGATCAATGGCTTCGAATCCGGCAGGAAGGAAAGACACTGGTTGAATATTTCGAAAGAAACGAATACAAAACAGTAGCGATCTATGGTATGAAAGAGCTGGGGGAGCGTTTATTTGACGAACTGGAAGGTTCTGGGATTGAAGTCCGTTACATTATAGATAAGAATGCGGACGCCATTTATGCAGATGTAGACGTGATCACGCCAGAGGATGATCTGGAACCGGTCGATGTGATTGTAGTAACGGCACTTTATTATTTTGATGAAATTGAAGAGATGTTAAGTGATAAGGTGGATTATCCGATTGTATCTCTGGAAGATATTTTATACGAGGTGTAGGCGAGCAGGTAACGATGCGTATTTCCGCGTAAACGTGGTTACTGGAGGTTGTGATGAAAGTATCTGTAATTGTACCTGTATTTAATGCAGAGAAATATATTCGGGTTTGTTTGGATTCCATTCAGATGCAGACATATAAAGATTACGAAACAATAATAGTGGACGACGGATCGACAGATGCATCCGGATCGATTTGTGATCAGTTCGCAGAGCGGAATCAACGGTTTCAGGTTATTCACAAAAAAAATGAAGGTCTGATCTGCGCCAGAAAAACAGGGATTATGGCAGCGAAGGGACACTATATTGCATTTGTTGACGCAGATGACTGGATCGATGCGGATTTTCTTGAAACCAATATAGGGCGAATGGAACAGGTTGATGCAGATATTGTAGCGGCCGGATGTGTAAAAGAAACAGATGGTCGTTCGGAAATAATCAAAAATAACATTCCATCCGGAGTGTTCGATGCTTCGCAGCTTACGCGGGAGATCTATCCTTCCATGCTGAATCATCATGGTTTTTATGAATTTGGAATTTTACCATATATCTGGAACAAACTTTATAAAAAGGAGTTATTAGAGCCATGTTATGCAGATATTGATACGAAGATTTACGATGGCGAGGATGTTGCGATCGTATATCCATATTTGCTTACCGCTAAAAGAGCAGTCGTCACAGAAGATGCGAAATATCATTATCGTGTGCATGGCGCATCGATGACAGCGAAAAAGAAAAGTGATTATTATGAAAATGCTGCAAGACTATATCTTTATCTTGCAGCAAAGTTTCAGCAAACAGAGTATAGTCAGTTAATGATGCCGCAGCTCGATCATTACATGAGAATGATGATCTGGCAGGGAAATCCCGGCAGCTTTATTGAGTCGCTGGGGGTTATTTTTCCATTTCAGGAAGTTCCAAAGGGCGCAAGAATTATTTTATATGGAGCAGGATATGCCGGGCGGGCATTTCATCATCAGATATGCCTGTCCGGATATTGCGATATTGCCGCATGGGTCGATCAGGCGTATGAGCAAACAGAATTGAACAAAATGGGCGTAGTTGGGCTGGAAGCATTGCAGACAGAAACGTATGATTATGTAGTCCTTGCAGTGCGTACCAGTGATCTGGCTGAGAATATCACAACAAGGCTGCTTTCCTGTGGAGTGGACGAGGGAAAAATAATATTTTGTGCACAGTAATATGCAGAACCGGAGGAGAATACTATGGAAAAATTTCATACGCAGCAGGTAATGGAGGAGATTCAAAAAAGAATTTTAGAAAACCGTCCACATTTCAGTGAATTGAATTTTACTACTTTTTATTATCGAAAACTGATAAAGCTATTAAAGGAATTTCATCAATTGATATTATTTGGAGCTGGGAGATACGGGGAAATTGTCTGGGAAACCCTGCAGCTGGAAAGTATGGATACCGTGCAATGTTTTTGTGATAATAACAGCGGAGCATGGGGAAAACTGGTTCGCGGTCTGGAGGTTTTGTCACCGCAGGATGCGTTTTCACGTTATCCGGATGCCTGCTTTGTGATTACGCCAAAAGATTATGAAAATGAGATATTACATCAGCTGGTTCACATGGGCGTGTGCATCGATCATATTTTAATATTCAACATTAAAAATACTGGAATGGCAATTGAGATTTAGAGAAACAGGTTTTCTTAATACGAGCTGGCGAGCGGAAGATTGGAAGAAATGTCTGTGTCAGAAGGCAGGGGGATTAGGATGAAAAAAGTTGCTTTTGTAGTGCAAAGATATGGATTAGAAGTAAATGGAGGTGCGGAGTACGAATGTCGTGCCCTGGCTGAGCATATGGCAGATATGTATGAGGTCGACGTACTGACGTCCTGCGCCAGAAATAATCTGCCATGGGATAACGCCTATAAAGAAGGAATGGAACGAATCAATCGTGTAAATGTCTATCGGTTTCCAGTAGAAAAAATGAGAGATGACAGGTTGTTTGACGAACTGTCAAAACAGGCTGGTAAGGGAATAAAAGAGATTGAAGAAGAGTGGATTTCCCAGATGGGTCCGTACTGCCCTTCTTTTCTTTCATTTCTGGAGAAAAATGCAGACAGATATGAAGCTGTCGTTTTTTTTACATATGCTTATTATTTTACGGTTAAGGGAATCGGATTGCGTCTAAAGAATAGTGTATTAGTGCCGACAGCACATGACGATGCGGCA
>ERZ778496.2791-NODE-2791-length-9900-cov-7.066430_pt1 | contig 9900 bp, 8 predicted proteins | sample MGYA00433099_ERZ778496 | MGnify/ENA primary metagenome ERZ778496 (study PRJEB29527, sample SAMN07138962) | mouse gut metagenome | material: feces | host: mouse | place: China:Nanjing | collected 2016-01-25 ... | reverse complement strand
GCGGTAAAATCTGCGCCCACAAAATCGGCGGGCGTGTCCTGTTTCGCGACAGCGATGTCGAAGCAGCCTTGAATCGAATCGTTCCCATTAAATAATCCAGTGAAAGAATAAATATTCCTCTTCTCACGGAACATAGATTGTTATGAAAACGATTCATGCTATCAAATGCCTTTCGATTCGAGCCTATCTCGCCGAACGAGGCTTGCACCCGACCAAAGACAATCCGCGATACGGACTTTACCTTTCACCGCTGCGCGAGGAACGGACGCCGAGTTTCAAGGTGGACTATGCGCAGAACCTATGGTATGACTTCGGGCTGGGTGCGGGCGGTTCGATTATCGACCTCGTGATGCGATTGGAACGGTGCGATTTCACGCAAGCCATCCGGTTCCTCGGCAGCGGTGAGAGAACACCGATAGCCGCTCCCGTGCCGTCGTCGGTTCTGCCGACCGTTCCCGTGCTCCGCTTGCTTTCCGATATCCCGCTCCGTCATCCGGCATTGGTCGGCTATCTCTCGTCGCGAGGAATCGACCCGGATATGGCTTTCGGCTATTGCCGAGAGGTGCACTATGCAATCAAAGGCAGGGAGTATTTCGCGGTTGGATTCCGCAACGATGCCGGAGGATGGGAACTGCGCTCCGAACGTTTCAAGGGCGGCGTATCGCCCAAACATATTACGACAATTGACAACCGTTCCGATACTGTCCTCGCATTCGAGGGATTTATGGATTTCATCTCCTATCTCTCGATGGAAAAGCAATTGCAAACCAATGCCGCAGTTCTGAACTCGGTTGTCAACCTGCCGAAAGCGATTCCGTTTTTCGACCGGCATGCGACGGTTCATACGTTTTTCGACAACGACGAAGCCGGTTGCAGAGCGACGGCCGATTTGAAACGGCTATGCCCGAACAGCTCCGTTATCGACCGGTCGCATCTTTATCGGGAGCATAAGGATTTGAACGAGTATTGGCAGGCGAAACAGTCCCGACAACATATTGCGCCCAAACGCAAGCGGGGTATGAAAATGTAGTAAGGCAAGTTTGTGTTTTTGTCAGCCAAAAACTCGCCTTGCAGCTCTCATCCCGATGGTCTAACACAAATAATCGAATCCATGCAACACTCCAAACATACGGGCGGACGGCCGCCGCTGAGCAAAGCCCGGAAACAGGAATACCGCATAACCCTCCGTCTCGACACGGAGCATAAACTACGCTTGCAAGCATTGGCCCGTACTGCCGGACGACCGCGCACGGAAGTCCTCCGGCAGTTGATAGCTGTCGGTCGTGTGCGCGAGCGTCTGCGCCGAGAACATCTCGACTTCATGTCCCAGCTCAAAGGCATGGCCCGCAACCTGAACCAACTCACCCGCCTCGCCCATGCAAAAGGATTTACGGGGATAGTGTCCCGACATGCGGCTATTGTCGTGGACATTGAGGCTTTGTTAAAGAATCTTCGCGATGATCGGTAAAATTATCGCCGGATCGTCATTCGCCGGAACGGTCGGATATGTGATAAAAGAGCAATTGCGTATTCTCGATGCCGAAGGCATTACTCCGCCGAATGTTCGGGAGATGGTGCAGGATTTCAAAGACCAAACCTTACTGAATCCACGTATCAAGAATACCGTTGGGCATATCTCCCTTTCGTTTTCATCGAAGGATGCGCCGCGCATGACCGATACGCTGATGACACAGATTGCCAAAGAGTATATGCAGCGCATGGGGATTACCGACACGCAATACCTGCTGGTGCGTCATCTCGACCAACCGCATCCGCACTGTCATTTGGTCTATAATCGGGTAGGAAACAACGGGCAAACCATATCGGACAAAAACATCAAAATCCGCAATGCAAAGGTTTGTCGGGCATTGACCGGGAAATACGGATTGCATCTTGCGCCGGGCAAAGAATCGGTACGACGGGAACACCTGCGGGAACCTGACAAAACGAAGTACGAAATATATGACGCAATCAAAACGAGTTTACCGAATTGCGGTAGTTGGAACGACTTGGAGCTTCGGCTGAAAGAGCGAGGTATTGCTATACGCTACAAGTATTGCGGTTCAACCAATCAAAAGCAAGGAGTTCTGTTCTGCAAGAACGGTTTCGAGTTTTCAGGCTCGAAGATAGACCGGCAATTCAGCTACTCGAAACTGAACCGACGCTTTGCACAAACAAAACAACAAACCTACTATCGGGCGACGCTTGCAAAGGGATTCCATGCGGCCATAGGCAATTATCGGTCGGCATACACCGATCTATTCGGCAACATAAGCGGAAGCGGGAATAAGGGCCACGCGGATGCTGGTTTGATAAACTTCGGTAATAATATCGGAACATTGCCGTTACTGCCCAACGATTCGTCCGTCAAATTGTCGGCAGCTCAACTCCAACGCAAACCCGGCGAAAGTACCGAAGAATATATCGCCCGCATTACAGCACTGCTCAACACCGTTGCCGAAGCGATGGCAATAGCTGCGATGGAGCGGAAACGCAAACTGCGCGAACGCAAACCCAAAATAAAATTATAACCCTAAAACAAGCAACTATGAAAGAAGATAATATGATGTCTTATGAAATGTACGAAGACTTCAAGGAAACGATGGTGAAAACTATCAAAGCCGAACTGTCGGCAAAGCATAATCAATCGAGCGATAATGACTTGCCACAACAAATAGAACAAATCGTTCATGCCGAACAAGAGCGACATCGGACAATAATAACCCAGCTTGCCGGACGGTTGGAGAGCATCGAACGAAGCAACATAAAGGCCCAAGCTGGGATAGATAATCTGCGAGCAGCTGTCGAATCAATCGAAATCCCTGCCGAACTGCCGCCGAGAATCGTGCGCCACAGCATATCGATCGCCATCGAATCGAAAGGAGTATTTTGGACGATGATTGGAATGATGACGACAATCGTACTGTTGTGCACGATGCTGTATTGGACCGTGAAACCGAACTACGACCGCATCGACAACGACCTGAAATACCGCTATATCAAAATGAAAGGTGAAGCGACCTCCGACCGCATTGCCAAACTGGAAGAAATCTTTGAATTACACCGCGACAACGCTAAAATCCGAGAGATGAAAAGAGATGTCAAAGAATATGAACAAACCATACGACGCAAGGTGCAGTTAGAAGAACAAGCGAGGCTCAAAGAATGGGAAGCAGAGAAACTCGACAACAAAGCGGCCAAATTGAGAGGAGAATAAATCTCCTCTTTTTATTTACAACGAATTTTGTTACCTTTGTTATATTAATTTTTTTATATAAATGGCAACTTTTATCGACATACTAAATAAATTCCGCAAGGAATCTTTTTCGCAGAAAGACAAAGGGTTTCGTTTTGAGCGCTTGATGCAAGCTTATTTGAAGACAACGGCGCTTTATATTCATCTTTTCGAAGAGGTGTGGTTGTGGAGTGAATTTCCGCATCATGATCAATTTGGCGGTAAGGATACTGGAATTGATCTTGTCGCAAAAACATATACGGGAGATTATTGGGCGATACAATGCAAGTGCTACGCGGCGGATAGTTATATTGATAAACCATCTGTGGATTCCTTTTTGGCCACCTCTGGACGAAGTTTCGAGAGCAATGGAGAGTCGAAGGCATTCTCTCAACGATTGTGGATTTCGACCACGAACAAATGGAATGCAACAGCCGAGCAAACTATTAAAAACCAAAATCCACCGGTTACTCGTCTCAATCTGATCGACCTCGACAATGATGCGGTGGATTGGGATGCTCTCGAAAAAGGCGTGTTCGGAGCCTCTGCCAGAACTGCCCAGTTCACTATATTAGACCATCAGAAAACAGCAATCGATAAAACACACGAGTATTTCCAGATTGAAGGAAACAACCGGGGTAAGCTGATTATGGCTTGCGGAACGGGTAAGACATTTACTTCGTTAAAAATTGCCGAGAATGAAACAGAAAACAATGGTTTGATCTTGTTCCTTGTCCCGTCTATCGCTCTGTTGGGCCAGACGCTGCGTGTGTGGAAAGCGCAATCGGCACAACCGCTTGAAGCCGTGTGTATTTGTTCTGATGCACAGGTAACAAAGCAGGTGGCAAAGAATGATGATAGTTCGACTTTTGGCACAATAGACCTTGCATTGCCTGCAACAACCGATATTCACGCCATTGTTCGCCAGTTGCGATATTTGCGAGGCAAGCAACAAGGAATGACGGTTGTGTTCTCGACCTACCAATCTATCGAGGTTGTATCCAAAGCCCAACACAAACTATTGGAAGAAACCGACGATGAGTATGGTAAATTCGACCTCATTATATGCGACGAAGCACATCGTACTACGGGTGTTACACTAAAAGACGAGAACGAAAGTGCGTTCGTAAAGGTTCATGACAACGACTTTTTGTCGGCTGTCAAACGGATCTATATGACCGCGACACCGCGTCTGTACACCGATGCGATGAAGGACAAGGCCAAGCAGAGCGATGCTGTTTTGTGTTCAATGGATGACAAGTCGATGTACGGCGATGAAATTTATCGGATTGGCTTCGGTGAAGCGGTCGATAAGAAGCTGCTTACAGACTACAAGGTGCTGATTCTGGCGGTCGGCGACAAGGATATTACACCGGCGCTACGCAATGTACTGACGAGTGAGGACGGCACAATCGAAACGGACGATGCCGCAAAATTTGTCGGCTGCATCAATGCACTCTCAAAACGGGTGCTGGGAGATGAAGGGCTGGTTAAGGATGCCGACCCGCTTCCAATGCGTCGCGCGGTTGCGTTTTGTCAGAATATCAAAAAGTCGAAGGAGACGGCAGAGATATTCTCCTCCTGCAAGGAGAGTTATATGGCAGATGTTCCCGAAGATGAGAAGTTGGAATTGGTCGATGTCGCCGCCCGCCACGTGGACGGCACGATGTCGGCAACAGCGAGGGATACGGCTCTGATGTGGCTTAAAGAGCAACCCGAAAACGAACGGGAGTGCCGTATGCTGACCAATGCGCGCTGCTTGTCGGAGGGTGTCGATGTGCCGTCGCTGGATGCGGTGGTGTTTGTATCGGCCAAAAACTCGCAAGTCGATGTAGTGCAGTCTGTGGGGCGTGTAATGCGCCGCAGCGAGGGCAAGCAATACGGCTATATCATTATCCCTGTTGTCGTTCCTGCCGATGTCGAAGGCGACAAGGTGCTGGAAAATCATCCGAACTTCAAAGTCGTGTGGACGGTGTTGAACGCATTGCGCGCTCATGATGACCGTTTCAATGCGGAAGTAAACAAAATAGAACTATCTAAAAAGAAACCGAAAAACATTATCTTCGGAGGTGTCGGTGGTAGCGGAGATGACAATAGCACCGGCGACGGAACGCCTAAAAAGAGTGCCGTGCAGGTTATGGCCGAACAGTTGGCGCTGTCGTTCGACGAATTGCAGAATGTCTTTTATGCCAAGCTGGTTACGAAAGTCGGCACGAAACGCTACTGGGAGCAGTGGGCACGCGATATTGCCCAAATAGCCGAACAGCATATCGAACGCATACGCCAGCTTATATCCGACAACGACCGCCACCGCAAAGCTTTCCAGCAGTTGATGCGAGGTTTGCGTCGCAATATCAATCCGAACCTGTCGGAACATGATGCTATCGAGATGCTGTCGCAGCACATTATTACGCGACCGGTGTTCGAAGCTCTGTTCGAAAACTACGAGTTTGCAAAGAACAATCCTGTATCGAAATCGATGCAGCGAATGCTCAATTTGCTGGATGACGAAGCCAAGACGGAAGAGGAGCACGAGAAACTGCAAAAGTTCTACGACTATGTACGCACTACGGTCGGCAATATTGAGGATGCGGCAGGCCGTCAGCGTATAATCGTCGAGCTGTACGACAAATTCTTCAAGACGGCATCGCCGAAGACGGTCGAGAAGCTGGGCATCGTCTATACTCCCGTCGAGGTCGTGGATTTCATCATCCGTTCGGTCGGATACATCATTCAGAAGGAGTTCGGGCGCACCCTCTCCGACGAGAATGTACATATCCTCGACCCGTTCACCGGCACGGGAACATTCATTACACGGCTGTTGCAGAGCGGTCTGATTGGCCGCGATGCGCTGGAACGCAAATATCGCAGTGAAATCCATGCGAACGAGATTGTGCTGATGGCCTATTATATCGCATCCATCAACATCGAAAATGTCTATCACGAACTGATGGGTACCGAGGTAGAATATCGTTCTTTCGACGGTATCTGTCTGACCGATACATTCCAGCTGGGCGAGGAAGCGTCGGAAGAAAATCTCTATTCCGAGCAGTTCCCGATTAACTCAAAACGAGTGATCGAACAAAAGAAGAAACGGATAACCGTCATCGTCGGCAATCCGCCCTATTCCATCGGTCAGAAATCGGCCAACGACAATGCACAGAACCAGACATACAAGACTCTTGAGTCCCGCATCGAAAACACCTATGTCGCCCAATCGACAGCCGCCCTCAACAAATCGGCTTACGATAGTTATATCAAGGCTTTCCGCTGGGCATCGGACCGGATCGACGATAAAGACGGCGGCGTAATAGGCTTTGTCACTAACGGCGCATGGCTCGACGCCAATGGATTGGACGGCATGAGAAAGTGCCTTGAAAAGGAATTTTCATCCGTTTATGTATTCAATCTGCGAGGCAATCAACGAACCAGCGGTGAATTATCCCGCAAAGAAGGCGGTAAAATTTTCGGTTCGGGGTCCCGCACACCGATTGCCATAACCATATTGGTCAAGCGGCCCAAAGAGGCGAATCTGAAAGCACGGATATTCTATCGTGATATTGGCGATTACCTGTCGAGAGAGGATAAGTTGCGAATAATTCACAATTTGTCGGATATAAGCAACCCGGCGATGCAGTGGTCGGCTATCGCGCCGAACGAACACGGCGACTGGCTCAACAAACGCAGTGAATTGTTCAAACTCTACACTCCGCTGGAGCCTGAAAAGAAATTCAATCAGAAATCAAAAACAGTTTTCAATACATTCGCTATTGGGTTGGCATCCAATAGAGACACATGGGTTTACAATTTTTCCAAGCAGGCGGTCGGAAAAAACATGAGTGCAATGATCAATTTCTATAATCGACAGCAGCACGCATATCAACAAGCCATAAAACAAAATCCCGATTTGTCGGTAGAGGATTTTATCGATACGGACCCGACAAAAATCAGCTGGACAAGATCTTTACGTAATAGCATTAGAAAAAAACAGGATTATGTTTTTTCGGATGAAAAATTACGTATTGGGATTTATCGTCCATTCCAAAAACAATATTTGTACTTTGCATCGGAATTCAATGAAGCAATTGGATTAAGCCCCAAGCTGTTTCCTACGCCCAAACACGGGAATTTGGTAATTTGTATTTCCTGTATTAGTGCTAATAACGGGCTATCTGTTATATTAACAGATTGTATTACGGATTTGCATTGTGTGGGAGACACTCAATGTTTCCCATTATACTGGTACGACGACAGCACGGCAGATATTGCCGACCTCTTCTCAGCCCCGCAGAGCGAGATGGACCGCTATACCCGACGCGACGGCGTGACCGACTGGATTCTTTCGACTGCTCGTAAACAATACGGCAGCAAGGTCGGCAAAGAGGATATTTTCTATTATGTTTACGGTATCCTTCACTCGCCCGAATACCGTTCCGCCTTTGCCGCAGACCTCAAAAAATCGTTACCTCGGCTTCCGTTGGTGGATTCTGCCGATGATTTTTGGGCATTCAGCAAAGCCGGTCGCGACCTTGCAGAGCTCCACCTCAATTACGAGACGGTCGAGCCATACAAAGGCTGTCTGCTGGTATATGGCGCAAATACCAATCGGGGCGATGGCATGAACTATCGTGTCGAGAAGATGCGTTTCGGCAAACTCGACAGCAAAACGCCCGACAAGACGAAGATACATTACAACCAGCATATCACTGTCGAGGGCATTCCATTGGAGGCATACGATTATGTAGTAAACGGCAAATCTGCAATAGAGTGGATAATGGAGCGTTACGCGGTTGCCGTAAACAAAGACAGCGGCATCCGCAACGACCCGAACGATTGGGCTGCGGAACATAACGACGAAAAATATATTCTCAATCTGCTGTTGCGCATCATTACCGTTTCGCTCGAAACGATGAAAATTGTATATACTTTACCGAAACTTAAATTTGAGGAGTAAAATCATGACCCGTTCTACCGATTCAGAATCTACACAGCCAAGATATAGTGTTTTATTCTTAAAAATATTAGGTGCATTTACTGCTGTATTTATTGGCTACTTAATATATTCGCATCATGTGTTTTGCCAATCTCAGGATAATGTGAAGACTTGTTATGTAGAGCACATTAAAAGAGCAGATAGCTTGCATCTTAACATACTTCGCTATAATAAAGACGTAGTTGTAAATATTCAAAAGATATTTGATGCTACGTTGGCTGACTCTATGATTAAAGCTTCTTTGATGAATACTCGTCATTTGTCGAAAGCGCAATCGAATAATTTGGGAGTGATTATTGAATCTCATTTTAGTAAAATAGAATCATTGCATGAAAAATATGGTGAAAAACTATTAAGAGATTCGTTGCGGTTGGGTGTTGAGCGGGACCTTCTCAACGGGCAAACAAAGGCGATGATTGATTTGCATCTAAACAAAATAGAACATGAATATAGTAACATTACTTTATGGGCAGCCATTCTGACAATTTTATTTCTTGTATTCAGTTTCTACTCTGTTTTTAAAGCAGACGAACTCATCAAACAAGGAACAGACGGTCTTAACGAAATACGGCAAATTAAGGCGCAAGGCGAACAAACTGTTGAAGAGCTAACTGCGAAAGGCGAAAAAATCTTAACAAACACAGAAGAAGATATCAGAAGATTTATGATGCGCCAACATCGTAATATGTTAGAATCCAGCAAAGAATTCGAAGCTAAAAAAAGTGAGATTGAGCATGCGTATGATGATTCTTTGCAAGGTTTAAATACAACAAAGGAGTATTTTAATGAGAGAATTAATAATATACTCCTAACGTTTGAGAGCGAAATGAAAAAGCTACGCTTGGATCAAGAACAAGAACTTTCTAAACAACAAGTTGAATTCAGGAATTTAGTAGTAGAAATAAATGAATTTTTTGCTCATTTGAAAGAACAGAAGGCGGCAGATAAGCAAGAATCCATAGACGCAAAAGAGGAGGACAAACAATGATGATTAACAATAATATGCTTTATCAGAACTCATCTAATGAACTGATGCAGGCTAAAAATTATCAATCTCAAATCTCCCAAAAAGAATTTGAGATAAAGTTGATGGATATAAATAGCAAATATTCGTTTAATAAAGAGCCGGACTATATTACCAATTTGCAACGACAGAATGTAAAATTAGAGATTAATAGTCTTGCATATAATAGAAATATGCATTTATGCAATGCTATTGATAATGCATTAGACCTTGCAATAAATGAATCGCAGGATAGTGTCTTTTATTCTATGGCCTATCTTGCTATAAGCTCTATAAACTCTTTTATTAGAATACAAAACGAGCTAAATTTAAACCTGCCATTTAATGTTGTTTTTAAATTATCGCAAGCCGATCTTCAAACAACGAATGTTTTAGTAAAAACTGAAATATCGGCATTGAAACGATTGTGTAATATAATATAGCGATTGATGTACGTTATAAGCAATGGGTACAAGGTAAAATATATTACACTGCATTATCAGTGGAGCAACGACATAGTGTTGATTGCTATTAGACGTCCGAATTTGTCCTTTGCCCTACAAATACCGTACAAAACAAAAACTAAAACCGCGTTGCAGTAATCTACAACGCGGTTTTGGTGAGGTCTGAAGCGGATTCGAACCGCTGTACAAGGTTTTGCAGACCTTT
>ERZ778496.2787-NODE-2787-length-9914-cov-9.973730_pt1 | contig 9914 bp, 10 predicted proteins | sample MGYA00433099_ERZ778496 | MGnify/ENA primary metagenome ERZ778496 (study PRJEB29527, sample SAMN07138962) | mouse gut metagenome | material: feces | host: mouse | place: China:Nanjing | collected 2016-01-25 ... | reverse complement strand
AATCAACCGCTTCGTCAATGATGGATGCCGGATTAATAGAATATGTATCCATAGCCACAACTATTAAAGTTTCATTGACGATTTAGGCTTATGACGGACACCGCCTTGCATATTTGCCAGCATCTCCTCGTAAGTCTGTTCTGCACTCTTTCTACGCCCGTTCTCAATCCAAGCAAGAAGTTCGTCCTCATAGAAATAGAGTTTCTTTCCTTTTTTGTAAGCCGGAAGCAGCCCTTTGCGTACCAATGTATAGATGGTAGGCTTTGCTTTTCGGATGATACGGCAAGCATCCTCTATTTCTACCAACACATGTTTGTCAGATGGCTGTGGCTGGAGTTCCGCTACCATCTTTTTCAACTCGATGACCTGTTCGGTCAGATAACCTACCGCTTCGGGCAGTTTATCAAATGTTACTGTTTCTTTTTGCATACGTCGCTCGTTTTTAATTGTTCGACGGCAAAGGAAACAGGTGTTTCAATGGTGGAATCATTCACCAAAATATAACTGATGAATAACTTTTTGATGGTGATTTGTGTTGATTACAAGTGATTTAAGTACCTTTGCGATAGGACCTATCAAAGGTTGTTGAAGCTATAAATTATCTTTGATTAAATATATTAGAATAGCAGATACTGTGGCTTTGTAAAAACTGACATATAATGAAGAAGGAGGATGACAATTATAATTTTCAGGATGCTTATCTGAAGATGATGGAGGCAAAAGAGCATCATCGAACAATTGAGGAAATCGTCTACGGTCTTAAGAAGGAACTCGTGCTAGTAAAGGAGGAATCCTTCTTGATTCACTCTATGCGACTGATTCTTGAATTGGATGCTAGAAAGGATTTGCCTCTATATGCACATCTGCTATCACCTATGAGGCAGACTCTTTATCTGATAGATGTGTATTACTCAATTGATATGCGGGAAGAATCTGTTGATATGGATGGTGAACGTTGGGAGAGAATTGCCATATTGCTAGATGAAATAGAAATGACTTATTTTGTTAATGTCGGCTTTCCCAATGATGGAGATTTGTTTCATGATGAGCGCGATGAAAAGATAGAAGTATCATTACCAACATTTATGGGCTATTTTAGTAATGCAGTGTTAAGTTATGAGGAGCAGACGTTGGATAGAATTGTCAGATATCTCAAGCCGTATGACGAATATGTCAAATCATGTTGCGGTTTTAGAATAGATGAGGCATTGAAATTTATTATGCATGTGAGAGAATTGAATAATGATAAATTAAATAGTATATTCCAATCGTTCGCTGATAACTTTCGTTTTTATAGTGCTCATTCTGAGGAATGGTACGAATTGACTCAAAAGTTTGAGGAAAGAGGATTGGATGATCCACGTGATTGGTGGTATCAACCTGAATTAAGAGGCATACTGGATAGTTTAACTACAAATCCGGGGGAAATTGCAGTTCATGAATCAAAGGAATTGATGAATGTAGATATAGCTGCTGAAAGCTTGTGCCAGATTCTTAAGTTCTTTTCTTATGACAAGGATTCACAGAAAGGTAAAACTGTTTATTATGCTGGCAAACATCACTCGGAATCAAATCCACTTATTCCTGTGGGGGAAAAATATGTTTGTCCTTGTAGTAAATTCTTGTTTGAGGGGTTGTTCTTCAGACTAGATGATATGCTGATTAAAAATGGACCTACGAAATATAAGCAGAACAAGGATTTTGCCTTTGAAAAGAAGGTTACAGAAGTGTTTCGAACTTTCTTTCCCCAAAAGGCCAAAATTTTTGTAAACTATAGCCTTGATGGTGTTGCGGAGAATGATTTACTGGCTATTATCGGAAACACGTGCATTATAGTAGAGATAAAGGATTGTAAATTTCGTGAACCATTTCGAGATCCACTAAAGGCATATGATAGGATAAAAAGGGATTATCAGAATGCTATACAGTTAGGCTATGACCAATGTAGACGTGTAGAAAAAGTACTCTTGGATGATAAGGATGTTGATATTCTTGATGCAGATGATAAGAAAAAGGTGTTATTTCATTTGAAAAATGAAAACATAGGTGAGATATGGTCTATTGTTGTTACAGACTTTAAGTATGGGACAATTCAAACCAATCTTGGAAACTTGCTGGAGAAGGATGAGGATGCCTTATATCCTTGGTCGGTTTGTATTGATGATCTGGAGGCATTTTTCTTATTGATGAAAAAGATACTTAAGGGTATTGCGCCATCACGTTTCTTGGAGTTTCTTGATTATAGGGAGAGGCTACAAGAACACATTGTGTGTGGGGATGAATTGGAGATTTGTGGTTGGTATCTGAATGATCGTGAACAATTCAAGGAATATGCGGATAAAGACATTGTGATTAGTACAAATTCCAATATGGAAGCAATCTTTGATGCCTATTATCGTGTTGGACTTGGCTTCAAGAACGAATTAGATTTGGAGTATAAAAAGTATTATAAGATACCCGACTATCCACGAAGTTTTGAATTGAGTGAGTTAAATGGTGATATCTTTGAAAAGTGGAAGTAAAATTGTGTGAGTTCGGCGAAATGCATAAAGGTTATTTTTTTAAGATCTTATAGATGATATATTATTCAATTTGGAACAGAAGATAAAGTCTGTGTCAGAGATTCTCAAACAATAGACTACAGGGATGCAATGGATAATGCCTAATGGTGTTGCTGCTATGCTATCTTTCTATCCAGTTTAATCTTGCATTCTGATTCCGTGTGTGACATTTTGCGTTCAATGGTAGATATTTCCGAATCACGAAGGGTATGAGCAAATACCTTCTTGATAAATGTGGCGGTCTGTAGGCGTGGCTTACCAAGTGCCTTACCTATATTCCACCCAAAGTGCATGATGTCAATGGTTTTTAATTGAGCATCAACCTTTATCTGTTCAACTTTGGGTAGGGATTCTGATAGGTAGTATTCTGTGATATATCCGCATAGACGATTGAGATCGGTTTCATTAAGATAGAGAACCAAGTTTTGTTTCGTATATGTGAGAACCTTGTCTAACTTTTCTTGTGATACTCGTTCCTTCTCTGCCATAGCGTTGGCACGGAATATCTCGTATTCTGTTGGTTGATTAGGTTCTTCGATAGATATATTGTTGATAGTAGAAGGGGTGGCGTCTTCCTTTGGAAGTTCAGCCACTTCTTCGTTAAGTTCAGGACACGATGGAATAGAAACTTCTTCTGTATCAGATGTAGTTTCGATTTCAATTTCGGGATCAGGTTTAGAAATGATGGGTTCTGAATTTATAGCACTTTCGGCAAGTTCCGAGTGTTCTATTGAAGTTTCTATCACCACTGTCTTATTGCGGTAGCATTCAAATCTCATAAAGTACTTCTCTATTGTTGGTGAAAGGAGTTGACCAAATAGCATTTGCAGATTGAGGTAGATTGCCCCCATGATAATGGAACATACTACGAAAATAAGGTTGCTGCTAAACTCATCCCAACCATAGTGTAGTACGGTCTGACGGGCTAAAACACCAATGATGACGATTGTCCCGAAAACAATCAGATTCAAAGTTATATGTTCAATCTTTTTCTGCTCCATAATGATGTATGTTAATCGTTTGTGTGCAAATATATATCATTTGCAAGATGTATAGATACATTTTCTGGGAAGTGGCAGCTTTTGGCACCGATATGTAGCATTTTTCTATGCCACCTGTGTCACAATAGCAAAGGAAAGTCCGACATGGGACTAGCCTACATCGGACTTTTAAGTTGTGGGTATCAGCAATTGTAAGTGTTAGCTGACTTTATTGGAATAAATAGTGATATACCATTCTGCTTGGAGGCAACTTTATTGATAATCCATTTCCTGAATGCAGCGGAATGTCCAGTGTCCATTTGATAGGATAGTGCAATAATCATGTCGAGATTATACACATCGGCATAGTTTCCATTCTCTAACCTTATACATTGACAGACTTCATACTCCTTTAAGATGTTAGCTCTCAATATAGCTTTTATGCGAGAGTGGATTACACCAGCTGTTGTATAGAACAAGTCGGCAATCTCCCAAGAGGTCATCCATACTTTGCCATCAGAGATATGGATGCCTTGTCCGTTGTTTGTTATGATCCCTCGTTTCATTGCTGTAATTTATTTTAGTGAAATCTTATTGGCAGTCTCTCGTTTCTTCACATTTACCAAATCTGCGTAGATTTGAGTAGTAGAAACGTTCTTGTGGGTTAGCATCTTTGAGACTGTATAAATATCTGTGCCTAAGGAGATTTGTATGACTGCATAGGAGTGTCGAAACCCGTGAAAGGTTATCGGCTTCGTTATTCCTGCCTTTCTGAGCCAGTTCTTCAGCGGGTAGTTAATCATGCTTCGTTTTAAGCCCTTGAAAACCTTACCAGTGTCGGGCGTACCACATAGTTCGTAGGCTTCGTAACTGATGGGGAGTGTCGCTTCTGTTTGGGTTTTCTGGGTTCTGATACGCAAGCAATAGCCTTGATCGGGAGCAATGGCAAAGTCTTCCCATTGAAGATTGAGAATATCACTGATGCGTAATCCTGTCAGACAAGCAAACAAAGAAGCGGCTTTCAGAACGGGGATGTCACAAGGTGTGGCGGCAAGTTGTTTCACCTCGTCCAGTGTTAGATATTCTTTCTTCACATCTTGTGGTTCAATCTTATCAAGGTAGTCATTGATATTTTCTCGAAGCCATTTGTCTCGGTAGGCAATCTTCAATAATCCTCTAAAAGTGGAGTAGTAGCCGGATGCCGAATTGAGGGATATGGGGCGATTGCTGTGTTTAAGCTGCTTGGCGTTCAACAGGTATTCACGAAACTTCTTGCACAAATCTACATTCACTTCACCGAAGGTACATTGCCCCTTGACGAAGTTATAGAAATGCTGATAGACAAATGTCCATTTCAGGTCTTTGCTTCGGCACATCTTCTTGAAGTAGGCAAGGAAGTCAGCTTTCTGTTTGGTCTTATCCAAGAAGCCGAACTCTTCATTGATGAGCGACTGCACTCTGATGCAGCGGATAGCTTCTGCCTTGTTCAACATATCGTTGTTGAACTCCCTTTCCATTTCGTTTTTCGGGTGGGCATAGATGTAGATGCCGAGGTATTCTCGACGGCTCATCTGCATAGTCTCAGGGTTGCGGACTGCCGGATAATAATCCAGATACAAGGAGATGCGATTATTCCGAATCGCTCTCTGACGAACTGTTACTTTTGTACATGTGTGTGTCATACTGATTAATATTTAGAGTTTTACATTTGTTTGGTGCAAAGGAATAAGGTGATCCAATGGTGGGAATATTCACCGATAAATAACTTATTCAATCTTTGGGGCTGCAAGTAGCTTATCCAGTTCGGGTTTGGAGATAAGCGTGTATTTGCCCTTCTTGACCTTTGGGATATTATGATACTTCGCATAATGATAGAGCTGGTCACGGGTGAGATTGAACTTCTCCATTGCTTCGGCTACCGTATAATACTGCGGTTCTTCGGGGACAGCTACACCTTTGGCTATATCCACGTGTTTCTTGGAATAGTACACCATGATGCCTTCTTTCTTTTTGGGGATGGCATTCTTGGAAACGAAAGTGTAGATGGCAGATAAGGTCATGCCGAATTTTTCCTGCATTTCCTGTGTGCTGTACCATTCGGTAATGTTGGGATTCGGGGCTTTCTTGGCGAAGTAAGTATCCATGTGTTTCTTGCTCCAGTAGGTTTTGCCACGATTGAAAGTCCGGGGAATGTTGTTTTTCTTGGCTACCAAGAATATCCATGATTCGTTTACATGATACTTTTCCTTGACTTCGGCTGTGGTGTAGAAGTCGGTGATAGGGGCTTTCTCTTTTGTTGGAGTATGGAACTCTGTTGGATTATTGAATAACTCATCAATATCCTCTTTCTTCAAAAGGTATTTGAAGCCCAATCGAGTAACCTTTAATTCACCTCGTTTAATGTATCCGTAAACGGTAGGTCGGGTTACTCCGAGATAGATTGCAGTCTCGGTAATTGTGAGAAATGGCTTGTCTTTGATTCTTTCAATAGGCTTTTCATCAATCTTCTTCTCCACGAATTGATTGTTAGCATTGATTGCTTCGTCACGCTTCTTCTTTTTATAAAGAGCGTTGGCGCATTGTTTGGAACAACATGCTGTTGTTGTTTTTTGGGTGATAAACTCTTTACCGCACCAAGCGCAAATTCGCTTAATTTTCAGGTTACTGCTCATTTCAATTCATCTTTATTTCTCCGTTATTACTGTAAATTCCCGTAAAACCGTGTAAAATGGCGTATAGTTTCTCTACTACCTTTCCACTGAATTTTTGGTCTTTGACAAGCGAGCAACAAATACGGTACAAAAATGAGTTGAAAAAGCCCTATAAACGATAACTATCGCTTATAAGGCTAAAAAGAAAGGCGTTCAAAATGAACGCCTTAATAATCATTGATGATATATGCTAACCGTTGGTAATCACCACTTACTTACCGACGCAGAATGTTTGTTTGCCCACGCAAATGATATTTTGTTATATAAAGTATTGTGTATCAGTGTGTAAATTTTTGAAGGATATTTTCGGGGGACAAACGGGGGACAAAATTTCGCATAGAAAAATAAAGAAAAACAATAAAACCCTTTCAGAAAATGACACTGAAATGTGAGGGACACAATTTGTCCCTCGCTATTGTTTTGTTTGTCCCTCGGCCGTGAGGTTAGGTTTAGTATCATTTCTGAAACTCTAAAAGTAATCACATGCACCTAATTTTAAAATCAGCAATCCTGTATCAATTCTTGCATACCAAAAGAAAAGCAATAATATTATTTTAGAAGCTGCCTGAAATTAGGGGGGTAAAATTTGTCCCTTGCTGTCCCTCGTTTTCATGACTGAGTCCTGTATTATTTCTGAAAAGCCTTCATAAATAAGTTTAGTTTGGTTTTTGTATATCTAATCAAGTTCTAAACTAAACCGCTTGATAATCTCAAAATCTGAACATTTTGGTCGTCTTTTTTTTCTTTTCGCCAGCAAAAAGTTTGGATTTATAGCTTTATCCCAATTTGATTTGTTATTTATCTGTATCTAATTATGTGCAACTAATATATATATCGCAAGATAGTGGAATGTGTATAAAGATTTTTAGTACTTTTGCAATATGTTATTTAATAGAGAAATATATGAATTCTGTATTTGAATTTGCTTGGTTAGCGACTCAACAGGTACTTGTAAGCTCTGATGATGGTGCTTCGGATATTAAAGGGTATGGTAGTGGTTTCTTTTTACAGTATCGGAATAGGCTATTTTTTGTTACAGCAGACCATGTCGCTCATATTGATGATTTTGAAAAAGGATTACGTTTAGGAAAAGACGACTTTGTTTGGGTTTTAAATAATAAAAATAGTACAAAGGAATTAGCGACGGCGCTTACTCCAATAGGAGGGTTGTTCTCTTTTGATAAGGTTGACATAAGAGATGAATTGTCATTTGAAATCCCTGATATGCAAGATGTAACTTTTGGTATTCTTTCAAATTCATTTCAAATTCCATTTTTAACCCATGAAATTCGAATTCTTGCTCTTGATTTTGAGGTTGCTGCAGGAAAAGAGAAAATAATACTTAATTCTGAGTGTATATCAGAATTGAAGGAATCAGATTATTGTTTTATTGAAGGGTGCGTAAAATGGAACATAGCGGATGGTATAAGACTTGAGAGAAGTAATGCTATTCATATTGATTTGAAATTTAAAGAATTTGATGATGAGGGTTGTTATGTATTAAGCTATCCTAATAAAGTTGTTTATCAGCATTGGGCTGGTTTAAGTGGTGGACCTGTTTTTAATAATACTTGCCAATTGATAGGTATGGTCGTTAGAGTGAATGAAAACGATGATACTATAAAAGTGATGCCAATGAAAAAAATAACAGAGTTAATGGATTATGCTATTAAATATGAGGATAGTATATCTAAAGTTGAAAATTCTCATCAAAGGATTAGTTTGAAATAGTAACTATTTTTCAAATAAAGAATGTAAAAGGATTGAATTTAGATGGTTCAATCCTTTTACATTTTATATATCTTCTTTTTATATCTTACTGATTTTATTACATTCACGTAAGTGTATAAATAAGAAAAATAGGATGGATTGAAATTGACTGACCTACCTTCCTTTTTTATCATCAACAAAGATGCCTTTTGTAATCCGCTATTGCTTGAAATGCGTTTTGCCGTATATAGTGCTCCTGTTGCACACTTACTATCCTTTCTCGTCTTCACATCGTCTTTCGGGTTGGCAGATAAGAATTGTGTCGCAAAGGTATATATCCCGTCTTTCTTCCTTGCAAGGTCAAGCCTATCGGTTCAAGCCAAAATCTCCACACTCGGTTTTCAACTGAGGTCGTATTTTGTCTGTGAAGCCTTGCAGGAAGAGCCGGGACACCTTGCAAAGCGACATAATTTTAATCAAACCCGAAAGTAGCTGATGCTAACAGAGGGAAAAGTAAAAAATCAAATCAAAAGCGATTATGGCAAATTACGCGACTAACATCTTCTACGCAAGTACGGAGAACGAGAAAGACCTTGATAAGTTGGAGAACTTTTTGGAAGACACATTTTGCGACTGTTACCTTAACAGGTCGGAAGACAGTATCGAGGGCGAATTTTCGTCAAAATGGGACTATCCCGAAAAAGAGATAAACAAGATGATTTCTCTTTTGGAGGACAAAGACAAAATCTACATTCGAGTGCTGACACACGAACTATGTAACGAGTATGTGAACTTCCAAGTGTTCTCTAATGGAGAATGGTCATACCGATAACCTTAAAAAACTCACTGACTATGTATTACGAGGACGAACAAGATACGGACATTATCGGGTGCTTATGCACATTACTGACTCCTTATAAGGGGCATACAGAGGGCGAAGTCGTTGGAGACTACGGCAACGAGATAGTGGTAAGGCTCACCAATGGCAAGGAGGTGGTGGAATACCGGGATGAAGTGCTAATCTATGACTAATGGAGGATTGCTTTATGATGATACCGATAGCGACAAGGTTTGTGGATTGGGATATTCCCGAACTTTCAACCTTGCAAGACAGCAAGGTCTATCAATTGAGAGTGCAACTCAATGAGGGTACGCCAATGAGCCGACAACAGAAGAATTGGCTTACGGACAGCGTGAACAGCAACACCTATTTCAAAAGGGCTGTTCCGCTAATGGGCTACCGTTTTGACTTCTCGGACATACTGAAACGCTACTTTGTCAAGCAATACGGACATATAGCCGAATACTATGCCGTGGACAAGACCGCTTTACGGACATTCCTTTGCGGTCGGATTGATGAAATAATTGAGATAACAGATTAAAAGAAAGATTATGCTGTACGATTACAGAAAAGAAAGCAAATCGCCTATGCTTCTGACTTTGGAGAATGGCAAGACCATTGAGGGCGAATTTATTGATTTGCGGATTGCCACCGAAACCTTGCCCAAGGGTAAACTGTGGTATCATATCCGACATACGGACGATGATTGGAGTGAACCAGCCTCTCTGAAAAACGGCTGTGTAGTGGTCAATTTCTGTGGTACATTCATTTGTGACCCTATCATTGATTTCCCTTGTGGCGAAGAACTGGAGATAAAAGAATGGTCATACCTGAACTGACCGACATCTGGCAGAATGGCAATGTGGGGCAATGCTCCACATTGCTGTGTCCATGCCATTGGGAAACACATATCCAATGGTATCAACTTTTATAATTGGGGCTTGCAAGGCAAGCCGTTCTTCCTCTTATATATTCATCTTTGACAGTCAAGTCTCCTTTTGTATATATGGCATTTCATATTTCGCAATGGTGACCGGGCTGCTTTGTTCAACGAGTACCGGACTTCTTGCCTTTGTTTTCTTTGCCTTGATTTCTCCGGTTCTGTCGGTAA
>ERZ778496.2780-NODE-2780-length-9926-cov-3.477864_pt1 | contig 9926 bp, 9 predicted proteins | sample MGYA00433099_ERZ778496 | MGnify/ENA primary metagenome ERZ778496 (study PRJEB29527, sample SAMN07138962) | mouse gut metagenome | material: feces | host: mouse | place: China:Nanjing | collected 2016-01-25 ... | reverse complement strand
TAACATAAGGATGGCTGGCAAAGCCTGGTATCCGCTGTTTGAAGAAATGTCTTGACATATATAGTCTGGATTAAAAGTATCCATTTCCTAGGAAAAGAGGTGAGATTAAACTTCTGCTGCATCCGTAACAATATTTTGCAGCCACACATCACTTTTTACCATAAAGAATCCCAGAATTACTTTAATCAGTTCTGAAAACTGAATTAGGAAGAATACTGTTGTTATAGGCAGCAGAGTATGCCTTGCCAGAAGGTAGGCCAAAGGTATAATCAGCACCCAGGTGTAAACGCTGTCAAACAGGAAGGTGACAATCGTTTTTCCGCCGGAACGGAGAGTAAAATAGGTACAATGTGAGAAAGAGCATAATGGCATTGCCAGAGCGGAGATGGTGATGAAGGTTCTGGCAAGCTCCTTGATACTGTCTTCCGTATTATAAATGGAAGGAAAAAACCTGCCAACAACTGCCATAACTGCTGCAACACAACTGCAGCAGAAAACAGAAAAGAAAATCATCTTATTGTCTGCATCTTTTGCTTCTTTAATTTTTCCTGCGCCAAGGAGCTGCCCTACAACAATAGAAATACAGCCGCCAAGCTGAATATATACAATATTAAAAAGATTTGTAATGGTGGAAGAGATGTTTTGCGCAGCAACCACTTCCAGACCACGTACAGCATAGCATTGGACGATTACGGTCATGCCGGTGGCCCAAAGCATTTCATTGGCCATAAGGGGTGTTCCCTTAATAAAAATATCTTTAAGGACTTTGCGGGGAATTACAAAGCTCTTATAAGCGCCGACGATATATGGGTTATAATTTTTATGGGTATGAGTCCATATTACAACAATGCCGCATTCAATAAATCTGGCTGCCACTGTAGCGATAGCAGCGCCCTGTACGCCAAGTGCAGGAATGATTCCAAAGCCAAAAATCAAGATGTAATCTAAAATCAGGTTGGTGAAAACAGCTACAACGCTTGCCAGCATGGGGACAAAAGTACGTCCAGTCTCACGGATGGTATTTACGTAGGACTGGTTTAAGGCAAAAGGAATAAGTCCCAGTATCATAATGTACAGATATTCTTCCCCATATTTTAAGGCAAGGGTGATGTCTCCCACGCTGCCACTGTCATTTAAATAAAGAGAGATTAATTGTGTATTGCAGGTACCAAAGAGTAAAAGAGCCGCTGCCGCAATACACATACATGCGTAGAGCTTAAAACGAAAAGCATATTTTTGTCCCTCATAGTCGCCTTTCCCATAAAACTGGGTACCAAAAATACCAGCGCCGGAAACACCGCCAAAAATACAGATATTAAAAACAAACATCAATTGATTTACAATAGCAACGCCTGACATCTGCTCTGTTCCGATTTGCCCTACCATTATATTGTCCAAAAAACTTACAAAGCTGGTAATGGCATTTTGAATGATCAGGGGAACAGCAAGAAAAAGCACACGCCGGTAAAAGTACTTGTCACCAATAAATTTGTTCTTGAATTTTGTCCACATAAAATACGCCTCCGTTTGTCGTGTCAGACTATTGTAATAGATAGAATGTGTTTCGTCAATATGGACATCTGCTTTCTTTTTCAGTATAATGTGAAGTAATCATTTCTGATAATTAATGCACATATTTACTTTGCTTTTACATGGAAACAATGTGCGGGAAGGGCTGGGGACTGAAATGGAAGTTACCTTAAAGAATTTGACGAAAAAATTTCCGGGGCGGGATCGGAAAAAACAGGAAGATGTAATTGCGGTCAATGACTTTACCTTTCAAATTCCGGATGGAAAATTGATTGGCCTTTTAGGGCCTTCCGGATGTGGTAAAAGTACAACGCTTAATTTGATCAGTGGTTTATTAAAACCTACGGATGGAAAAATATTTTTTGGGAAAGATGATGTTACGGATCTGCCACCGGAAAACAGAGGGATTGGACTGGTATTTCAAAATTATGCTCTTTATCCACATTTAACAGTGAAGCAGAATATACTATTTCCTTTGGAAAATTTAAAAGGAAAGGACAAGCTCTCTAAGGAACAGATGCTGGAAAAGGCATATGAAGCCGCCAGACTTGTTCAGATTGATGAGCTGATGGACCGTAAACCGGGAGAACTTTCAGGTGGCCAGCAGCAGAGAGTGGCAATTGCGCGTGCCTTAGTAAAGCGTCCAAAGGTTCTTTTGCTTGATGAACCTCTTTCTAACCTTGATGCAAGACTTCGGCTTCAGACAAGGGAAGAGATCAGAAGAATCCAGCGGGAGACAAAAATTACGACAATTTTTGTCACACATGATCAGGAAGAAGCAATGAGCATTTCTGACATGATTGTCGTTATGAAGGAGGGTATGGTGCAGCAAATAGATAAACCTCAGAAGGTTTATGATGATCCTAAAAATTTGTTTGTTGCCAAATTCCTGGGAACGCCTCCTGTCAATGTGTTTACCGGACAGATTAAGAACCATAAGCTTTATATAGGAAATGACTGTGTAATGGAGGCGGGAGAAGAAGCTGACAGGGAAGTTTATGTGGGAATTCGGCCGGAAGGATTTTTTCCTAAAGCAGATGGAGCTCTTTGTTGCAGACTTTGCGGAGTGGAAGTGATGGGACGTGACATTAGTGTCATTTCTTCAAACACATCTTCATTAAATGCAGTGGTACGTTCTATTATCGGTACAGAAAATAAAGCAGACATGGAAGAGATACTTTCTATGGGTGAGGGAAATATTTCAACTGATGCAGTGGTCAGGTTTTCACTTGCGCCCCACAAAGTATTTTTGTTTGATAAAGAAACGGAAGACAGAATCTACCTTTAAAGACAGGTGCAGAGGGGGCAGTAACATGATAAAAAAGAAATTGAAAAACAGCGGCTTCAAAGGCTGGTTATATCTTTTGCCGGCAATTTTGTTTTTAGGGGGATTCATGGTATATCCTTTGATTGATGTTTTCATTTATTCCTTTGAAGAAGGATACAATTCTGCTTCGCAAGTCTATTTCGGTGTCGGTTTTTATAATTATTCTTATGTGCTGCATGATCCCTATTTTTTACAGGCAGTGAAAAATACATTTATTTTGGTAATCATTACAGTGCCCTTGTCTACAGGGATTGCGCTGCTTATTTCCCTGGGATTAAGTATGATAAGGCCTCTTAGAAATTTGTTTCAGACCATTTATTTTCTGCCCTACGTGACTAACACGCTGGCTGTCGGTCTTGTATTTATGATTTTATTTAAGAAAACTGCATATTCGGATGGTCTTGTTAATTTACTGATCAATTGGTTTGGCGGAAGAACAGTTGATTTTATTGATGGTCCGTATTGGGCAAAGATGTTTGTCCTGTGCTTTTATACCATATGGATTGTTCTGCCTTTCAAAATTTTAATTTTGACCAGCGCCCTTTCTTCGGTAGATCAGATTTACTATAATGCTGCTAAGGTAGATGGAACATCCAGATTCAGGACTTTTATGAGGATTACTCTTCCCATGATATCCCCTATGATTTTTTATTTGATTATTACAGGATTTATAGGAGCCTTTAAGGCATACAGCGATGCGGTTGCCTTATTCGGAACTAATTTAAATGCGGCGGAAATGAATACCATTGTGGGATATGTGTATGATATGCTTTATGGCGACAGCGGCGGTTATCCCTCCTATGCATCTGCTGCAGCAATTATATTATTTTCTATTGTACTTACGATTACCTGTATAAATTTATTAATCAGTAAAAAGAATGTCCACTATTAAGCAGGCTTAGAGAAAGGCGTGGTTATTAATATGGAAAAGTTAACGGATTATGGAAAAATTGAGAAAAATGCCAGAGCCCGAAAAAGGATTACAAATACGATTACTTATATTTTCCTGATTTTGTGGGCGGTAGTTGTTTTATTTCCTTTTTACTGGATGGTTTTGACTTCGGTGAAAAGTTATAGTTCCTATAATTCAGAGTATATTCCTAAGTTTTTTACTTTGTCCCCTACACTGCAGAATTATAAGGATGCGTTTACTACGGTGCCTCTTGGAAGATATTTTGCAAATACGGTTTTATTTACTCTTGTGACCACGGGGATTATGCTGGTGGTAATTACTCTTGCAGCATTTGCATTTGCACGTCTTGAGTTTAAAGGGAAAAACATTGTATTTGTGATTTTTCTTTCCCTGATGATGATTCCCAATGAACTGGTAATTATCACTAATTTTGTAACGATTACAAATTTGGATATGCGAAATACATTTTCAGGCTTAATTCTGCCCTCCATTACTTCAGTTTTTTATATTTATCTCTTAAAAGAGAATTTTGAGCAAATACCCGACGGACTTTACTATGCGGCAAAAGTTGATGGAACTTCTGACTTAAAATACCTGCTTAAGGTTATGATCCCCATTTCAAAGCCTACTTTAATAACCATTACCATATTAAAAGTGATTGAGTGCTGGAACTCCTACGTGTGGCCGAGGTTGATTACGGATGATGAAAATTATTATCTGGTGTCAAATGGAATTCAGGAGATACGGGAAAATGGGTTTGGGCGTGAAAATATTCCGGCAATGATGGCGGCTGTGGTAGTGATTTCGGTTCCCTTAATCGTACTGTTTTTAATCTTTAGGAAGAAGGTTATGGCCGGAGTTTCCAGAGGAGGGATGAAAGGGTGAAGAAAAAAGTACGTATGTTTTTTAGAGCAGTGTTTATTGCTGTCGGCATATCTGCACTTACCGGCTGCCATGGTTCAAAAGGTTTGGAGGCCTTTACCATGCCTGAGGAATTTGACTTGTCAAGGGAGTATGAGATCACTTTTTGGGCGAAAAATGATACGAATAAAACCCAGACTGCAATTTATGAGCAGGCCATTGCTGATTTTGAAAAGTTGTATCCCAATATTACCGTAAATTTACGACTGTATACGGATTATGGTAAAATTTATAATGATGTAATAACTAATATTTCGACTAATACCACGCCCAATGTGTGCGTTACTTATCCGGATCATATTGCAACCTATCTGACAGGAACCAATATTGTGGTGCCCTTAGAAGAACTGGCTTCAGATGAAGCTTATGGCCTTGGAGGAAAGCAGGTTTTATTTGATTCTCCGTCTATCTCGGATATGATTCCGCAGTTTTTGGAGGAGTGTTCTTTTGGAGGACATTATTACGCATTGCCTTATATGCGCTCAACGGAAGCCTGCTATATTAATAAAACTTATGTGGAGGCCTTGGGGTATTCAATTCCGGCAGAGCTTACATGGGATTTTATCTGGGAGGTTTCAGAGAAGGCTATGGCACAGGATGAAGCAGGGAATTATACGGTAAATGGACAGAAGGTGATGATTCCTTTTATTTATAAATCCACCGATAATATGATGATCCAGATGCTGCATCAGAAAGATGCTGGATATTCCACAGAAGATGGCGATATCCTTCTTTTTAACGATACCACAAAAGAACTGCTGCTTACTATAGCAGAACATGCAGAAACAGGCGCATTTTCAACCTTTAAGATTTCAAGTTATCCGGCAAACCTTTTAAATGCCGGCCAGTGTATTTTTGCCATAGACTCTACAGCAGGAGCTACATGGATGGGTACCAATGCACCACTGCTTGACATCAGTGAGGATAAAGTGGTGGAATTTGAAACTGTGGTTATGAAAATACCCCAGTTTGATCCGAAGCATCCTAAGATGATATCCCAGGGACCTTCTTTGTGTATTTTTAATAAAAGTGATTCTCAGGAGGTTTTGGCATCCTGGTTGTTTATGCAGTATTTGCTGACCAATGAGGTGCAGATTGCTTATTCAGAAACGGAAGGGTATGTGCCTGTAACCTTAAAAGCACAGCAATCAGCGGAATATCAGGATTATTTGGCAAGATGCGGGGAGGATAATGAGTCCCATTATGAGGTGAAAATAAATGCGGCAAGGTTACTTCTTGATAATGTGGAGTTTACATTTGTTACTCCGGTTTTTAATGGTTCGGCGTCCCTTCGGGATGCAGCTGGAGGACTGATTGAAAATACTGTCAAGTCTGTCAGGAGAGGGCAGGAGATTAATAATGCATATCTGGAGAAATTATATGAAGATACCAAATCTTTATACCGTTTAGACCAACTTGCAGGACAAAGCGGCAGTACTGCTTCCGGAAAGGCGGATTTGGGAAAACTGCCCAAAACAGCAGTGATGCTTTTATCAGTATTGGCAGGAGCATGGATTTGGATTATGTTATATGTGGCCTGTCAAAAGGCGAAAGGGAGAAGAAATGAGTAATAACTACTATTGATTTATTGGAAAATTCATGTATAATTATTTCGATATTAAAGATTTGTTAATTACATAATGATGCATTCCAAAATGGAGGAAATGAGGGAAAATGAAAAAGTTTATATCGTTGCTTTTAGTTACTGCACTTGTATTTGCATTTGCAGGATGTGGTTCCAAGGATGGTGGTGATGGGGCAGATGCCAAGTCAGAGGGTGTTATGACATATGAGGAATATGTTGCGGCAGAATTGGATTCAGAAGTAGTAATTGAAACATATGTGCAGGCAAAGCAGTCCTGGTGGGACAATCAGGCTACTGTTTACAGCCAGGACAAGGATGGCGGTTACTTCCTGTATAATATGGCATGTTCTGAGGAAGATTATGCAAAGCTGACACAGGGAACAAAGATTAAAGTTACCGGATATAAGGCAGAATGGTCTGGTGAAGTTGAGATTATTGATGCCACATTTGAAATTGAAGATGGAAATTATGTTGCCAAGGCTGAAGATGTTACATCTTTACTTGGAACAGACGAATTAATTAACCATCAAAACAAGTTTGTTGCTTTTAAGGGAATGACCGTTGAGGCAGCAGGTCAGGATGCAGAGGGAAATGACGTGGCATTTTTGTATTCCTGGGATGGCTCAGGCCAGGATGGAGATGACTTGTATTTCAATGTTTCCCTTAACGGAGAAACTTATACTTTTACAGTGGAATCTTATTTGTGTGATAACACAACAGATGTTTACAATGCAGTAAAGTCATTAAACATTGGCGATACTGTGGATATGGAAGGATTCCTGTACTGGTATGAAGGAGTAAATCCCCACATTACTTCTGTATCAGTGAAATAATCATTTAATCCGGAAAGTAGTAGAAGTAAATAATTATTTTAAAAATGAAGCCTCTGGCAGATGAATGGCCAGAGGCATTTGTTACGTAAAAATCAGGTGGTTGGCTTTCGTAAAGGACAGCTTGACATAGTGATTCTGTCTTTTAATACGGTCAGTCCGCAGTCTACCAGATAATCCTGCAGGATGGGAAGAGACTGAGAAGAAGTGGGACCTATAATAATTTCTCCTACCAGATCAGATAAATGCATATTTAATCTGCCGCACATTCTGGTCAAATCAAGGGGATAATATTTTTTGATCCGTCCCATAGATACATGATATTTTGGCTCCACTGCAAATTCATTGGAAATAAAGGGAGAGACTACCAGACGATATTCGCGTTCACTGGCAAAGGAAGGGTGCTTAAAGGCAGCTGACTGCACCCATGCATCATTCATAAGGTTCTGAAGTGCAGGCAGAATGTCTGAAATCTTTTTGGATTGCTTTATCAGCTTGTAAAATTCACCTACAAGCCAATGTCCATGCATGTCTTCCTGATAAAATACTTCTTGTAAAGATACAACACCGCCCATCATTTTTTGTATCAACGCTTCATGAAATGCAATACACACGCCTTGGCCGGAGCTGCCATATCTATCCCATTGGGCAGCATCATCTCTGTACTTTGAAAAGCAGGCAGCATAGGCGGAATAGTGAAATTCTTCTGCCATTTCTTTTTGAAAGAAATATTTAACTTTGCGTAATTTATCATTTTCCTGATCCTGCTTCAACTTCTCGAGGACAGCATTGCAGATGCCGTTCATAAACAATCTCATTTCAGAAGCATCATTCATATTAAGTATGTTGTTAAGACGCAGTTCTGCACAGCGGATGATTCCGTCAAAAGCAGCGAAGTTGGTATAGTGATACAGCATTTTTTTCTCCCAAAGCGGATAAAAGTTTCTTGAATATTTTTATTTTTGATTATATCATCAGGCGTTAGTTATTTCAATTAATGATATTTTTACTAATAAGAAAAGATATGTTATAATTTGCTTGGAATGCGGGAAATGATGAATTATATATATTGATTTCCGCATGTGGCTGAATGCCATAAAACTGGAAACTGTATGATTAGTTTCGGAAAGGAACGATTTAGTTATGCATTTTGATATAAAAAAAGATAGTAAAAGAGTTATTGTTATCTGCATTGCTTCTGTGATTATGGCAGTGAATATTAAAACTTTTGTCAGAGCTGGAGGACTTTATCCGGGTGGCGCAACAGGACTTACCATATTGATACAGGCAATTGCAGAACGCTTTCTTAATGTTACGGTTCCGTATACGGTGGTAAATTTACTGCTTAATATGATTCCGATTTACATTGGATTTCGATTCATTGGGAAAAAGTTTACCCTGTATTCCTGTGTGATGATTGTACTTACAGGTGTGCTTACAGATATAATTCCCGGCTTTGTTATTACGTATGATATACTGCTGATTAGTATATTTGGCGGAATGATTAATGGATTTATTATCAGTTTATGCCTGATGATGAATGCAACAACCGGTGGTACGGATTTTATTGCAATTTTTCTTTCAGAGAAAAAAGGAGTAGATTCATGGAACTTTATTTTAGGATTCAACATATTGATTCTTTTTGCGGCAGGCATGCTGTTCGGATGGGATAAAGCTTTATATTCTATTATATATCAGTTTGCGTCTACCCAGATTTTACACATGATTTACACCAGATATCAAAAGCAGACTTTATTCATTGTTACCAACAGGCCTAAAGAGGTATGTGCGGCAATCAATACTGTTAGTATGCATGGGGCAACCATACTGGAAGGGGAAGGATTTTATGAACGCAGGGAAAGGGACATTGTGTATTCGGTTGTATCCAAAGAAGAGAGTAAACGAGTTATCCGTGCCGTAAAAGAAGCAGATGAAAATGCATTTGTAAATGCAATTCGTACGGAAGAATTGTCAGGACGGTTTTATCAAAAGCCGACAGAATAAATATTCTGCTGGCTTTTTCGTAGCGGAGTCGGAGGGATTCGAACCCTCGTGCCCCGGAGGGCTAACGCATTTCGAGTGCGCCCCGTTATGACCGCTTCGATACGACTCCGTAAAGTTCCGACAACAGAAGAACTTCCCCTATTATACTGTTTCTGAAAATACAAGTCAATCCTTTGCATAAGATTATTTATATCTATTATTTCATGACAGGAAATAGGTATTTAGTGCAATTGGCGTAAACAATCCTCATGGGGAAACCGATAAAATTTCCGAAGGAACTTCATTTTTAAAATGATTCATGAGGCGTACTGGTGTCTGGTGCATGGCATCAGATTTATAAAGGTACAGGCATGAGAAAGGGAAGAGAGTATGGAAATAGGTAATTTACAGGCGTTTAAGGAACAGCAGATGGGAAAAGTAAAAATGCGGGCGGAGGAAAAAAAGAAGATCCAGAAGGGTGTTAATCAGATGCAGGCAATGATAGATGCCCAGAACATGGGGACGCTTATGAAGGAATGTGATACAGTGGGCAGACCGTCAGATGCAGAAAAGACCGAAAGAAAAGGTACCCAAAGCGAAAGCAGGGACGGCAGAAAAACAGATCCCCAGACCGAAATGGAGAAGATGCTTTCCACAGCCAGCAAGGGACTTGATTTAATCAGCAAAACAGTTTAGTAATGCCTCAAAGCGATACCCAGGAACAGACCGGACAGGTCTTGGCAGCCAGCACGGCTGCAGGTGTCGCTTTGAGGTTTTTTCTTGGCAAAAAGGTTGTTAAGAACTCCTAAATTATGTATAATAATCAGTAATGACATG
>ERZ778496.2761-NODE-2761-length-9981-cov-5.289140_pt1 | contig 9981 bp, 4 predicted proteins | sample MGYA00433099_ERZ778496 | MGnify/ENA primary metagenome ERZ778496 (study PRJEB29527, sample SAMN07138962) | mouse gut metagenome | material: feces | host: mouse | place: China:Nanjing | collected 2016-01-25 ... | reverse complement strand
ACTGCGTTCATGGCCAATGAAGTGGCTACGAAATTTGGTGAAGGCATCCGCGTGAATGCCATTGCTCCGGGATTCTTTCTGACCGAGCAGAACCGTACCTTGTTGACCAACGAAGACGGTACATATACACAGCGTGGTAATGATGTGATCCGTCAGACTCCGTTCAAGCGTTTCGGTAAAGCGGAGGAACTGTGTGGAACCATTCAGTACCTCATCAGTGATGCCAGCAGCTTTGTAACCGGTACTGTAGCCGTAGTGGATGGTGGTTTCAATGCGTTTGCCATGTAATAAGTCTTTGGTTTTTAATTCTCAATTTTTAGATTAGATATGATTTTATGTGAGCAAACATGGCGCTGGTACGGACCGAATGACCCCGTATCATTGTGGGACATCAAACAAGCTGGAGCAACCGGTATTGTCAATGCCTTACATCATATTCCCAACGGTGAGGTATGGACGGTAGAGGAAATAATGAAGCGCAAGAAATTGATTGAAGAAGCAGGGTTAACTTGGAGTGTTGTAGAGTCCGTGCCCGTACACGAACATATCAAGACACAGACAGGAGACTATCTGAGGTATATCGAGAACTATAAACAGAGTTTGCGCAATCTGGCTGCATGCGGTATTTATATTGTAACTTATAACTTCATGCCTGTATTGGATTGGACCCGTACGGATCTGGCATATACGTTGCCCGACGGTTCCAAGGCATTGCGCTTTGAGCGGGCTGCTTTTGTAGCGTTCGATCTGTTCATCTTGAAACGTCCGGGAGCTGAAAAAGAGTACTCAGCCGAAGAGATAGCAAAGGCAAAAGCGCGTCTGGCACAAATGGATGAGGAAGAGGCTCATCGCCTGACACGGAATATGATTGCAGGATTGCCCGGTTCGGAGGAAAGTTTTACATTGGAGCAATTCCAGAACGAACTGGACCGTTACAAGGATATTGATGCGGACCAACTTCGTGGTAACTTGATTTTCTTCTTGAAAGAAATTTGTCCGGTAGCCGATGAGGTGGGAGTCAAGCTGGTTATTCATCCGGACGATCCACCTATGGCTATCTTGGGGTTGCCACGCATTATGAGTACAGAGGCAGATTTCAAGCAGTTGGTGGAAGCTGTACCTAATCCGTCAAACGGACTTTGCCTGTGTTGCGGTTCATTTGGCGTATCTGCACAGAATGATTTGCCGGGTATTATGGAACGCTGGGGAGACCGTATCAACTTTGTTCATTTGCGCAGTACCCAACGGGATGCGGAAGGAAATTTTTATGAGGCGAATCATTTGGAAGGTGATGTGGACATGTATCATGTGGTCAAGAACCTGTTGATAGTGCAGCAACGCCGCGGAGTATCTATTCCGATGCGTCCGGATCATGGCCATCAGATGATAGATGATTTGAACAAGAAAACAAATCCGGGCTATTCATGCCTGGGACGTATGCGTGGTTTGGCTGAACTTCGTGGTTTGGAAAAGGGAATAGCGATGAGTATGGAAGCAGAGTAATCTCTTTTTTAACCTATAGAAAGAAGACCTGAATGTCTTCCGTTGATAGAGTATCTTCGGAAACATTTAGGTCTTTTTTTGTCTAAAAGGGAGATAATGAGGAGTGTTCTAGACAAATATAGATATTAATTAGATAAATAAAGAGGTGTTGTTGATAGGCAACTCCTACTTTTGCTTAAAATTTATGTTTAAACAAACCTTTAAAATCTTTTATTATGAATAAAAAAACGAAACTGCTTTCAACTTTGGGGTTGTTGATAGTTATCATGTTTTTGTTATCATCAACAGCGATAGCCCAATCTCTATCTATCAGCGGTAAGGTAATTGACAAAAAAAGTCAAGAGCCTGTCATTGGAGCCAGTGTATTGATAGAAGGTACTTCCAATGGCACTATAACCGATTTAGATGGTAATTTTACACTTTCCAATGTTCCTTCTAAAGGAAATTTAGTGGTATCTTACATAGGTTATGCTACGCAAACCCTTCCTATTAATGGAAAGACCGGTTTCAGTATTGTATTAGATGAAGATACGGAAACATTGGATGAAGTGGTTGTTGTGGGTTATGGCGTACAGAAAAAGGTAAATCTGACCGGTTCGGTTTCTTCTGTGAAAGGAGATGCGTTGGAACATCGCCCGGTGGTAGATGCCACACAAAGTTTGCAAGGATTGGTTCCCGGGCTGCAAGTGAGCAATGGTGGTTCAGGCCGTCCCGGTGCTACCGGTTCTTTGAGTTTGCGCGGGCAAGGTAACTTGTCGGGAAATTCAGCTCCATACGTATTGGTGGATGGTGTGGAAATGGCTTTATCGGATGTAAATCCGAACGATATTGAAACTATTTCTGTATTGAAAGATGCGGCAGCTTGCGCTATTTACGGGGCACGTGCGGCTTATGGTGTGATTCTGGTGACCACCAAGCATGGAGAAGAAGGAAAAATGCGTGCCAGCTATCAAGGTACATTGGGTTGGAGTGCTCCTACCGTGTTACCTGATATGGTTAACTCACTTGATTTTGTAAAATATTGGAATGACGGTGTCAGTAATACAGGCGCGGCGAACCGTATGTATAGTGAGCAGAAAATAGCGGACCTGGAACAATACATGAGAGATCCTTCCAGCATAAACCCATGGGGTGACTTGGCTCCCGGCGAGTCTTTGAACGCTGCTTTCGAGAATTCTGAACGCGGTTTGGGCAATACAGATTATTTTGACCTTCACTATAAAAATTATAGTTTCAAGCATAATCACAATCTTAGTTTTAGCGGGGGCAGTAAAAAAGCGCAGTATTATATTTCAGGAGGTTATTATAATGAAGAGGGCATTTTGCGTTATGCCGATATGGATTATACTCGTTATACAGTCAATGCTAACATAACTTCGGAACTGACTAAATGGTTGAAACTGAAGTTGAATACTAAATTTATGCATTCGGACAACAGGACTCCCTTTAATAATGAAGACCCGAACAGTGGTCTTGACGGTGGTTTAAGTGAGGGATTTTATCACAGCTTGGCACGTTTCCGCCCTACAGTGTCGGTTGTAGATCCAAATGGGCATTTCACGGAATTGTCTATGATTCCTTATTTGCAAAGTGGAACTTATACAGATACACAGCGTGATAGATTCAATATCACCGCCGGTTTTGAATTGCAGCCATTGAAGAATTGGTTTATTTTCTTTGATTATACTTATAAGCAGATGAATCTGGAGTATGAAGCACTGAATGTGGCTCCCCATATTTATGAACAGGACAATAAAACCATGACGAAAGTCGCACGTTCGGAACTGGGCGTGGTAGAGAATGGCAAATTTACACGTACTTACGGACGTACTCGTTATCAGACTATTAATCTTTATACAAATTATCAGTTTACTTTGGCAGACCGGCATAATTTTACTTTGATGGGCGGTTATCAAGAAGAAGATAATGATTATAGTTATCTGAAAAATTCCATTACGGGCTTATACTCTACCAATAATCCGAACTTGGGTATGGGTACCGGTGACAAGGTGGTAGTAGATACTCGTAACGGATGGGCTACACGCGGCTTTTTCGGACGTATCAACTATGATTATGATGGCCGCTATCTGGTTGAACTGAATGGTCGTTATGACGGTTCTTCCCGTTTTGCCAGTAACAACCGATGGGGATTCTTTCCTTCTGCATCTTTAGGCTGGAATATCTATAGAGAGAAATTTATGGAACCTGCTTCCGGTTTCCTTTCCAATTTGAAACTGCGTGCGTCTTATGGTTTGCTGGGTAATCAGGCGAATGCCGGTTTATATACTTTCGCTTCCAACATGTCATTGAATGGTGGTTTGGGCGGATATATTTTTAATGATGGACGCCATATTTATACTAATCCGGCGGCTGTTATTGACCCTAATACCACTTGGGAAAAGGTAGAGAGCAAGAACATCGGTTTGGATTTTGGCTTTTGGGGAAATGCCTTGACAGGAACGATAGATGTATTCCAGCGTGATACGAAAGATATGTTGGGCCCCGGTCAGGATTTTCCCGATATGTTTGGTGCAAAAGCTCCGCAAGCCAATAATGCCCGCATGCGTAACCGTGGTTGGGAATTGTCTTTGAATTATAGGGGAAAAATAGGAAAAGATATTGATTATAGCATTGGAGGTTCTGTGTCGGATGCTGTTTCCGAGGTGACGGAATATGCCAACCCTACCAAAAATGACCCTTATGGCAGTTGGTATACCGGACGTAAAGTAGGTGAAATATGGGGGTATCGGGCAGAAGGATTGATTCAGACGCAGGAGGAAGCGGATGCTTATAATGCCGAATATGATTTGACTTACATCAGCGGAAAGGCATGGGAGCCGGGAGATGTGAAATATATGGACTTGAATGGTGATAAGGTTATTAACAGAGGAGACAACAGACTGGTGGATGGCGATATGGGCGACCAGACCATTATCGGCAATACGACACCTCGTTACCAGTACACTTTCAATGGCAGTATCAGTTGGAAAGGTTTGAGTTTGAGTATGATGTTCCAAGGCGTAGGCAAGCGCGACTGGGTTGCAGGCGGTGCATATTTCTGGGGATTCGGTCCTTATGCCCAAGTAACGGTTTTCAAAGAGCACATGGATTATTGGAGACCGGATAATCCGGGAGCTTATTATCCGAAACCTTATATCAATTCGGCTGGTGGGGTAGGTCCTTATCAAAATAAGAATATACAACGTTCTGATTTGTACTTGCAAAATGCTGCTTATTGTCGTTTGAAAAACCTGACATTGAGTTATAACTTGCCTGATGTCTGGGTGCATAAAGTGGGATTACAGAAAGTACAGGTGTTCTTTTCCGGAGAAAACCTGCTTACATTCACCAAACTGAAAGGTATGTTTGACCCGGAAGCAATTTTTAGTTCCAATTCTTATACCAGCGAAGGAGGAAAGAACTATCCGATGAATCGTGTGTTGTCTTTAGGCTTTATTGTTAACTTATAATTTTGCATTTTTATGAAAAAAAGAAATATATTGTTAGGCTTGGTTTTGACTTTTGGTTTGACAGCTTGCTATGATTTGGATAAAATGCCTGAAGGCGTATTGTCTACAGCCGAACCTTTTCGCAGTACGGGAGAAATAAGGAATTATGTAGACCGTTACTATGAATATGGTGTGCGCACTCAAGGATTCATGGCCGGTGGTGGAGGGGGCATCGCGGGCAATGATGCCAATAGTGATAATATGGGATCCGTGTCTCCCAATACCCGTTTGATGGGATTTAGTTCTTTGAGTGATGCCGTTTCTTTGGAAAACTATACGCATATACGTAATATTAATTTCTTGATAAATAATGCGGATGATTGTCCGGAAAAAGGTAGTACGGAGTATAATCATCTGATGGGAGAGGCTTATTATTTCCGTGCTTGGTTTTATTATTCCATGTTCTCGGACTATGGCCGGTTGGCATGGGTGGACAAACCGCTTGATCCGGACATGGAAGTGATGATGTTGCCGCGTGAGAGCCGTACTTTCATTGCTGACAAGATCCTTGCCGATTTGGATATGGCTATTTCACTCATGAAAGAACAAAACAACTCCTCTTCCATGCGTTTGCATAAGGACGTAGCCCGTGCACTGAAGAGTGAGGTAGCTTTGTTTGAGGCTACTTGGGAGAAATGGCATTATGCCAAAGAGAAAGACAGGCCTGAGAAGTTTTATGATACGGAGATAGGCGAAGCGGAATTGATGTCTAAGATAGACAATTACCTGGATCAGGCTATTACGGCTGCTGAAGAGATATGTCGGCGAGGTGTGTGGAGAATCTATAATACGGGAAACGTGCTGAACGATTATAGAGTTATCTTTGAAACACCCGATCTGGCCAACAATCCTGAGATCCTTTGGTTTAAGATGTATGATGGAGACCAGGTGGGCAATAGTGTGACCCGTTATTTGAATACAGGAGGAGGGAACATCGGTGTTACCGCTTCTTTGGTGGATGATTACTTGACAATAGACGGACGTCCGTTAGTGGGCGACGAACTTCTGGCTGCCAAGCGTGTTTATTCTACCGAACTGCTTCCTACTGTCCGTGATCCACGTTTATCACAAACGGTAGCTTTGCCGGGACAACGCATGCAGCCTGAAAGAGGGAATCCATATATTGCAGGTTTTCCCTCGTTGGCAGGCGATGGATCTGCATTCGGAACAAATATGACCGGATATATCATGTTGAAGCATGTGCAAATAGACTATACCGGAGATTATATTTCAGAATATAAAGGTTCAACACCGGCTATTCAGTTCCGTTATGCTGATGTCTTGTTGAATTATGCAGAAGCATTGGCCGAAAAGAACGGAGCAGTCAATGCTGCCAAAATAATAGAAGTGTTGCATCCTCTGCGTGAACGTGCCGGTATGCCCGATGTTGATTTTGACCGAGAATATAATACGTCTGCTGATTATCCGTTTAAAAATCTGGATAAATATATTCAGGCTGTTCGCCGTGAACGCCGTGTGGAAAAGGCACTGGAAGGACGTCGTGTGTTTGATATCATGCGCTGGGCGGCTGCCGAAGAATTGATTATTGGTAAACGGGCGCATGGAGCTTTATTTACCGGAAGCAATCTGCCGGAACAATATGGATCGGAACTGAAGTATGATTTGAATTCAGGAAATAACATGTTTCTGACAGGAAAACCGGGTGATTCCGAACGTTATATCTTGCCGGTGCCCCCTTCAACCATGCCGGATGGGTGGCAGTTTAAGCCTAATAGAGATTACTTGCTTCCTATTCAGGAGCGCATGATTAATGTGATGGATGGTATGTGGGAGCAAAACCCCGGATGGTAAGAGTTAGATTAAATTAATAGAGAAAAAATATGAGTAAAGTAACATCTGTATTATTATATTCTTTGACAGGAGCGGCGGTGTTGTCATCGCTGTCTTCCTGCAAGGAAAAGAAAGCCGAGGAGGCAAAGAAGCCAATGAATGTGGTCTATATCATGTGTGACGATCATTCCTATCAGACGATCAGCGCATACGACCGACGTTATATTCAAACTCCTAATATTGACCGGATAGCCAATGAGGGAGTCCGTTTCACAAACAGTTTTGTGGCAAACTCTCTGAGTGGTCCCAGCCGTGCCTGTATGCTGACAGGAAAGCATAGTCATGCCAATGGATTTACGGATAATACTACCACATTTGACGGTAGCCAGCAGACTTTTCCGAAATTGCTGCAAGCTAATGGCTATCAGACTGCCATGATCGGTAAATGGCATCTGGTATCTGAGCCTACAGGATTTAACTATTGGGATATCCTGATAGGACAAGGGGATTATTATAATCCGAAATTTATCAAAAATGGTGAACGGGTACAACGGGAAGGCTATGCCACTAACATTGTGACGGATCTGGCCATAAACTGGATGGATAGTATCCGGGACAGAAGTAAGCCGTTCTGTCTTTTTATTCATCACAAAGCCCCCCACCGCACATGGATGCCTGATCTTTGCGATCTCGATTTGTATAATGATGTGACTTATCCGATGCCCGAAAACTTCTATGATAAGTATGAAGGCAGAATTCCTGCATCTATGCAGGAAATGAGCATTATAAAGGATATGGATTTGGTGTATGACCTGAAGATGGCGGATAAGGAGAACGAGATTCATACCACGACAGGACTGGAAGAAGCGGGTAGAAATATGTATAATGCTCTGAACCCTGAACAAAAGGCTGCTTGGGATAAACATTATGATCCTATCATTGCTAAATTCAAAAAAGACAAACTGACGGGTAAAGCCTTGGCTGAATGGAAATACCAGCAATATATGCATGATTATATGCGGGTTATTCATTCTGTAGACCGTAATGTGGGGCGTGTCCTGAAATATTTGGAAGAGAATGGATTGATGGAGAATACGATGATTGTTTATACTTCCGATCAGGGATTCTATATGGGGGAACATGGTTGGTTCGATAAACGTTTTATGTATGAAGAATCTTTCCGTACTCCTTTGCTGGTTCGTTTGCCGGGTGGAAAGAAAGGGGATGTGGATGAAATGGTACAGAATATTGATTACGGCCCCACTATATTGGATCTTGCAGGAGTGCAGGTGCCATCGGATATGCATGGAGTGTCTTTCCTGCCGTTACTGAAAGGGGAGAGAGTTCCCGATTGGCGTAAGTCATTGTATTACCATTTTTATGAGTATCCGGCCGAACATGCAGTCCGCCGTCATTATGGTGTACGTACGGATCGCTATAAACTGATGCATTTCTATAATGATATAGATTGTTGGGAACTATATGATTTGCAGGAAGATCCTATGGAGATGCACAATATTTACGGACAGTCCGGAACGGAAGAGCTGACTAAAGAACTGAAAGCGGAATTGTTACGTCTTCAGGTTCAGTATGATGATCCTATTCGTGACATATACAAGGATTGATAATCTAATCTAACATAGCGTTAGGTATTCCCGACTTTTCTTTTTCAAGAAGGTCGGGAATCTCTTTTTCTATAATCAGACGGGCTCATCCCTGTTGTATTCTTAAATATGGTACTAAAATTACGTGAATGCTTGAATCCCGATTGTTCTGCCACTTCGCCAATAGATAATGTGGTAGTGTCTAGCAATTTACGTGCATGCTCCAGACGGCATTTGATGATGTATTCGCTGATGCCCATATCCATCATCCCTTTGGCTTTGTTGTAGAGTGACGCACGACTCATTCCCATTTGTTGTGCTATAAAATTAACGTCCATATTTACATTGCTGATATTTTCATTGATAATGCGGTTAAATTGGATCATTAGCTGCTCGTTGATATGATTCAGATTCTCTTGTTTTTGTATAGGGATATCTATGGTGGTATAGTAGTTTTTCACAAAATTGTGATTATGCATGATATTCTGTATCTGAATAGAGAGTAAATCCATGTCGAAAGGTTTGGTAATATAGGCTTCTGCTCCCATTTTATATCCTTCTTTCATACTGGCGTCATCGACGCAGGAAGTAAGTAAAATGACAGGCATGTAGTTCAAATCAGGCTTCTGTTTAATATAACGGCATAGTTCGAAACCATTCATACGGGGCATCTTGATGTCACTTAGTACGATTTGGGGGCGTTGTGATGCAAGAATAGGAAGAGCTTCCATGCCGTCGTGGGCTTCGTATACTTTCTCAAACAGAACTTGTAGGTTACAAATCAAGTAATTACATAAATCGCGATCATCTTCTACTATTAAAATGGAATGGAACTTCTCCATGTTTTCTTGTGAGTGTTGTCCTTTGTCTATGTCAGCGGGTATATGTAGTGCATTGTTTAAATAGGTTTGAGGTGTAGATTGAATGTCGGCAGCTTCTTGCCTGTAAGGTAATGTGAAAAAGAAGGTGGCACCCTTTTTCTCATTGTTTTGTGCTCCGATGACACCTCCGTGCATTTCCACCAATTGCTTGGCGTATGACAGACCGATTCCCGAACCTTGGAAACCGTGTTTCCCTTGATAGAAGCGGGTGAATAAATTTGCAATATCCTCTTTTTGAAGACCTATTCCTTCGTCTTTTACGGTTACCCGTATACGATTTCCATTCCCTTCCAGATAAGTGGAAACTGTAACGGTAGAGTTTTCTTCGCTGAATTTATAGGCATTTGTCAACAGGTTGTTTATAATGATCTCGCATTGGCTATGGTCGAAATACATTGTATCTATAGCGGCATCGGGGGCAAATATCAATGCAATGTTGCGTAAGGAGAGTTCGTCCTTAAAATCATTTAGAATACTTTGTAGCCATTCATTGAAAGGTGCGGAAGACATACGCAGGATATTCTTTTCCACTTCCATTTTGCGCATGTTCAGAATCATGTCAATGATGTTTTTCATTTGGCGTGCCTGTTTGAATGCGCCATATAGTTTGTTGCGGAGTTCGTATGGGATTTGTTTGCTGTTTGTGAGTTGTTTCAGCGGTGTATAGATAAGGGTTAAAGGGGTGCGTAGCTC
>ERZ778496.2754-NODE-2754-length-9997-cov-4.509656_pt1 | contig 9997 bp, 8 predicted proteins | sample MGYA00433099_ERZ778496 | MGnify/ENA primary metagenome ERZ778496 (study PRJEB29527, sample SAMN07138962) | mouse gut metagenome | material: feces | host: mouse | place: China:Nanjing | collected 2016-01-25 ... | reverse complement strand
CTGCCGTATGTATCATGTCACATCTTCTTATCCAAGATGCGACAAAAGCACCTGAATTGTTCGCCAAGTCGGCTCACGTATATGTAAACTATGCAGAAGCTGAAATAGAAAAGCATTTCAATTTCATCCGCAAATTTAAAGCTGATGATTTAGCTGACTATCGTTTGTAAACTCCATTCTATAAAGAGGGTGTGTCAAAACTCATTTTTTGAAGATATGAACTTATAATTTGAAATTTGAGCACCCTCAAAAGGCTAAAAAGGGTCGTATCATTACTCAATACAAAGCTTGATACGACCCTTTTATCTATGATGAATTATTCTAATGCATCTACCGGCAAATCAGACTCTTTACGATATCCCGATGAAGTAAATACAGCTATCAGTTCCCCCTGTTCGTCTGCTATCTTTACTTCGACAAAGGGAATACGGTGATGATTAAACACCTCAACAGCCTCAGCATACACGTAACCCAACTTAGCGGAACGGAGAAAAGTAATATTGGCATTCACAGAAAGTGTCAGTCTCTTACGGCTGTTCGCCACAGCGGCAAAAGCCAGATCGGCCAATGTAAACAAGGCACCGCCTTGACATACTCCTCCCCCATTCAGATGCCGGTCGGTCACCTCCATACGCGCATGGGCATAGCCCGGCTTTATCTCAAGAAGCTCCACTCCCGCACAAGTAGCAAAACGATCCGTTTTCAAAAATTCTTTTAATGTTGCCATACCACCCTCCATATGAATGAGAAAGTCTTAATGAACAATCACCATGGTAGCCCCGAAACCATATTCACGAAACGAAGCATCCTGACTTTCATAGTTTTTATATTTATATTTCAACTCCTGCAAGATAGATTTGCGTAACACACCATCCCCCTTACCATGAATAAAGACAATTTTCTGCCCCTTCTTGTTCTTATATTCTTCCAACGTTTTACGAAAAACATCCAATTGGTAATCCAATATCTCGCTGTTGCTCATGCCGGCAGTCGTATCCAGCAACTCGTGGGCATGAAGATCTATTTCCAACAGATCATTCTTTATCACTTTCGTCCGAGAAGGCTTTGAGACGCGCGATTCCGGTTCACGCTTCTGCAACAATGCATCCTTTATATCCTCTGCCGACACAAACACCTGTTTCACCGGAACATCATCCTTCACGATATCATAAATAAGCGATGGCTCCTCGAAGAAAATACTCTCACGGAAAGTATGCAGTTTATAAAACTTCACGGTATCTATGCGCAATTCCACAGAGACGGCAGGCTTGAACAAAAAGCTCTTGTTATCCTTAAAAGCGACAAACTGCACAGCCACCCGTTCCAATTCATTCAAAACGCTTTTATCGAACTCCTCGATATAAAATTTCGTATTCGGCTCCACCGTGCCATGGCTACGTACCCGCCAGTTGCTTCCTTCGGCAGTAAGATAAGTAAAGTACAAAGTGAAATTACTGTCATTGATAAGATAAGCATCAAAGGCTGTCGCGGAAATGGCCTTGAGATCCTGCGGCACAAAAGCCAGCATCACATTCAGTATATCCCCTCCCTTCCGCTCGGCCGGGCGATAAGTGACAGGACGTTCTTCCTCCTGCTTAGGAGCCGGGGCCGCAGGTTTACGCTTCATGTTATAATCATCCGTGTCTACCACCACGCACTCTTTGACGAGCATCGGAATATCAAAACCATCGGCATCTTGAACCAAAACTTTGTCTTTTCCCTGAAATCCAGTCACAATGCCGCCCCCTACTTCACTAAGGAAACGGACTTTATCTCCTATTTTCATAATATATTCTTTTTTAGTTAGCGCAAATATCGGTACTTTTGCGCAGAAAAAGAAATAGATTCAGATGGAAGATACCAAACATATCAAAATAAGTGAGTTCAACTACCCGCTACCCGATGAACGGATTGCCAAATTCCCCCTCGCCACACGCGATCAGTCCAAACTGTTAGTTTACCGCCACGGCGAAGTGAGCGAAGACGTCTTTACTTCGTTGCCACAATACTTGGAATCCGGAGAACTGATGATATTCAATAATACCAAAGTGATTCAAGCCCGTCTGCATTTCCGCAAGGAAACTGGAGCATTGATAGAGGTATTCTGCCTGGAGCCCGTCCAGCCCAATGACTATGTGTTAAACTTCCAGCAAACACGCCAATGCAGCTGGTTATGCATGATAGGCAATCTGAAAAAATGGAAAGAAGGCACGTTGAGCCGCGTGGTGGAGGTAAAAGGAAAACAAATAGTCTTGTCCGCCACCCGTAGAGAGTGCAGAGGAACCAGCCATTGGATTGATTTCTCATGGGATGATGAGACAATCACCTTCGCCGACCTGTTGGAAGCGGTAGGCGAACTGCCCATTCCCCCCTATCTGAACCGTGAAACGCAGGAAAGTGACAAGGAGACTTATCAGACGGTTTACTCCAAGATAAAAGGTTCCGTTGCCGCTCCCACCGCAGGGCTTCATTTTACGGAGAGAGTACTGGCAGCACTGGACGAACGGGGAATTGACCGTGAGGAACTGACTCTGCATGTAGGGGCAGGCACTTTCAAGCCCGTAAAAAGTGAAGAGATAGAGGGACATGAGATGCATACGGAATACATCTCTGTAAGCAAGCATACCATTGAGAAATTAATAGCCCACGAAGGGAAATCCATTGCAGTAGGAACCACTTCGGTACGTACCTTGGAAAGCCTTTATTATATCGGTACCCTTATCTACCACAACCCCGATGCCACCCAGGACGAGTTGCACGTACAGCAATGGATGCCCTACGAAGATAAGAATGAACTGACTCCGGTGGAAGCCTTGCAACAGATTCTGGATTATCTGAACCGCCACGAAATGGAGGCATTGCATAGCAGTACCCAAATTATCATTGCGCCGGGCTATACATACAAGATAGTCAAGAAGATGGTCACCAATTTCCATCAGCCGCAAAGCACCTTGCTGTTATTGGTTTCCGCTTTTGTAAAAGGAAATTGGCGGAAGATTTATGATTATGCACTGGATCATGATTTCAGGTTCCTGAGCTATGGGGACAGCTCGTTGCTGATACCGTAAAGTTTGAAAAAAGAGGAGACGTCCACTAAAATGGACACCTCCTCTAAAATATATAAGACTAAACAGCTACAATCGGTTAATAACCCGGATTCTGTTCTATATTCGGATTCTTATCGAGTACGCCGGTCTGAGAGAACGGCAAATAACGGTTCTTAGGCTCAAATTTACGTGTTTCGATCAATACTGATCCGCTTATGGTAGCACGCTTGTAAGGATCGCTCTCACCATAGTTCACCGTACCTGTGATGCGTTTCAACTCACCATTCAGCACCGTTTCCGCCACCATTTTGCCACTGGCATCTTTCCAGCGCAGGATATCCGCACGGCGCAGACCTTCACCCGCAAATTCCACACAACGCTCACGACGGATCAACTCCCGCAAGGTTTCTTTAGAAGCATACTTGGCACGGTCTACTTTCGGCATGCCTGCACGCTGACGGATAGCATCCACATAATCGTACACCTGAGCCGATGGGCCATTCAATTCATTTTCTGCTTCCGCCCAACTCAGCAATACCTCAGCATAACGGAACACAATAACACAAGCTGCCGTATTCCAAACATTCGAATATTGATCTATCGGATCCAGATACTTGGCCCAAGTCAACGATGTTTTCGAAGCATTGTCGGTGTAAAGAGGATAATTTATATTCTTCTCGCCATCAATTATTTCATCCAGCGTATTCAGAATGTCACCTCTCCATTCCTGTCCCGGGAAAAGCACGGTCATATCCATACGCGGGTCACGATTGGCAAACGGGTGAGCGGCATCATAGCCCGATCCGTCTTCTTCTTTCAGCAAACCGTTCTCCATTTCGTACATATCCACCAGATTCTGGGTCGGCACGATAGAAGACCATCCTGCATCCGCATTATTGTACATCTGTCCGAGAGTACCCAGACCAAAGATATTCTCAATACGCTGATCAGCCAAAATCACTTCTTTTGAGTCCACTCCCGAGAGACGGAACAAATTTTCATAATCCGCTTCCAGTTCATACTGTTTCAGGTTGATAATCTCCTGAGCCGCCCCTTTGGCTTTCTCCCACTCTCCGTAATAAAGCGCCTCACGCATCTTGATAGCCAGAGCCGCTCCTTTGGCAATGCGTCCGCGTGCAGACGGAGCCGCATTGATGGAAGCAATCGCATCATCCAAGTCCTGAGCAATCTGCTGGCGTACCTCAGCTTCTGTATTGCGAGGTACCTGAGCCTCTTCTGCCGTGGTGTACGATCCGATGATGGGCACACCGCCATACCACCAGTTCATGATAAAGTAACGATAGGCGCGTATGGCCTTAGCCTGCGCTATCAGGTCGGCCTTCTTTGCCGGAGAAGCGAACTCCACATTTTCAATATTCTCCAGTACCGTGTTACAACGGCGGATGATAGCGAAGTTATAGAAAGAAGCACCTGTATTGCTGCTGGCCAAAGATCCGTCGCCCCACGCACGCCATCCTTCCCACGGGAAGTTGTTGTACCCGATATCCGAACCGCAATCCAAGTATAACAAAGATCCCGGATCGAGCAATCCGTTGTAACAGCCCACTACAAAGCTTTCCGCATCTGCCTCTGTTTTCCACGTAGTAGAAGGAGACAAAGCGTCTTTGGGTGTCGTATCCAGAAAGTCGGAACACGAAGCCGACAGCAAAGCGACACCTGCCAATAAATATGTTGATAAACGTTTCATATTCTATATATTGATTAAGATTATATGTTGACTACCTATTAAAATGTAATGTTCACACCAAATGAATGTGTCTTGTTCAACGGATAACTTGACAGACGCTCGCTGACTGTTTCCGGATCCACATTAATCGGCATACTGTCGAAAGTCAACAGATTTTCTGCCGAATAATAAATACGAAGATTCTGAATGCCACACTTTTCAATCCAATTCTTTGGGAAAGTATATCCCAACTGGAAAGTCTTCATGCGAAGATAGCTAGTATTGATAATCCAGAAATCGGACATTACAACAGAAGCTTCACTAGGAGATTTGCGCGATTCGGCAATACGGGGCATGCTGGCATTTTTGTTCTCGGGGGTCCAGCTGTCCAGCCACGCAGTAGAGGGATGTCCCGCACTACCGGAGAATTCACCGAACGCTTCTTTGGTAAAGGCATAACCTACTCCTGCCGCACCGCTAAAGTTCATAGACAAATCTACATTCTTATAGCCTGCATGCAAGTTGAAGCCGAATGTAAACTTCGGATCTTTCGTTTTATACAGTTCACGGTCGTTACCGGTCAGTTTGCCGTCACCGTCCGTATCCACATAACGCAAGTCACCAGCTCTGAATTTCTGTCCGAACGGATTGCCATATTTAGCCTCCCATGCAGCCGCTTCTTCATCAGACTGGAAGAAACCGTCAGTGCGGTAAACAAACCAAGAATTGATAGGCGAACCTACCTCACGCATAAAACTGCCATCATCCATACGTTTCACGCCTTCGCCCAAATCTTCGATGGTATTCTTATTGTAAGCAAAGTTCCCGGATATGCCCCATGTCCAGTCGTTGTAACGGTCGTTGTATGCCAACTGAATTTCCAAACCGGTGTTCTTCATAGAGCCCACATTGTCTTTGTATGCACTCAATGCGAATTCCTGAGGAACAGAAACGTTCATAATGATGTCCGAAGTCTTTCTGTTATAATAATCCACAGACCCCGTCAGTTTGTTGAATAAAGTAAAGTCCACACCAATGCCCCAGGTAGTAGCTTTTTCCCAAGACAGCGTGGCAATCTTGTAAGAGCCCTGATAATAACCGGTGGTCAACGCACCTCCGAAAGGATAGTTGGCGCCCAAATTGTATGTATTCAGCCAAGGATAAAAGTCGCCACCTGTAGGAGAACCGTCTCCCAAAGCATCCTGATTACCCAACTGTCCCCAAGAAGCACGGATTTTCAAATTAGACAACCACTTGTCTCGCAAGCCTTCCATGAAGGATTCTTCGCTGATGCGCCATGCACCCGAGAATGAGGGGAAGTACCCCCAGCGGTTGCCCGGAGCAAAACGTGAGGAAGCGTCGGCACGCACGTTGGCTTCGAACAAATACTTGCCCTGATAATCGTAATTCACACGTCCGAAATAAGAAAGCATGTTCAGTTCGCGTGTATACCCGCCGTTAGTCTGGGTAGCTGCCACACCGGCATTCATATCGTCCAGTTCGTTGTTAGGGAAGTTTTCACGGTACATCGAATTAGAACGTACATCGAATGCTTCGGCATGATATCCCGCCATCACCTTCAGCCCATGGTCACCAAACTGCTTGTCATAGTTCAGCAACGCATCGAAATTATAGCGTGTCCAGTTTCTGAACGATTCGGTCAAGCTGTTGGGACGCGCTGCCTGCACCGGGTCGTTTTCAATCTTTTTCACAAAAGCCTTGTAATGCTGGTCATCATTCACGTATGCTCCTGTCACGGTAGCTTTCAGTCCGTCAATGATTTCATAATCCAATGAAAGCATTCCGGTAAAGTTCTGGTTATATTTGTCCACAGTCTGTCCTGCGTCCAGCCATGCTATCGGGTTACCATCATTGGTTTGCCCGTATGTGCCATCCTCTTTTTTGATAGGAACCATCGGACTGATGATATTCAACTGACGTATAATCTGGTCAGACCATCCGCCGCCGTAATTGGAGTTCGGGTCTTTATAATCATTCTTGATATACGCCAAGTTCATGCGTGCATGCAATTTTTTGGTAATGTTCACATCCAGATTCATACGGCCGTTGAACTGGCTACGTTCCGAATTGGGCAGAATACCGGTCTGTCCCAGATAACCGATGGAAGCCATGTACTTGGCCTGTTCGGTACCACCGTTGATGTTCACATTGTGTTTATGAATCACACCGGTCTGGTAGGCGGCCTTGTTCCAGTCCGTGTTCGGGTGGCCATAAGGATCTGTTCCGTTTTCGAACAGACGGATATCTTCATCGCTATAACGGTGGGGCTGTCCGTTGAAATCATCAATGCGGTTGTACAACCTTGCATAATCGGCCGAACTGACACGGTCAATAGTAGCTGTAGCGTTTTGGAAACCTACATATCCGTTATACGAAATGCGGGGTGCACCTGTCTTACCGCGTTTGGTAGTGATCAAGATAACACCATTGGAAGCTTTCGAACCGTAGATGGCGGCCGAAGACGCATCTTTCAACACAGAGATGGATTCAATATCATTCGGGTCAATGTCATTCATCGAGCCACTTTCCACACCGTCAATCAAGATATAAGGAGAAGCATTGTTCAAGGTCCCCACACCACGGATGCGGATGTTACTTCCGTCCTCACCCGGACGTCCTTGTCCGGCAGTAACGGTAACACCGGGCATCAATCCCTGTAATCCGGAAGATACATTCGATATAGGACGGTTCGTAAGCTCCTCACTGTTCACCTGCGCCACCGCGCCGGACAGGTTCGCCTTTTTCTGCGTGCCATATCCCACCACCACTACCTCGCTCAGTGTTTTTGAATCTTCCTTCAGAACCACATTCAGGGAAGTTCCGTTCCATTTTACTTCCTGTGTCTGATAGCCCACATACGAAATAAGGAGCACATCTCCTTTTTTCACATTACTCAGGCTAAAATTCCCTTCAAAATCTGTGATTGTACCATTGGTTGTTCCTTTTACTACTACCGAAGCTCCGATAACGGATTCTCCCGTAGCATCTTTCACAATACCTTTACATGTTCCGTCCTGTTGCACAATAGCAGAAGCGTCACTTCCGGAAGCCGTAACCGCTGTAGCAGTCCCTACAGACATACCTCCCAGAAACAATAACATGCTAACTGATTTCAGTCGTTTTAACATAATACTAAAATTTAAAGTGTTTAATTATACAGCTTAATTAAGAAAATGCTAAGTTCTTTTAGAATCTCACACACATATCTTATTTTAAGTTCAATGGCGCAAATATACAATAATTTAAGAAATCAAAAGAGAATTAGACTTATTTTTTATCTAACCTGCTCTTCTTATCTCTATTTTTGCATTTTCAAAAAACAGAAAGATGAACAGCGATAATAAAAAAGAAATGTTTCCCATTGTAGACGAACAAGGGAACATCACAGGGGCTGCCACCCGCGGAGAATGCCACAATGGAAGCAAACTGCTGCACCCGGTAGTCCACCTTCATGTATTCAACAGCCGGGGCGAACTCTACCTGCAAAAACGTCCCGAGTGGAAAGACATCCAGCCAGGCAAATGGGATACCGCCGTAGGCGGGCACATCGACTTGGGCGAAAATGTAGAAACCGCTTTGCGGCGAGAGGTGAAAGAGGAACTGGGCATAACCGACTTCACCCCCGAGCCGGTGACAAGCTATGTATTCGAGTCCGCCCGTGAGAAAGAACTGGTATTTACCCACAAGACCACCTATGACGGACCTATCGCTCCCAGTAATGAACTGGACGGAGGACGCTTCTGGAAGTTGGAGGAAATCAGAGCCAACTTGGAAAAAGGGATATTCACTCCCAATTTCGAGGAAGAGTTCCACAAACTGGGATACTGAACATAGTACAGGTAACACATTTTCATGTTAAAAGGGTAAATTCTTGACCTGCATCAAGAATTTACCCTTTTTGTGCATATTTCCCTTTTATCGAGATACAATGGTGAACAACAACCCTTACTTTTGTGTTGTAAAACATAAAAAGAAAGGATAACAAGATTATGAAAAAGGTAAGAAGTATGTTGAAGAAAGCTCTCGTCCTAATGGGCGAAAACGAAGTAAGAGCTTGGGGCATCGGAATCAAATAAGCATTCCCCTCTCCCCCCCAAAAAAAATGTTTAACTAACGAAAGGATAACGAGATGATGAAAACAGTAAAAAATATTTTAAAAGAATGTGTGAAAGGCATCGAACTGAATGCCGCACTGATGTATGGCTACAGAAGCAAATAAGCAAAATATTCCTTGATACAAGGAAAGAGTAATAACAAAAAAAGCAGTTTTGAGAAGATTCAGAACTGCTTTTTGATTTATCCGGTAAAACCCGTCATCTACCATAAAAGCAACAAAGGGTATTTCCGATTATCAGATTCGGGTACATTGATAAAAGACTACAGCCACCGCTTATAGCTGACAATTGCTCACCCATTACGGGTTCTTTATCTACCATTGTATTTCCGTTGGCGGATGTTGCCATTTTTCTATTCTAAAAAATCAACGATACTTTCCACAAGAAGTACAAATAGCAGATTCCACGCTATTTAAAGTAAAATAACAATGAGGACAGGTCCAGTGCGCTGCTTCTGAACCACCAATACATCCCAATTGACTAACAGCATATCCTCCTATATCGCAAGCCTCTTCACCCGCAGGCAAACTACCATTAATACCTCTTATCACAAGTCTGACATCGGCACTTTGGTCACATTTTGTAAAATAAACATGTATATCACATATATGTTTCCCTGGTTTTAACTTCATTTTGATTTCACGGAAAGCCCCTCCATTAGCAGGTTCTATTAGCATACTTCCTATAGAAGCTTTGTAGCTGCTTCCGCCAACACCTTGAAAAGAAAAAATAAAAGAATACTCAGCTTCCTCTGTACAATAAATAGTTCCTCTTGTATATATTTCACCGTTAGAAAATTTTGTATATTCTACATCTTTAAAATAGGAAAGCTCCTTGACTGCACGTGTCTGCATATCGGATTCCAATAGTTCATCAGACAGCCTACCCTGTTCACAACCTGTTACAAAAAACAAGCAAAAGAGAATAAAAAAGTAAGTTATTGTTTTCATACGATATAAGATTTAAGAAAGAAAGCGCATTTGACCATAGACAAATATATCCTGACTTCGTCACTATAAAAACCGCTATTTTATAATTGCCTAACAAATAGAATTTTGTAAATTTGTGTCATCCTAAAATGGGTGACACGGAGCAAAAATGTACGTCAGGAAGAAGAAATATCCATC
>ERZ778496.2732-NODE-2732-length-10059-cov-3.722411_pt1 | contig 10059 bp, 7 predicted proteins | sample MGYA00433099_ERZ778496 | MGnify/ENA primary metagenome ERZ778496 (study PRJEB29527, sample SAMN07138962) | mouse gut metagenome | material: feces | host: mouse | place: China:Nanjing | collected 2016-01-25 ... | reverse complement strand
ATAGGTGGGTATTATTATTTGTCCCAATTGACCTCCCGTGTTGCTTCTGCAGCTCATATTGAATTTCACGCAAAAATCATTGTTCAGAAATACATTCAGCGGAAGCTGATCGGGGTGTGTACGGAATTGCAGGAGATGGCTTATGACGAGGCAACGGATGTGGCTGATCTGGTGGATAAAGCACAGAAGTCTGTCTTTGATATTGCTGATGGGAATATTCGCAAGGATACGATGGAGATTGCTCCGGTGATAGAAGAAGCTATCCGGGGAATTGAAGCTGCCGGGCAGCGTCCTGATGGTATCAGTGGTATTCCTTCGGGGTATACGGCCTTGGATGAAGTGACTTCCGGATGGCAAAAATCGGATTTGGTGATTATTGCTGCCCGTCCTGCGATGGGTAAAACGGCTTTTGTGCTCTCTATGGCCCGGAATATGGCGGTGAGTTTTCAGCAGCCGATAGCTTTATTTTCTTTGGAGATGTCCTCCGTGCAGTTGGTAAATCGTTTGATTGCCAGTGAGACGGGGTTGGGCTCGGAGAAAATAAAAAATGGCCGTCTGACAGAGGATGAATGGATTCATTTGCATAGTAAAATCAAGTCTTTGATCAGTGCGCCGATTTATGTGGACGATACGCCTGCGTTGTCTATTTTTGAGCTGAGGGCCAAGTGTCGGCGGTTGAAGCAAAAATATGATATTAAAGTAGTTATTATCGACTATTTGCAGTTGATGACGGCAGGGGCGGATATGCGGGGAAACCGCGAGCAGGAGGTGAGTTTGATTTCACGTCAGTTGAAGATTATTGCTAAGGAACTGAATATTCCGGTAATTGCTTTGTCCCAGTTGAACCGTGGGGTGGAGTTGAGAACGGGGGATGCGAAGAAGCCGATGTTGTCCGATTTGCGAGAGTCGGGAGCTATTGAGCAGGATGCTGATATGGTGTTGTTTATCCACCGTCCGGAGAAGTATGGGATTATGACCGATGCCCAGGGGATGAGTCTGAAAGGAATTGCCGACATCATCATTGCTAAGCATCGTAATGGTGCGGTGGGAGAGATTCAGTTGCGTTTTATTAGTGAATTGACAAGATTTTGTGATTTGGAGAGTGTGTCTCCGTTTCATTCGGATACCTCTACCGGAGAATTGGTTACCCAGACATTTAGTTCCAAACTGAATGATGAACCGGTACCGGCGTTGGATTCGGGTTTTGATGATTCCGCCCGGGTATTTGATACAAAAGCGGATTTGAGCAATGGTGCTCCATTTTAAATTTAAACTAAAGGGAGGGATGTTATGAAAATTTGGTTTTTCTTGCTGTTGTTATTTGGCGGGTCGGTGCTGAAAGCGAATCATATTTTCATTCCGATGGATGCAACACAGACGAATCACCTGAAAGCATACGGTACGGCTTATCAATCGCTGAAAAATGGCTATGAGATACAATGGCTTATCAATTACCGTGGGGGAAGTTTCGTACTTCCTTTTACGGCAGAAGCGCGTACGGAATGCTTGTTGAAAGGCATTACTTTTGAGGTGATTCCGGATGCTCGCTTGAATAGTATATTGGCGGAAATTGCTTCGCCGGAAGTGAACGCTGATGCCGTGAAATTGGAGAAAGCACCGAGGATCGCCGTTTATTCTCCCAAAGAGAAAAAGCCGTGGGATGATGCTGTGACGCTGGCCATGACGTATGCGGAGATTCCATACGATGTTGTGTACGACAGGGAAGTGCTGGACGGGAAGTTAAAAGAGTATGACTGGCTTCATTTGCATCATGAGGATTTTACGGGACAGTTGGGTAAATTTTATCGTAGTTACCGTCATTTGGATTGGTACAAAGAGGAGGAACGGGTGAATTTGCAGACTGCAAAAATGTATGGTTATACCAAGATTTCGGAGTTGAAAAAAGCTGTGGTAAGGAAGATACGGGATTATGTGGAGTCCGGAGGGTTTATGTTTGCGATGTGTTCGGCAACAGATACATACGATATTGCTTTGGCGGCTATGGATGTGGATATTTGTGCTTCGGTTTTTGATGGTGACCCTGCTGATCCGGATGCTCAGGCGAAGCTGGATTTTTCAAAGACGTTTGCTTTTCAGGATTTCAAATTGGAGATGAACCCCAATGTGTATGAATATTCGGATATAGATGTGACCGATAACCGGAAGATGAGGGAAGGTGACGATTATTTCGTTTTGTTTGAATTTTCGGCGAAATGGGATCCTGTGCCGACGATGCTGTGTCAGAATCATGAAAATATGATTAAGGGATTTATGGGGCAGACGACAGCTTTCCGGAAAGATCGGATTAAATCGAGTGTACTGGTCATGGGTGAGAACAAGGTGGCGAATGAAGCCCGTTATATTCATGGAGAATATGGAAAAGGGACGTGGACTTTTTACGGGGGACATGATCCGGAGGATTATCAGCATTTAGTGGGAGACCCGGTTACCGAATTAGATCTTCACAAGCAGTCGCCGGGGTATCGTCTGATTCTCAATAATGTGTTATTTCCTGCTGCGAAGAAAAAGCAGCATAAAACTTAGTTATGCGTTCAAGGGTTTTGTTTTTACTGAAGTATTATCTGTTCTGGATTCTTGCTTCGGTAATGGCTAAATGTGTTTTTCTGCTTTATCAGGGAAATGCTTCTTTAGCTATATCGGATTATTTTCGTATTGTATTTAGTGGGTTGCGGATGGATTTTTCTTTGGGCGGTTATATTCTGCTCTTGTCGTCAGTAATTATGGTTTTTTCCCCATTTGTGCGGTACCGGATTCTCCGGCGGGTGTTTTCACTGCTGTCTTTGTTACTTTTGGTAGTGTTTTGGTTTGTTGTGGCAGCGGATTTGGAACTTTTCCAGAATTGGGGATACCATATGGATGCAACAGTCCTGGAATATATCCGGACGCCGAAGGAAGCATTGGCTTCCACGCCTTCCGGCTTGTTGTTGTTCTTAATCGGGTTGTGGTTGGCGTTGTCAGCTTGTTTTTATTTGTTGTATCTGCGTTTTGTGGGAAAACAATTGGTTTATGATTGCGGGACATGGTGGGAAGCAGGAGTGTTTCTTCTTATGGGGGGAAGTCTGATTGTGCCTATTCGGGGCGGTTTAAATGTGGCACCGATGAATAATAGTTTTGTTTTCTTTCATAAGACGAATATGTTTGCTAACCAGGCTGCAATCAATCCGGTATGGAATTTTATGTATGAGGTGGAGCATGCCGGTCGTATGGGAGGAAATTATCAATATTTGGCAGAGGAGGAAGCCCAGGCAGTGGTGGATAGTTTGTATCATACCGGAGATACTGTTGCCCGATTGTTGAAAACCAATCGTCCGGATATTGTAGTGCTTCTGTTGGAGAGTTTTACTGCGGATGCCGTTGGTGTATTGGGAGGAAATGAAGAAGCCACACCGCATTTGAACCAGTTGGCCAAAGAAGGGGTATTGTTTTCCCGCATTTATGCTACCGGCAACCGTTCGGACCGGGGTGTGGCGGGAGTTATCAGTGCTTATCCCGCCTATCCGAATTATTCTTTGTTGAAATACCCGAACAAGATGGAACGTCGTCCCCGTTTTCCGAAAGAACTGGAAAAGCAGGGGTATCATACCCGTTTTTATTATGCCGGGGATATTAATTTCGGCGGATTTCGTGCTTTGACTATGATGAGTTTTCAGGAAGTGGTGACGGAGGATGATTTTTCCGGGAAAGCGAAAGAAACGACGTTTAAGTGGGGGGTCCACGATGAGTTTATGTTTGAGCGTTTGTTTGAGGATATGACGAAGGCTTCCCATCCGTTTATGTATATGGCTTTCAATATGAGCAGTCATGAACCGTTTGAAGTTCCGATGGAAACAAAGATTCCGGGAGAGACAAAAGATAAGCGTTTTTTGAATGCAATTTATTATTCAGACCGTTGTATTGGTGAGTTTGTAGAGAAAGCGAAAGCTGCCGGTATGTGGGATAATCTGTTATTGGTGCTGGTGGCTGATCATGGAACGATTTCCATCAAGAATCATGCGTATCATGATTCGGCTGCATTTCACATTCCTTTGATTTTAGCCGGAGGGGCTTTGAATGTAAGGGATACGGTGATTACGACGTTAGGGTCTCAGACGGATGTGGCAGCGACACTGCTGGCACAATTGGATATTCCTCATTCCCAGTATAAATTCAGTAAAAATCTACTGGCAGAGCAGGTTGTTCCTTTTGCTTTCTACGGCATGACGGGGGCTGCCGGAATGATTACTCCCGAAGGTGTGACAGTGATGGACCTGAAGAGTGGAAAAGTCATTTTAGGTGAAGGTTTGGAAGGGAATGAGCATTTATTAAAGGCTTATTTACAGGTACTCGATAAAGAGATCCGGCAGTAGGAAGAGCTGGAGGGAAGGAAATTTTGTACAGGGTGTTGCAGATTGTTTGAAAATCTGTACTTTTGCAAGTAGTATAAAATGCAACATAATCATGAATGATGTCAGAGAATTAGTGAGTTACCTAAGTAAGGCAGAACGGGGATATACGAAAACTTTAAATAAGACTTTTCAGCGTGCGGGGTATGACCTGAGCCGGGAACAGTATGAATTGCTTCAAGTGCTTTGGGAAGAGGATAATGTCAATCAGCAGACAATTTCCAGAAAGTTGGAGAAGAACAAATACAATGTAACAAAGTTACTGAATACTTTATGTAAGCGTGGGTATGTGCAGCGTAAAATGGGACAGGAAGACAGACGGAACAATTTTGTTGTGCTGACGGAAAAAGGTCTTGAAGCCCGTAAGGCGCTTACACAATTGGAGGAGCAGGTGCATACCGACCTGACTTTTACCATAGCCCCTCAAGAGGTGAAATCCTGTGTGTGGGTTTTGCGTAAGCTAACGGACCTGATGCAGTAAAACGGAGTGTCAGGGTTTTTATTTTCACGAATATTCAGATAATGGTTTCTCTTATGAAGGTAAAGAAAGAATATTGGTTCTTATTCTTTTTTCTGTTGTGCAGTTTTGTTTCCGTACAAGCTCAGTATGTGTGGAAAAATCCGCAGGAGCAGGATGTTCCCGTTATTCGAGGAAGGGCATGGCAGCATGATTTGCAAGGCAGTTATGGCCGTCTTCCTTCCAAAGCCCAAGAGAAAGTGCGTAAAGCGGTATGGGATTTATCGCAGCAGAGTGCGGGATTGTCCGTTGCTTTTTATTCCAATTCACCGGAAATAAAGGTAAAATATGTGGTAAAAGGGAATCGGGGTATGGTTCATATGCCGGTGACGGGTGTTTCAGGGGTTGATCTTTATGCTACGGATAAGAATGGGCGCAGCCGGTGGTGTGCTGCCAAATATGTGTTTGGCGATACGATTACTTATACTTACCGGGGACTTACCTATGAAGATTCTTCCAACAAGGGGTATGAATATGAATTGTTTCTGCCGTTATATAATGCCGTATCTTTTCTCGAAATAGGGGTGAGAGAGGATGCTTTTTTCCAATTTATCCCTGTTTCCAAGGAAAAGCCTTTGGTTATTTACGGTACTTCTATAGCCCAAGGGGCTTGTGCTTCTCGTCCGGGGATGGCTTGGGGAAATATTATTCATCGGGAATTGGAGCATCCGGTCGTTAATCTGGGATTTTCCGGGAATGGGAAGCTGGAAAAAGAAATGTTTGAACTGTTGGCTGAAATAGATGCTCAATTGTATCTTATCGATTGTCTGCCCAATATGGTCGGGGCCGATACGGCGGTGATCGCGGATCGTGTAGTGGAGGGGGTAAGAATTCTCCGTGCCCGGAGCAATGCCCCCATTTTATTGGTGGAGCACAGTGGCTATATGAATGAGTATACATCGAAGAGTACGGAAGTATCTTACAGAGCGGCCAATAAGCAATTGCACAATGCTTATGACGCTTTAATAAAGGATCAGATTGCCGGGGTCTATTACCTGACAAAGGAGGATATCGGCTTATCCATGGATGCAATGGTTGAAGGAGTTCATCCGAATGATTTGGGGATGCAGCAGTATGCCGACAGCTATATAAAGAAAATAAAGGAGGTGCTGAAGGAAAAAGGAGGGGAGATTGCGACCACTATTCCTTGCAAGCAGCAGAGGGATCCTTATGACTGGATGGCAAGACATGAGCAGGTTTTGGCGTTGAACAGTGAGAGTGTTCCGGAAATTGTTATGATCGGTAATTCCATTATCCATTATTGGGCGGGCGAGCCGTTTCATAGCAGGCAAAACGGAGGAAAAGCGTGGGAAAGACTGTTTAAGGGGAGAGAGGTGCATAATCTGGGGTTCGGCTGGGATAAGACGGAAAATGTGCTTTGGCGGATTTATCACGGGGAATTGGACGGCTTCCGGGCAAAAACGGTGTTTCTGTTGATCGGAACGAACAACCTGCCTTTTAATTCAGATAATGAAATCATAGATGGCATTGTGTGTGTGGCAAAGGCTATCCGGGAGAGACAACCTTCCGCCCAATTGCGGATACTCGGCATTTTGCCCAGAAAAGAGATGGAGGACCGAATTAGAAAGATTAATGCAGCACTCCAGAATCAGCTGGCTGAAATGTCTGTCACTTATATAGACTTAGCGCCGGTATTGACAAAGGAGAAAGGAAGAATAGACCTATCTTTGTTTCTTGATGGGCTTCACCCGAATGAAAAAGGATACGAGCGTATAGCGGACGTTTTGTCTGCTTTCCTGTGATTTTACAGGGCGGCCCGTTTAAATGTTAAAACAGGCTTTAATTACTTCTAATATTTTTTAATGTGCTTGTAATAGTAGAAAAAATTGCGGATATTCGCTTCTGGTATAAAAAAGAATATAAACCATTTAAATAATAAAAAAGAATGAAAATGTTGAAGTATGTAAAGATGATATTGCTCGTTGGAGCTTTGAGTGCTGTCATGAGTGGATGTATAGATTCGAAAGATCCCGATTTCCAGATTTCAGCTGTTGCTTATGTTATCCAGAAAAATGACGGGCCGGAGCAGACGATGAAAACTTTCGGGACGTATGTGGCAATGGGTGGTGCTTACGGTACGGTAGTAGATGCGAGAGTAACCCGGAACGGTATGCTGCTGTCCTCTTTCAATAAATTGGATGAGAATTTTTATGAAACCCGTTATGTAGAGGAGTTTCCGAATATCAGCAACTGTAACGGAGATTATCTGATTGAAGCTGTGGATGAAGAAGGAAATGTTGCACAAAGCAAGTTTACTTTTAATATTGATAAGAGCTTGGGTGCGCTTCGGATGAAAGAGCCTTTAAAATATGAAAACGGACGGATTACAGCCCAATGGGAAGAAGTGGAGAATGCCACTGCTTACGGTATATTGGTGGGTCGAGGGGTGGAAGACAACAATTCAGGCGTAGTCAGATTTTACAGAATAAACGCCAGTTATTGTCCTTGGGAACAGAGTCCGATAAAGACAACGGGTGTTTTCGATCCTTCAACCGGAACAGGTAATAATACTTATCTGCCGGACGGTACGGAACTGATTGTTGCGGTTGTTGCAGCTTATCAGACATCTTCACAAGGATCTTTATATCTGGAAGGAGATTATTACAAGATTGTGCTGGGGACGCCGGGAGTAACTCCTATTTATGGTTTTAATTAATTAACCGGAACGACGGTATATAAAAATAGCAACCTTTCAGGTTGCTATTTTTTTGCTTATTCGTATGTGCTTATTTTACTAATTTCAGTGTATCAGTAGCAATGACCAATTCTTCATCGGTAGTGATGGTCATAAGCAGGGATCGGGAATTTGGTGCGGAAATAATCTTGTCTTCTCCGCGCACTTGGTTGGCTTTTTCATCAAACTCAACTCCCAGGTAGGAGAGTCCGTCGCATATAGCTTGACGCATTGTCATGTTATTTTCGCCGATGCCTCCTGTGAAAATAATCAAATCTACGCCATTCAGTACTGCGGCATAGGCTCCAATGTATTTTTTAACATTGTATGCAAATACGTCCAATGCCAGTTCCGCCCTTTTGTTGCCGTTTTCTACGGCAGTTTCCAGTTCGCGGAAGTCGGAAGATACTCCCGAGATGCCGAATACTCCGGATTCTTTGTTGGTTAATTTAACGGCTTCTGCTGGGCTAAGACCTTTCTTGTCACAGATATAGAGTAAAGCTCCGGAGTCAATGTCCCCGCAACGGGTACCCATTACCAGTCCGGCAACCGGCGTAAAGCCCATAGAGGTATCAACCGATTTGCCGCCGTTTATGGCAGTCACGGAAGCGCCATTCCCTAAGTGACAGGTGATAATTTTCTTTTTGGTGATGTCCCAGCCTAAAATCTGGCAAGCTTTTTCGGCCACAAATTGGTGCGAAGTACCGTGGAAACCGTATTTTCGTATTTTATATTCGGAATAGTATTCATAAGGGATACCATATATGTAGGCTTTTTCCGGTAGAGTCTGGTGGAACGAGGTATCGAAGACCGCAACCTGGGGCACTTCCGGCAGCAGGCGTTCCATGGTTTCAATGCCTTTCAGATGGGCGGGATTGTGTAAAGGTGCGATTTCGCAACAAGCCTGGATTTTTTCTTTTACATCCGGGGTAATCAATACACTGTGGGAAAAATATTCACCTCCGTGAGCAATGCGGTGGCCTACGGCATTGATTTCATTGAGAGATTTGATTACTCCGTGGTTAGCATCGGTTAATGCTTTCAAAATCAAATCCATTCCTACAGTATGGTCGGTAATGGGTTGTTCAACGGCCCATTTTTCTTTGCCTTCGGGTTTATGGGTAAAGTTTCCCATGGGCAATCCTATTTTTTCCACCAGTCCTTTGGCCAGCAAAACAGGCGTTTGAGCCATGTCTAATAGCTGATACTTGATGGAGGAACTGCCGCAGTTCAATACTAATATGTTCATAATTTAATAGTGTGTGAAAGGGTTTGCATACTTCCGGAATTGGGTTGCCTTCCGTATGCAAACGATTATGGTATTGTTTTTACTTGGTTAATCCGGCAGCCTGGTTGGCTGTGATTGCAACCATATTGACGATATCGCTCACTGAGCAGCCGCGTGACAAATCGTTAATCGGGGCAGCCATTCCTTGGAGGATAGGACCAACAGCTTCAATACCGGCAATCCGCTGTACTAATTTGTAACTGATGTTTCCTACTTCGAGGGTGGGGAATACCAGCACGTTGGCTTTTCCTGCTACGGGGCTTCCCGGAGCTTTTAAGTTGCCTACGGAAGGAACGATGGCTGCATCTGCCTGTAATTCTCCGTCGATGTTAACGTCGGGAGCCATTTTTTGGGCAATTTTGGTTGCCTCTACTACTTTGTCTACCATTTCGTTTTTAGCAGATCCTTTGGTAGAGAAACTCAACATGGCTACCCGGGGCTCTATTTTGGCAATGTTTTTAGCAGTACGGGCTGTTACGACTGCGATCTGTGCCAGTTCTTCCGCTGTAGGGTTGGGATGAACGGCGCAGTCGGCGAAGACCAGTAAACCGTTGTCGCCGAAAGCCGGATTGTTGGTCAACATGAGGAATGCTCCGGATACGACAGAAATGCCCGGTTCTGTTTTTACAATCTGAAATGCGGGACGGAGTACATCGCCCGTAGCATTGATAGCGCCTGCCACTTCTCCGTCAGCATCTCCGTTTTTAATCATCAGAGTAGCCAGGTACAACGGATCAACGACCAATTTCAATGCCTGTTCTTTGGTCATACCCTTGCTTTTTCTCAGCTCTACCAACAGGTCGGCATAGGCTTCTTTTTTATCGTGTGATTCCGGATCGACTAAGGTGGCTTGGCTGACGTGTTTCAGTCCGGCTTTTTCTGCGGCAGCCAGGATGTCTGCTGGTTTCCCAATCAGAATCAGTTCGGCGAGGCCTTCCCGGATGATTTCATTGGCGGCTTTGAGGGTGCGTTCTTCCGTACCTTCGGCAAGTACGATTCTTTTTTTGTGCTTGCGTGCGTTGTCTTTGATTTTTTCTAATAATTCCATGGAAAATATTATTTAAATGATTTATTCTCTTATGCTTGAAAGAGCAGAAGTCGTGTTTTCCGTATTTTTTCAAAAGAAAGAGTTGCCCCCCGTTGGGAACAACTCTTT
>ERZ778496.2731-NODE-2731-length-10060-cov-3.371714_pt1 | contig 10060 bp, 8 predicted proteins | sample MGYA00433099_ERZ778496 | MGnify/ENA primary metagenome ERZ778496 (study PRJEB29527, sample SAMN07138962) | mouse gut metagenome | material: feces | host: mouse | place: China:Nanjing | collected 2016-01-25 ... | reverse complement strand
GAATTCCCCTTATTTTGTCATTGGTTTCCTTAAGTCCCTCAATACTAATTCGAATACCTACTTTGGGAAATTCTTTGCACAGAGCAATAATCCGGTCTGTAAAATATCCATTAGTAGAAATAACAATCCGGTTGCTCTTTTTATATAGTTCTCTTACAATATCGGGAATATCCTGTCTTACAAAAGGCTCTCCACCTGTTATATTAGTGAATGCCATCTCCGGCAGCTTTTTAATGTCCTCTAAAGTAATTTCTTCACTGGGCTTAGATGGATCTTTAAAGCAGTCGCACATATTACACCTTGCATTACACCGGTAAGTGACAATTGCCGTACCATACAATGTTCTTTTTGCCATAATCTAATATTCCTCTCTAATACGCATATAATTTTAAAAGCTTTTTCGTATATTCTTCCACACAATCAAACTTAACATTCTTACAATTCCCGCTATACCTCTCAGTCCTGTCCGGCTGCTCCCACAAGGATTTTATCTTTTGAGTCAAAAGAGAAACATTCCTGCTTTCAAATAATTCTCCTGTTACACCCTCTTCTATCAGCTCTGGTATACCTCCCAAATCAGAACCAAGCACCGGCGTATGGCACATCTGTGCTTCCATTACGGCAAATGGGCAGTTTTCATAGCATTCTGACGGAAAAACAACAAATCTTGCTCCTGCAATTTCCCTAAAGAGTGCATCTCCTTCAAGAAATCCGCACAGCTTTATATTAGATATTTTATTAATCTCCTCTTCCATTGGTCCACTTCCTGCAAAATGAAAAGATATATCTGAAAGCTCCCGGCAGACCGTCAGCAACGTGTTAATTCCTTTTTCTTGAGAAAATCTTCCAAAGTATAAAACATAATTCTGTTTGGGAATCAGCTCCGGCCGAATTCTCTGATCCACAAAATTACGCAGTACTATGGTTTTTTTGCACAAAACAGAATCTGTATCCAGTTTTTCTTTTAAAAATTGACTGGGGCATATGATCGTATCCAGGTTTTGGTAGGTTCTTAATTTCTTATAAATCACCATCTCAAAAGATCCCAATAAACTTTTAATTCTTGAGCCATGAATACACTTTCTTCTGGCACATTGAAATGCTCCATGCTTCAGGCAGGCATCACAGCATGCAAGAGTAACCGGATTCTGCATCAAATGATTGGGACAAACCAACTGAGAATCATGAGCTGTGTATACCAGCTTTATTTTCTTTTTGCACTTTCTTTCATACTTTTTTACTGCATAAATAATAGAAGGTGTAAGCTGGAAATTAAAATTATTCAGATGCACCACATCAGGCTTAAAAGCCTCTAAGACCTTTCGCATCTTTTTAGCTGCCTCACCAGAATAGATAATTTTCAGCGGATACAAAAGCTTTTGCAGTTTACCTGTATGAAAATCCATATTTCTTGTATAGACCTGTGCATGATTTCCCACAATACGTCCCTCATGCTCCATACCGAAATACTCTACTTCATGCCCCTGCCTTTTCAGCTCATTTCCAAGCTTAAAAATATAAGTTTCAGAGCCTCCATTAGGGTGTAAAAACTTATTTACCATTAATATTTTCATGATTTCTATCCATTTAATCCTCTATCTTTAATGCTTTCTCGTTTTACTGTTTATTACATCAGCATAGGCAGCCAATGTCTCCTCAACTACCTTATCCCAGTTATACTTTTCACAAATATATTTCTGACTTTCAGCCTTATATCCTTCTACCTCTTTCGGGTTTGCAATCAATCTTTCCAAAACTCTCTGTAAATCATCTACATCTCCCTGTCGAAAGCTGACTGCTTTTTCATCTACCACTTCCATATTTTCCGGAATATCACTGACCACGCAGCAGTTTCCATAGCTCATAGCCTCCAAAAGACTCACAGACATTCCTTCCACATCACTTGGAAGCACAAACAAATAGGCATTAGAATATAATTCTTCCAGTTTTCTTCCCTGTACAAAATGCGTCATAACCACCCTTGAGTCCCGATCCGCCATCTCTGAGATCTTATTCATATACTCGTTGGAATGGCTGCTGCCCCCAGCGATTACCAGCTTTTTATCAGTATCTATGCGTGAAAATGCTTCCAAAAGATAATGGATTCCTTTTTCCGGTACGATACGTGCCAGAAAAAGAACGTACTCATCTTTTTTAAGGTCCCATTTTTCTGTAATTTCTTTTGCTTCCATTAGATTCGGCTTGTTGATGCCATTAGGAATAAACAACGTCTCTCTTCCATAAGTTTCCATAAAATATTCCTGAATATTTCGGGATAAAACGATAATCTGATCCGCATATTCAACTGCCATTTTCTCCCCAAACTTAAGCACCCTTGAAGCAAAATTCCCCCATTTCGCCCTCTGCCAGTCCAGCCCATGAATTGTTACCACAATATTTTTTCTAAGAATTCTGGGAATCCACAACATTGCACAAGGCCCTTCTGCATGATAATGATAAATATCATACCCGCCAAACATCGCACGCAGTGTAGCCAGAAAGGAATAAACAATTGCATTCAACTTTCCACTTCGGAAAGTAGGTATGGTTAAAATGCGTATTCCTTTATAATGCCGGCTTCTTTTTGTATCATATTCCTTTCCCGATACATGATATCCTGAGCGATTATATGCGTCTACTACACATCCCTTTTTCACATAACGGACAGAAAGTTCTTCCACTACAATTTCAACGCCGCCTTCCCTTGAGGGAATTCGTTTATGGCCAATCTGCGCAATTCGCAAATATTGATTTCTAATCTTTTTCTTTTCTTTTCCGTGCTCTTTTAATGCATGAAATACAAATGCAAAGTTGGTACTGGCATAGCGCCTGAGCAATCGCTTAGGATCCTGCATAATACGATACAGCCACTCCAGGCACCATTCCTGCATCCATCTTGGCGCCCGTTTTACTGTTCCTGCATGAAAGTCAAATCCTGCTCCCACTCCAAGCATCAGCCCGCATACCTTTCCTTTATGCTTCGCCATCCAAAATTCCTGTTTAGGCGCCCCAAGCCCTACCCATATAAAATCCGCATGAGTCGCATTTATACTTTGAATGACCTCCTGATCTTCCTTTTCTGACAATTCCTTAAATGGTGGTGCATACATCCCGGATATTTTAAGCTTGGGATATCTTTTCAGCAGATTTTCTTTTAATTTGTCCAATGTCTCCTTTCTGCTGCCATAAAAAAAATGTGTATATCCTTTTTTTTCGGAAAGTTTGAAAACTTCAGGCATGAGATCCGGCCCCGGCACCCGTTTTGCATTCCTAAATCCTCTCATCCGGCTGACAATCGCCAAAGGTTTCCCGTCAGGAAGTGCCATAGCAGCCTGATTCTGTACCTTACGATAATTCTCATCATGAAATGCCATTACTGTGGTATGCACATTGGAGACACATATATAATCGCCGCGAAGCTGATCCAGGTGTGCATCAATATATGCAAGCGCCTCTTCTATAGATGTAACATTTATATTGGTTTTCAGAATAGGACAATATATTAATTCTTCCTTCATGCAATTCCTCATTTCCGCAATTTCCCCTGCAAACGCCCTTTTTCCCTGAAAAAAGCCTGCCACCAGTATTCCCCAAGAAGAAAAAATACATAATTTCTTGCCAGATATACAGAGATCCCATGCGCTTCTATTACTGTGTACAGAGCAAAAGATGCAGTCAGCATAATTGCCATATAATTTTTCTCTTTATAGAGATAAATCATGATCCATAATAATATTGCTAAAAGCAAACCGGCAGGAATAATTCCGTACCAGTAAAAAAGCCTGATCCATCCCATATCAAAGTAACGGTTATTTTCCGGTCTGGAAAACAACCGCCATGTTTGTATTGTACCTTCAAAAGTGTCGTTTTCCACCAAAATACGAATTCTTCCATTCAAAAAATCATTTAATTTCACCAGAAACATAGTAAACGGCGTTCTATCAAGGTTCCAGATATAATCATAAACCCGATAGGCATTTCCCGCAATCATTATTGAAACTCCCACACTGAAAATGGTTGTGATAAATCCCACTATTGCACTTAGCTTTGATAGCAGAAAATATTTTTTCCCTGCCGCCATACAGGCAAGTATTACTGTAAAAATTGACACCAATAAGCTGGTTTTTGAATCTGTCAGCAAAAAGAATCCCACATTAACCAGCAGTACGATCACATAATGATACACTTTCATTTTTTCTCCATAGAGATAAAGCAAAAGAGTCGTCAGTGCCCAAACCATGCAGTGGAGGGCATTGGGATGCCCCATTCCTAAAGTATATCTGGTTTCCACACTGCCCCGCCCATAATCCTGAGTAAGCGAGACTGCCCCGTAAATTCCGGTCACTGATAAAAGAATAATTAAAATGCATCCACACATGGTAAGGTAAAACACCAGCTTCAAACACCACTTCATATCAATATTTTTGCAGGCAGCAATGAACATGATAACCCGAATTACTTCATTTCTGCCGGTTGCAAAATAAGAGACTGATCCCAAAACACAAAATAGGAAAATTGCTGCATATTCCTTTCTTGTATACCGCGTCAGGCCCACTTTAATTAAAAACAGCAAAAAAGTGATCTGAAAAAGTCTCCCCTCTATCGGATTCGTATACGCACTTTTGTCCACTAACACAATAAGTACTTCAATAATGACTCCCAGATAAAAACAGCTATATGCAATTTTTGAAAATATACTCTGTTTTTCTTCCATTGTGTTCCCCGCTTCTTCTCTGTTTGAAATGATGCCGCCTGTTTACTTTATCCCGCCATCCGGTGATATAAACTTCCATCCCGGCCATAATTGTTCCATTTCCTCTTTTACAAAAACCTGGCTGTTTTTGTGTATGGTGGGACGTATCATGATCTTATTATCATTTGAATTTAACCTTGCTCCCCAAAAACTAAAAGTGGAATTTGCGCAAATATTATGCCTGCACCTGCTCATAAGCCACATATCAAAAAAACTGTCTCTGCCATGATTAATATCCACCACCGTATATTCTTCCCCGGTAAACTGATGCCTTACATAAGGTATGTCATCAGAAAAAATATAAAAATGAGGCTTGCTGCAAAGGGTTTTCATATATTCTATCGCCTTGCAGTAGTAAGCATCCGTACAAATATTTCCAAACATGGCGGTATTTTTTTCATCCAGATAATCTCCACGTCTCAGATGCACACTTACAGACTCTCTCTCCTGCATTTCCTGCGCCATTTTTATATTTTTCGGATGATCATTTACAGGAAACTGTATTTTTTCCCGTAAATCATATAAAATATCGGCATAGTACTTTTCACAGGCAAAATAACCGCTTAAATACATGTTCTCCATCTGCAAAAGCTCAGGATGATAGATTTTGTTTTCATGAAACCATCTTATCCTTCCAGGCAAAAACTTTCTTTTTAATTTTCCTGCCACCCCCTCCGAGCCAATTAGCTGTTCCTTTTCTTCAGGCGTACATGTTTCATAAATAAGGCGGTCAAAATAATCAAGCTCCAGTTCCCTTTCCGCCAGCACCTCTCCCCGTTTCTCTTTATCCAAAAACCATGATATATCCAGCCTTGCCTCTTTTCCCATTCTTACAAATTTTCTATATAATGCATACTGCTGGAGTTGGTTGCCTAAGCCTCCCATAACCTGAATGATTATCATATGCCACCTCTTTTACGCTTCCTGCTCCTTTGTCATCACAAATAACGACAACGCCGGCCCCAAAGACCAGGGATAAGCCCCGTAAACCTGGGGATACATACTAAACCCATGGCACTCAGCAAGACAGCCATAGATTTTTCCCTCCTTAACACAGTTCCACAAAGCTTCCCTTCCACGCATCATTCTCGACTTGTGAATGCCGATCAATACCTTGGTATCCAAAGATCTGGCAATGGCATATAAGATCATGGCCGTTGCAGAAGTATCAGAAGGGCCTTCTTTCGCCCCTAACTGCCAGCTGTATAATCCACCTTCTAATTGATAGGCTTCCACTTTATCCACAATACGTCTGTAGGCCTGTTTGATCACTTCATAGCTGGGATTTGACTGTTCCATATATGCAAGGCTTTCTGCCATACCTATCATCAGCCAGCCCACTGCCCGCCCCCATCCAATGATTCCATATTTCACACCGCTTTCATAATGGTAGCCATGATAAGGAAGTCCTGTCTTTTCATCCATTCCCTTACTGATAAAATTCTGTATCTGCGTCACTGCAAGATTAAGTGCGTTGATATCCTGATATGTACTGCCATATTTGCAAAGAAAGGGACATACCAGTCCTATGCCATCTGCAAAAATATAATCCGTTTTCTGTTTCGGCCTGTATGGAAAGCTCCCTGCTCTGTCAGTTTCATGCTCCATCAGATAATGAAACATAGCGTCAGCCGCCTTCTTATACTTTTCCTCACCGGTAATGGCATGCAGGTCAATTAGTGCCATTCCGCTAAATGCATCATCCAGATAATGCATCTTACAACCCTTTTTTATCCATCTGTCATAGTATTTTCGCAGACATTTTATAATAATTCTGGCTTCTTCCGAATTTTTATTCTGCATATAGTAATCCACAAGGCTTTTGGCAAGCAGCCCATTGGGCCAGTTAATTTTATCCGCCGGTTCCTGTTTTCTTCCGGCCAGCGTCTTCATTCCTCTTTTCAGCTTACTGCGCTTGGGATAATGAAGCAATTCATATTCAGCTTCTTTTACCATTTCTAACATAACCCCATACCTCCATTCCTTTTTCGTTTGTATTTTCGCTTCATGCTTTGCTTTTTTAATCTATCTGCTTTTCCAAAAATGATACATTTTCAAATAAATCCACGGACAGTGGATGAAAAGCATTGTCTTTATCCCATATCCTGCCGGCAGGTTTTTCCTTGCCCCCTGCATCTTCAATGCATCTTTTACCGTTTTTTGGCACTCCCGCACATAATTATCATATTTTTTTCTTTCCTGATCCGGAAGCACCGCTATTTTTCCTGCCACCAAAATTCCTGATACTGCCAAAATACTCTCCACCTGCGGCTGACACTTTGGATAATCTCTCCTGATTATTTCTGCTGCCAGTTTCCAGCTTTTTATTTCATCCATGTAAGCAGGAACAAAAGGCCGCAGTGTAACTCCTGCTTCATTAATCCGGTAATAGTACCCCTTATAATCCGTTATACTGACTTTGGACAGCTTTGGCAAAAGGTCTGCCAGAAACATCATATCTTCTCCGATGGTTAAGTCTTCCCGGAACCGGACATCTCCAATCACAGATCTTTTATACAAAACACCCCAGCAATGAGTGTACCGGCAGAGAAAATAGTCAGATACGTAGTCTTGTTTGCTGACTGTTCTTACATTTTCTTTTCTGTCACACTCCACAATATTCTTTGAAGCAGTCCAGCTATAATATCCACAGGATACCATATCGCTGTCTTCCTCTTTCAAACACCGGATCAGCCTCTCCAGCATGCGGCCATCCAACTTGTCATCTGCATCCAGAAATGTAATGTACTCACCGTCACTTTGTTCAATTCCCTGGTTCCGCGCCGCTGAAACGCCCTTCCCATTTCTCAGGATCAGTTGTATTCTCTGATCTTTTTGGGACATTTCCTGAATAATCCGGGTGGTGCCGTCAGTGGAATGGTCATCTAAAACAAGCACCTCAAAGCTGTCCCAGGTCTGGGAAAGCACGCTTTCCATGCATTCCCTGATCCATGCCGCACCATTATATACAGGTATGATTACACTGACCTTGCCTTCTGTTATTTTTCTGTTCATATCTTCATCCATTATTTTTCTGCAATTTTTGCAAGCAGTGTTCCCCCTGCCGCTGCCTGTTTTTTATAATCCGGCATAAGTTTTTTCAAATCGCACCTTATTTCTTCTTCCCTGCTCTTAAGCCACTCAAAGCCTGCAAGCAGCTCTTCTTTCTTTTGAAGGCTTTGCACAGGCAGTACGTAATTTTTATCTGTGCCAAACAAGTCCTTGGCAATTCCCCTTGCTTTTACGGAATAGCCAACCACCAGCGTAGGTACGCAGGTGGAATAAGCTGCAATGGTTGCATGAGTTCTGGCTCCGATAAACATCCGGCACCGGCTGATATATCCCTTTAACACAGGCGCAGATGCATCCCCGATCTGAAGGATGCGCCCCGTATGGGAAAATGCTTCATACAATTCCTTCATAGGATTCCGGTCATCACCGCCTGCCCACACCACGTGGGGAATCAGTGCAACACTAAAATCCGTGGTCTCTAAAATATGGGCGATTAACGCTTTGTAATTTTCCATCGTAATGCCGGATTTCTTTTCATTTTCCACAATCATCGGACTCACGTTCAGTCCCACCATTCTTCCATCTATCCAGCCTGAAGGAAGTTTCAGACACTCTGTTTCCAAAAGAAACGCCGGATCAGGATGGAGAAAAACATTCTCCCAAATGCCTGCCCTCTTAAGGGCCTCATAGGTGATGCTTTCTCTTGCTACGATTAGATCATAACGCTTCATATCCTCTACGATTTCTTTTTTACTTAATGCTTCCGGCTCAATAGAGCAGCCATACAAAACAGTTTTCCCGCCGCCCCTGTGAAACATCCGGTTGCTCATAATCAGTCTTTCCAGCATATTTTCATAGCAGTAATTGTCACCGCCAATGGATATATTAAGTTGATACATATTCTTTCCGCACACTGCCCCATAGCGGTAGCGCATAAAGCATTCCGGATCGTGAAAAATCTTTCGCCAAACGTAGTACCATGTATGAATCAGTATATTTTTTTCAATATATTTTTCCTGAATAATCTCGCTGCAAAGTCCCTGCAGAGAATATTTCTCATCCTCTGCCTTCCTGCTGGAAATTAAAACAGCCGGCTTTGAAAGCATCTTAATCAGGGTGTTGGCAATGGCCTCGCAGCCATGATTGTCACTGCCTGCATGCATATATAATACAATTTTATCGTCTTTCATTTCCGGCTCCTTTCGACTTCATGGCCAGTTAAGCATAATATAAAATCATTGCCAGCCTCAGCAGGCTGATCATTATATGATTTGGATATTTCAGTACTGCATACAGCAGTTTGTTGGAAAGCTCGCTTACAGTGACAGGATTTTCCTTTACCGCCTGCCTCGTCTGCGGCAGCATACAAATCTGTCTGATATTTTTCCGATAGCCGGAAGGATTTCCTCTTGCTTCGTTTTTCAGCACCAGAAGGAGCATATGGATATATTCCTGCTCTACCTTCCCTTTCATCATTTCCTTTTCCTTTGGAAGATACTTTTCCTCCACAATTCTTGCTGTAGCAGCCTTGAGAAGCTGCATGTTATGAAACATTCCCTTGTCGTATCCATGAACAATAGAGGTTTCCACATAGCGGTAATGATAATATGCTTTGTGATCCAATACCGCAATCCTTTCACAGTCCAGCACTGCCGGGATCACCATAAGGGAATCATCCCCCATTCTCACATCTCTGTCACAAAACTTCAAATTATTGATTACCAATTCCCTGGAATATAATTTCATGCAGCGTGAAAAGGTAATACGCCTGTTTTCTTCCCCCAAGATATGATACCGTACTTTTTCTTTTAACTGCTCTCCGGTATATTCCCCCGGCGCAAGTCCCTGCCAGGAATATTTTTTCCCTTTTTCCTCTTTTTCTATCACATAATCGCAGGTAATAATTTCCCTGCATGTTCCGGTGAGATGTGCCTGCATTTCTTCAATCATGCAAGGCTCCACCCAGTCGTCGCTATCCATAAAATTAAGATATTCTCCGGTTGCTTCCAGCGCACCTTTCGTCCAGGTGGAAGTAACTCCTTCATTTTCCTTATGAATCACCCGTATTCTACTATCCTGTGCCGCCAGCTTGTCGCAGATACGACCGCTTTCATCCTTTGATCCGTCATTTACCAGTATGATTTCCAGATTTTGGTACGTTTGATTCAATAAACTTCCAATGCTTTTTTCCAGATACGCTTCTGCGTTGTATACCGGTACCACGATACTTATTTTACACTTTTCCATTCAGCTCATCCTTTCAGCGTTTCATAATACCTGACAAGCGCTTTTACA
>ERZ778496.2729-NODE-2729-length-10068-cov-3.860481_pt1 | contig 10068 bp, 9 predicted proteins | sample MGYA00433099_ERZ778496 | MGnify/ENA primary metagenome ERZ778496 (study PRJEB29527, sample SAMN07138962) | mouse gut metagenome | material: feces | host: mouse | place: China:Nanjing | collected 2016-01-25 ... | reverse complement strand
CGGCGTGGGGAATGGCCATACAGATGCCGCTTCAGTATCTGCCACTCAACAGTGAGGTGCGTCTGGTGGTCAAGTCGCAGTATGGCTGGACATCAGAGATATCATCCGTGCAGCCGTATCTGTATCATATCAGGTTTTATAAGAGCCAGATCTGACAAATATTCCATAGTCTGAATATATACACTTAACACAATAACCAATCATGTCATTAATAAAGTCGATTTCCGGAATACGTGGCACTATCGGCGGTGCTCCTGGCGAAGGTCTGTCTCCGCTTGATATCGTCAAGTTTACGGCCGCTTATGCAACGTTCATAAGACGTAATACAACCAAAAACACCAATCTTATTGTCGTTGGACGCGATGCAAGAGTCTCCGGAGAAATGGTGAGCGGCATTGTTGTAGCCACACTTTGCGGCATGGGATTTGATGTGGTCAATATCGGCCTGGCATCTACTCCGACTACAGAGATCGCTGTCACTGAAGAGAATGCCTGTGGCGGTATTATAATAACCGCAAGCCACAATCCCATGCAGTGGAACGCGCTTAAACTTCTGAACGAAAACGGCGAGTTTCTCAATGATGCACAGGGCAAGGAGGTGCTTGCTGCGGCAGAGGCCGATGCCTATACGTTCTGCGACGTGATGGATCTCGGCCATGAACTGGTCAATACGACATACGACCGCAAGCATATCGAAAAGGTGCTTGCTCTAGATCTGGTGGATACTGATGCTATATCCAAAGCCAATTTCACAGTGGCGGTGGATGCAGTCAACTCTGTGGGAGGTACTGTCATACCGCAGCTGCTCAGGGCGCTTGGCGTGAAAAATATAATAGAACTCAACTGTGAGGTGACCGGTCGCTTCTCGCATACTCCGGAGCCTATTCCTGAAAATCTCACCCAGATATCAAGTCTGATGCGTGACGGAAAGGCCGATGTGGGATTTGTGGTTGATCCCGACGTGGATCGTCTGGCGATAGTGATGGAGAACGGCGATATGTTCGTGGAGGAATATACTCTGGTGGCTGTCGCAGACTATGTGCTGTCGCACACACCCGGCGCAACTGTGTCAAATCTCAGCTCTTCGCGTGCGCTCCGCGACATCACCGCGGCTCATGGTTGCCAATATGCGGCATCGGCGGTGGGCGAGGTGAATGTCACCACGAAGATGAAAGAAACCGGTGCCGTGATCGGTGGCGAAGGTAATGGCGGTGTGATATATCCGGCATCGCATTACGGACGTGACGCTTTGGTCGGTGTGGCTCTCTTCCTGTCGCTTCTGGCCAAGAGCGGCAAGAAGGTGAGTGAACTCAAAAAGACTTATCCGGCTTACGCCATAGCCAAAAACAAGATAGAGCTTACTCCTGAAATCAATGTAGACGCTATCCTCGAGGAGGTAAAGAAGCGCTATGCCAGCGAAAAGATTACCGATGTCGACGGCGTGAAGATAGATTTCGCCGACAGTTGGGTGCATTTGCGCAAATCCAATACGGAGCCGATCATACGAATCTATTCCGAGGCGCATACGATGCAGGAGGCCGAGCAGCTCGGACAGCAGATCAAAGATGTCATAACTGAAATGACAAAGCACTGATTGCGATGAGAAAATACCTGATGACGCTTGCGGCGGTGACATCGATTGTCGTCGGGGTGTCGGGTCAGAATAAAACCCCTGCCGACGATAGTCGGTGGGGGCTTGTCGATATATCCGTGGCCTGTGTGAGGGCAAAGCCATCGCATGCGTCGGAACAGACCACTCAGGCTATATGCGGTACGCCCGTGAAGATGGGTGAACGTGTCGGCGATTGGTATGGTGTAGAGCTGCCCGACGGTTACCGTGGCTATATAAACAGAGCCAATGTCACTTTGCTCAACGATAGCCTCATGTCGAAGTGGCGCAGGTCAAGCCGTATGATCGTGACCTCTCCGGGCACCATCGGTGTATGGGCTGATTCGCTTATGACAGGACACCGTGTTGCCGAGCTGGTCGAGGGGGATATCGTGGAGCGATTGTCGGATGACGGCGGACAGTTTGTGCGGGTCGGTATGCGGGGTGGCAGAGCCGAAGGATATGGCGAAAGACAGTCGGTCGAGGATTTCGCTGCTTGGTCATCGGCAACGCCTGATGGGTCGGCAGTGCTGTCGGCAGCCATGGCTATGGTCGGTTCTCCGTATGTGTGGGGTGGCATGACTTCCAAGGGACCGGATTGCTCCGGTCTGGTCAAGGCTGCTTATTGGCAGTCGGGGCTGATATTCCGGCGCGACGCCTCGCAGCAGGCTCTTACCGGACGAGATGTCGCAATTGACGATCCGACAGAGTGGCGTGCCGCTGACCTGCTTTTTTTTGCTGGGAGCGACGGCATCCGCATAACACATGTGGCTATCCATATCGGTGGCGGTCGTTATATCCATTCTTCGGGTCGTGTTGGGTATGGTAGCATATATCCCGGCGAGGCTGATTATGTGCCCCGCAAAGTTGTGAAAGTTCGCCGTATTCTTGGCAGTGAGATGACGCCCGGCATTACTCTCGTAAAGAATCATAAATGGTATTTTGAATGAAACGTATTCTTTTGAGCCTGCTGCTCGCAGTTACGGTTTTTGCAGCTGATGCGCGTAGCTATTTTCTCGATGATGTCGGACAGGTCGTGCCGCTAATAGCCGCTCCAGCTATCGGTGTTGCGGGCGTCGACGCGCGTCACACGTTCAGAGAACGTTTGGCAGTGACTGTAACAGCTGTCGCTATTGATGAAATACTTGTGCAGACAATGAAGCATACCATCCGGTCGCGTCGGCCTGACGGCACAGATAATCATTCGTTTCCGTCGGGACACATGGCGCGTGCCACTGTCGGTGCCGAAATCATCAGAAGCGAGTATGGCTGGGGCTGGGGAGCGGGTGCCTATCTTTGGGCGGCCGGAGTTGGCGCTCTGCGGATCCACCATCATCGTCATCGTTTCGGCGATGTGGTCGGAGGGGCTGTGACAGGATTTGTGTCGGCCAGACTGGCCTATCTCCTGCTGCCGTTGGAGCGGCGTCTGTTTGGTTGGGATAAAAGTCGTATTACCGTGACTGCGCTTCCGGCTGTGGGATCTGACGGAAAGTCGGTGGCGGCTGCGGTAAATCTCATTTTCTGAAAGCAAAAGAGTTGATTGTTGATCAAATAATCGTAACTTTGCAACTTGATTTAAGACAACATTCGCGATGTATAATAAATTCAAGGAATATGACAGTTTCAATCTGTCGGGAATAAATAAAGAGATGCTCGACGACTGGACCCGTCAGGGGCTGTTCGGGCAAAGCATAAAGGAGCGCGAGGGATCTCCTTCTTTTGTGTTTTACGAGGGGCCGCCGTCGGCCAACGGTATGCCGGGCATCCATCACGTGATGGCTCGTACGATCAAGGATATTTTCTGCCGTTACAAGACCATGAAAGGTTTTCATGTGAAGCGTAAGGCCGGATGGGACACTCACGGTCTGCCGGTGGAGCTTGGCGTGGAAAAGAATCTGGGTATCACCAAAGAGGATATCGGCAAGAAAATAAGCGTGGACGATTACAACGCCGCCTGTCGTTCGGAAGTGATGAAATACACCCGCGAATGGGAGACGCTCACAGACCGTATGGGATATTGGGTGGACATGAACGATCCGTATATCACATACGACAACCGATATATAGAAAGTGTATGGTGGCTTCTCCGCCAGCTATACGACAAGGGATATCTTTACAAGGGTTATACCATACAGCCGTATTCGCCGGCGGCAGGCACCGGACTTAGTTCGCATGAACTGAATCAGCCCGGATGTTACCGCGATGTAAAGGACACCACCTGCATAGCCCAGTTCAAGATAATTGACGCTCCTGAAAATCTCCAGGGATGGGGTGAACCCTATTTCCTGGCATGGACCACAACTCCGTGGACTCTTCCTTCGAATACGGCGCTGGCGGTAGGACCGTCGATAAGATATGATATCATACGCACATTCAACCCATATTCGGGAGAGAAGGTGACGGTTGTGTGTGCTGATGCGCTGGTCGGATCGGTATTGAATCCCAAGGGTGCCGGTCAGCCGCTTGATTCCTATGTCAAGGGCGACAAGGTGGTGCCCTATGAGATAGTCGGTTCCTGCGATGGCAATTCGCTTGTGGGCATGCGTTACGATCAGCTTATCAAGTGGATGAATCCGGGCGAGGGCGCTTTCAGGGTGATCCCAGGCGATTACGTGACCACAGATGACGGTACGGGCATAGTGCATATAGCCGGCACATTTGGCGCTGACGACCTTCGTGTGTCTCGGCAGAACGGCGTGCCGCCTCTGACTCTTGTGGATCGTGACGGGAATATCCGTCCGATGGTGGACCTGACGGGTCGGTTTTTCCGGATAGAAGATATTGATCCGGAATATGTCAAGAGCAATGTCGATGTGGAGGCCTATAGACCGTGGGCCGGACGATATGTAAAAAATGCGTATGATCCCGCACTTGCGCCTGATGCTGAAACGCTTGATGTGGCTATCTGCATGATGCTCAAGCAGCAGGGACTCGCGTTCAGGATAGAGAAGCATAGCCACAGCTATCCTCACTGCTGGCGAACGGACAAGCCGGTGCTGTATTATCCTCTCGACAGCTGGTTTATCCGCACTACGGCCGCGAGGGAAAAGCTGATGGAGCTGAATGGCGATATAAAATGGAAACCTCAGTCGACCGGCAGCGGACGTTTTGGCAAATGGCTGGAGAATCTGCAGGACTGGAATCTGTCGCGAAGCAGATACTGGGGTACGCCTCTGCCTATATGGCGCACTGAAGATGGCAGCGAAGAGCTGTGTGTCGACAGCGTAGCCATGCTTTATGACGAGATAGAGAAGGCTGTCAGTGCAGGAGTTATGAAGTCAAATCCTTACAAGGATCGTGGATTCGTGCCGGGTGTCTTCACAAAAGAGAACTATGAGCTGATAGACTTGCATCGTCCGTATGTCGATGATATCGTGCTTGTAAGTCCGACCGGAAAGCCGATGAAGCGTGAGAGTGACCTAATCGACGTATGGTTTGACTCCGGATCCATGCCTTACGCGCAGATCCATTATCCGTTTGAAAACAAGGAAGCGTTTGACCGTGGCGATCTTTTCCCGGCCGATTTCATTGCTGAGGGTGTCGACCAGACTCGTGGATGGTTCTTCACGCTCCATGCCATAGCCGGTATGGTGTTCGGTGATCGAGCCTATAAGGCAGTCATATCCAACGGTCTGGTTCTTGACAAAGACGGAAATAAAATGTCAAAGCGTCTTGGTAATGCGGTCAATCCGTTTGATGCGATCGAGAAATTCGGATCGGATCCGCTGCGCTGGTACATGATATCCAATTCTTCGCCGTGGGACAATCTGAAGTTTGACGAGGCCGGGGTGCAGGAGGTGTCGAGAAAACTGTTCTCAACCCTGTACAACACGTATTCGTTCTTTGCATTGTATGCAAATGTCGATGGATTTACCGGTGCGGAGCCGGCCGTCGACATGAAATCTCTTCCGGAGATCGACCGCTGGATATTGTCGTTGCTCAACTCGCTCGTGAAGGAGGTAGAGGGGGCGCTTGAGGACTACGAAACGACGAAAGCTGCCCGCGCTATAAGCGAATTTGTATGCGACAATCTCTCCAACTGGTATGTTCGTCTTAACCGCAAGCGTTTCTGGGGTGGCGAAATGAATGCCGACAAACTCGCAGCCTATCAGACGCTGTACAAGTGTCTGGTGACGGTGGCTAAGCTGATGGCTCCTGTATCGCCGTTCTTTGCCGACAGGCTGTATCGTGACCTGAACAGGTCAGACCGGTCGGTGCATTTGGAACTGTTCCCGGAGGCGGATCTTGCGGTGATCGATAAAGAGCTTGAGGATCGAATGCATCTTGCACAGACTGTCACCTCAATGGTGCTGGCATTGCGTCGCAAGGCCGAGATAAAAGTAAGGCAGCCGCTTCAGAAGATACTCGTGCCGGCAGTTGACGATCGTCAGTGTAAGGCTCTTGAAGCGATAAAGGGTTTGATATTGAGCGAGGTAAATGTGAAGGAACTTGAAATAGTCGGTGATGATGACAAAAGCATACTGGTGAAGCGTGTCAAGCCCGACTTCAAGAAGCTCGGCCCGAAATTCGGTAAGCAGATGAAGCAGGTGGCTGCAGCAATCCAGGCGCTCGGACAGCAGGAAATCTCGTGTCTTGAGCGCGATGGAAAGATCACTCTGATGATCGACGGCACTGAGGCGAGCGTGGATGCTGCCGATGTGGAGATCATATCGGAGGATATCCCCGGCTGGCTTGTGGCGAATGAGGGTAATGTGACAGTGGCTCTTGATATTACCGTCACTCCGTCGCTGCGTCAGGAAGGTGTGGCGCGTGAGATTGTGAACCGTGTTCAGAATCTGCGCAAGAGCCGCGATTATCAGATCACGGATCGGATCAATATCGTGTTTGCAGCGAGTCAGCTGACCGATGATGCTGTGGCGGGCTATGCCGACTATATATCGCGTCAGGTGCTTGCCGACACTCTTGCGGTCGGTGAGGTGGCTGACGATGAACTGACCGAGGTGCTTGATATAGACGGAACCGATGTAAAAGTAAGAATCACCCTTTCAAAATAAATCTAATCATGTCGGAGAAAACAAGATATACCGATGAGGAATTGCAGGAATTCAAATCGCTGATCCTCGAAAAACTTGCAAAAGCGCAACGCGACTATGAGATGCTTCGTGCGGATCTCACGAATACCGGCGGCAACGACACGGCCGATACATCGCCTACTTTCAAGGTGCTTGAAGAGGGAGCGGCTGTCCTTAACAAGGAAGAGGCCGGTCGACTGGCACAGCGTCAGATGAAGTTCATACAGCATCTTCAGGCCGCATTGGTGAGGATCGAGAACAAGACGTATGGCATATGCCGTGAAACCGGCAAGCTTATCCCGAAGGAGCGTCTTATGGCGGTGCCTCATGCCACGCTGTGTATCGATGTAAAGATCAACGGTAAGAAATAATCGGCTGATGAAGATTACAAAGGGACAGGCTGCCGCAGCGATCATCCTTGCGACGATAATTCTCGACCAGTTCATAAAGATTTGGGTCAAAACTCATTTTTATCTGGGAGAAGAATTGCGGATCGCTGAATGGTTCAGACTCGTGTTTGTGGAGAACGACGGGATGGCTTTCGGCATGCAGATGGGTTCGAAGCTGTTTCTTACGCTTTTCAGAATCGTGGCTGTGACAGCGTTGTGCTGGGTAATAGTGCGTTTCTGTCGCAGGACTGATGTCGGTTACGGATTCATAGCGTGTCTGGCGCTGGTGACAGCCGGTGCGGCGGGAAATATAATCGACTGTGTGTGCTACGGAGTGCTGTTCAATGATCCGATGCCGCCGGCGGTGGCTGTCATGATGCCCGATGGAGGCGGATATGCTCCTCTGTTATACGGCAAGGTAGTGGATATGTTCTACTTCCCGTTGTTCAGTTTCGACTGGCCCGAGTGGATGCCATGGGTCGGTGGTGAGAATTTTCTCTTTTTCCAGCCGGTGTTCAATCTGGCCGATGCTGCTATATCTGTCGGCATGGTGGTGATAATTCTGTTCTATACGAAGCATCTGTCGGGCAGTCATTCTGACGAACCTGCGGTGGAAGACCAAACAAGCCGGTAATGCGAAAGGGACTACTTATAACTATAGGAGCCGCTATGCTTATGGGTGTAGCGGCTTGTTCTTCGCGTCCGTCGGGCATACTTCCTGAAAAGAAAATGGCAAGGATCATTGCCGATATGAATATAGCCGAAAGCGTAGCGGAGTCATCAGGCAATGATCTGCGAACGGATTCGGCCAAAGATGTGCTGCGGCAGGCCATATATCTGCGCAATGGCGTGAGTCAGGCCGAGGTGGACAGTTCGATGCGCTGGTATGCGTTCAATATGGAAAAATATGTGGAGGTGTATGATCAGGCGATCGAGATGATAGACCGTGATATAGCCAGAACCAGAACGCTTGCCGGAGCCAAAGGCGAATCGACTACGATGCGGTCGCTTGTGCTCGACGGTGATTCGGTGGATGTTTGGCCTGGTATGCGTTTCCGTCAGTTTGGTCCGGCTATGCCGAGCGATATAATAGAGTTCGACATGCCACTTGACCGTAATTGGGAAAAGGGTGATGTCTATGTGTTGTCGGCAAGGATCACTGGTTCTGCCGGACCGACAGAGATCGCTGTCGCGGCTCAATATCAGGACGGAAGCAAGGATTATAATACTATAAGCACTGATGGTGACGGCTGGAAACGCATTCGTCTTGCACTTGACAAAGACAAGACCGCGACGGACGTATATGGCTATCTGCGCTATGACAGCGGTGATGAAGTTGCATTTGTCGATTCGATAAGTCTTGTCAGGATGCGTAGCGATTTCAGAGGGGCTTCGTCGGTGGCTACAGGTCAGAAGCGTTATTCCGGTAAATATGGCCGATAGGATTGTCGGTGGGCCGCTGAAAATAATGGCTCATGAGATTGTGACATCTGCCGGGTGCTACTCAATGCATATAGCGGTCATCGATGAGTCGGGTAAAATAACACTCTGCCCCTTCGAAGGCGAAGAGAGCGGAGTGGAGTTTGTCAACGGCAGGGTAGTGCTGTCGGAATTTACTGACCATTACGGACGTGTGGCCATACGGTTGAGCTTCGAATCAATGTGAGGCTCTACGATACAGTACTACTGCTATTATTGTATAAATGATGTTGGGTATCCACATCGCTATCAGAGGTGATGTCATTCCCGATATGGCAAATGTGGATGTCACGGTCATGAACAGGATATAGCTGAAGCTGAGCACAAGTCCGATGCCTATGTTGATGCCCATTCCTCCTTTGACTTTGCGCGATGACAGTGCCATGCCGATAACAGTAAGTATGAAGGCTGCGGCAGTCATGGCAAACCGTTTGTGGTATTCGATCTCAAATCCTTTGATATTGGCCACGCCTCTCATCTTCTGGTGTGCGATGTATTCCGCCAGATCGGGTGTGGTCATTGTTTCATGATCATTTTTTGAGATCAGGAAGTCACGTGGTTCGATCGGTATTATGGTGTCGAGCCGTGTCCCTCTTCTGATTTCTTCACGTGTGCCCTTGAAGTCGCGTATCATGTAATCGCGTGCCACCCACCGGTGAAGTGTATCGTAGCGTATTGTCTGTGCAGTGAGGCGCGATACAAGCTTCTTGTTTTCGAATTTTTCGAGCGAGAATCGGTAGCCGGTGCTGTTGTTGTTGTCGTATCGGTTGATGTAGGCTATCACTCCGTTACTGACCTGAAGCTGTATGTTTGATCCGTAGTCTACGCGCTTGTTCTTGACATAGGTGTTGGTGTAGTCGATGCGTTTTACATTAGCAGGCGGTATGACGTAGGCACTGAGGACGAAGGTCAGGCAGGCAATGACCGCAGCGGATATCATGTAAGGTCGCAGAAGTCGCCTGAAGCTCATGCCTGACGACAGGATGGCGATGATCTCTGAGTTGTCGGCGAGTTTCGAGGTGAAGAATATGACTGCGATGAATGTGAACAGGGGGCTGAACTGGTTGGCGAAATACGGCAGAAAGTTCAGAAAGTAGTCGAATATAGTGGCTTTGAGCGGGGCTTTCAGGAATGAATCGAGCTTTTCGTTGACGTCGAACATGATCGTGATGGCCAGGATCAGCACGATGGCAAACACATAGGTGCCCAGAAACTTCCCTATGATATATCGGTCGAGTATCTTGAGTCGGAAATGTGTCATAAGCGGTGGGTCAGTTGGGGTATGATGGCTCGTTTCCACTGGCTGAAATCTCCCTCTATGATATGACGGCGCGCTTCATCCATCAGGTGGAGATAGAAGCAGAGGTTGTGGATGGCTCCGATCTGGAGTGCGAGCAGCTCCTGACTGACAAACAGATGCCTTACATAGGCCCGTGAGTATGCATGGTCTACGAAGCTTGTCCCATCAGGGTCGAGCGGCGAGAAATCGTTAGCCCATTTAAAGTTTCTCATATTGAGTAATCCTTTCAATGCAAACAGCATAACGTTGCCTCCGTTC
>ERZ778496.2728-NODE-2728-length-10069-cov-3.592071_pt1 | contig 10069 bp, 6 predicted proteins | sample MGYA00433099_ERZ778496 | MGnify/ENA primary metagenome ERZ778496 (study PRJEB29527, sample SAMN07138962) | mouse gut metagenome | material: feces | host: mouse | place: China:Nanjing | collected 2016-01-25 ... | reverse complement strand
AAATATTGTTACCAATGTAGTGACTACGGTACAGCGGTTTATTTCTTCTTTTGCGGCACAGGCATATTCTACAACAAATACCGATCCAAGTCATTTAAAGGTATGGGTAAACCGTCCACGTGCATATCTTGAGATTATGCAGCAAATTATTGATCAGGAATTTACACCAGAAACAGGAATTACCGTTGACTTATGTTTAATGCCTGATCAGAATAAGCTCGTGCTTGCAAACTCCACAGGAGATGCTCCTGATATTGCAATGGGAATTAACTATACTGTTCCATATGAACTTGCAATTCGTGGTGCTCTAAAGCCACTGACAGAATTTGAAGATTTTAGTGAAGTAACAAAACCATATCCGGCTGGATTATTTATTCCAAGTACGATTGGAGATCAAATTTATTCCTTACCAGAAACAATGAATTTCTGGGTTTTATTCTATCGTACTGATGTACTTAGCAAAATGGGTCTGGAAGTACCAGATACTATCCAAGAAGTACAAGATATGCTTCCTGATTTACAGATGCGTGGACTTAACTTCTATTATCCAACAGCAGGTATGATTACTTTAAGAAACTTCCATGGTACTGCACCACTTTTATTCCAGAATGGTTCTCAGATGTTTGGTGAAAATGGAAGTGATGGTATTACATTAAATAGTGAAGAAGCCGTTAATGGACTGACGACATTGACAGAATTGTTTACTATTTTCAACTGTCCAGTCGATGTACAGCAGTTTTATCAAAGATTCCGTAATGGAAATCTGCCACTTGGTATTGGTGATTTTGGTGTTTACAACTTATTAAGCAATGCAGCTCCAGAAATTGCAAACTCTTGGAAAATTTCTGTTGTACCAGGTGTTAAAAATGAAAATGGAGAAATTGAACGTTATACTTGTGGTGGTGCAGAAAGTAGTGTTGTTTTCCGCAGTAACGAAGATAGAGAGAATATGGCATGGGATTTCTTAAGATGGTGGTCAAGAGATGATGTACAATCAAAATTTGGTCAAACACTTCAAGTTTCTTATGGTAGTTCTTATATTTGGAATACAGCAAACTTAAATGCATTTGATGAACTTCCTTGGGATTCTGAAAATAAGCAGATTATTAAAGAACAAGCAAGCTGGCTGATGGAAGTTGCACGTATTCCGGGAACTTATTTATTAGAGCGTGAACTTAGCAATGCATTTAATGATATTGTTGTAAATGGTAGAACGCTTCGTACAAGAATTGATAAAGCAGTAAAGACCGTTGATCGTGAGATTGACCGCAAACTGGAAGAATTTGGTTATAATACTGGAACAACAAAAGGTTCTAATGGAGAATATAAAGTTCCAACATTGGAAACGGTACAGGCAATTTTAGGAAGAGAATAGGAGGGAGATCATAATGGCAAAAACCAGTATTGCGAAGCGTGAAAATGCGAATAGAGCCGGTTACTTATTTGTGCTTCCTTATGGCCTCGTGTTTGCAATTTTCATCCTGCTTCCTACCATCATTGCGATTGGTCTTTCCTTTACCAATTACAATGCGGTATCGATGCCACCAGATTTTGTAGGATTTTTAAATTACATAAATCTGATTACAAATGATGAAGTTTTTATGCAATACGTTCTGCCAAATACAGTGGCATATGCGATTATCGTTGGTGTCGGCGGCTATGCTCTGTCATTTGTGCTTGCATGGGTATTGGCACAGCTTACAAGGCTGCCAAGAACAATTTATGCATTGATTCTGTATTCACCAACCATGACGGCTGGTGTTGCTATGACAGTATTATGGAAGATTATTTTCACTGGTGATCAAACAGGTTATATCAATAGCTGGATGCAAAAACTTGGAATTATCAATGAACCAATTATTTTCCTTACAAATGTAAACTATCTGCTTCCAATTGTTATTTTAATTGGTTTATGGAGCAGTATGGGTGTTGGCTTCTTGTCGATTTTATCTGGTATTTTAAATGGTGATGAAGAACTTTATGAAGCGGGTGCAATTGATGGTATTAAAAACCGCTTTCAAGAAATGATTTATATTACCGTTCCTACCATGAAGCCTCAGATGTTATTTGCAGCCGTTATGTCAATTGTAAACGCATTTCAAAATGGTACTATTAGTAGTCTTTTGGCAGGTAATCCGACACCGGGCTATGCAGCACAATTAATTGTAAACCATATTGAGGATTATGGTTTTATTCGTTTCGAGATGGGTTATGCAGCAGCAATTTCCGTTGTATTGTTATTACTTGTTCAGGTATTCTCAACGATTTCAACGAAGCTGTTTGGCGATAATTAGGAGGTGAAAAACAGATGGCATATAAAGGTAATCGAATTGGCCCTGCCAAATTTGAAAAAGGACAGATAAAAATGATGTTAGCGATACTTCCGCTAATACTGTTTATGCTTCTTCCTATTATATTTATTATCTGTCATGCATTTAAACCAATGGAAGAATTGTTCGCTTGTCCGCCAGAGTTTTTCGTACATAGGCCGACAATGCAGAATTTTACATCGTTGATGAAGGCATCTAGAACATCCAATATTCCAATTTCACGTTATGTATTTAACAGCCTTATCATCACGATAGCAACTGTTATTATGTCTGTAATTTTTTCAACTATGGCTGCATTCTCGCTGTCAAAGCTGAAATATAAAGGCAGAGATACTTTGATGCAAATTAACCAAATCGCCTTGATGTTCGTACCAGTAGCTGTTATGATTCCACGTTTTATTGTTGTTACAACATTACATTTAACAGATACTTATTGGGCACATATTCTTCCAATTGTAGCGTATCCAGTCGCATTATTCTTGATTAAACAGTTTGTGGATACTGTTCCAAATGCATTGATCGAAGCTGCTTATATGGATGGTGCTACAGAATTTAGAGTATATGTAAGCGTAATTCTTCCGCTGATTAAGCCTGCAATTGCAACAGGTGGTATTATGATTTTCCAACAGGTTTGGATTAATATGGAAACATCAAATTACTATGTTAATGATGAAGGCTTGAAGAATTTGGCATTTTATATGAATACAATTGCTAACTTAAATAATACGGTAGCTGGTCAAGGTATGGCAGCGGCAGCTTCACTGATTATGTTCCTACCACAGCTTCTTGTATTCATTATTCTTCAGAACAGCGTTATGAACACAATGGCAACATCAGGTATCAAGTAATCGAAGGGGGGATGGAGAACGATGAAAACAAAAAAATGGTTTTCGAAGGGTCTGCTTGTCCTAGGAATGGTATCTGCACTTGTGGGATCATGTCTTACAGAAACAACAGCATCTGCAGATGCACCATATAGAACGTACACATTAGATGGTTATGGTTCTATTAATGAGACACAGACAGCATATATGCCATATTCTTCGATTACAAAAGTAGGAGAAGAAGCATTAAATGCACCAAGTGATATGACAATTAGAAATGATACGCTTTATATTGCTGATACAGGCAATAAGCGGATTTTAGTTTCTACCTTAGATGGGGAATATATTAGAGACTTTGGTAGCGATCTTTTTAAATATCCTTGTGGTGTGTTTGTTTTAGAGGATGGAACAATTTATGTAGCAGACCGCGATGCAAACAGTGTGTTTGTTTTTGATAATGAAGGAAATCTGATTAACACTTATGGAAAGCCAGACAGCATTATGTATGGTGATGATATGGAATTTAAGCCACAGAAGCTTACGGTAAATAGTGCTGGAACAATGTATATTATTTGTGAAGGTAACTCCAATGGTGTTGTACAAATCAGTCCAGCAGAAGGCGGTACATTCCTTGGATACTTTGGTACAAATGAAACCCATGTAACACTTACCCAAGTAATTCAAAGAATGGTATTTTCCGAAGAAATGCTTGCAACAAGACCAAGTAATCGTCCAAATACACCGGGAAACTTATCTATTGATGAAAAAGGTTTAATTTATACTGTTACACAGGGCGAAAAGCAAGGTTCTTTAAAAAGGTTAAATATTGCTGGTACAAATATGATTAATCCAGATGCCTATGATGACTATCCTGTTGCCGTAGTACCGGGCAATTATGATAATGTCTATATGGCAACAGCCAGAGGTTTTATTTACGAATTTAATAATGAAGGTGATATGCTGTTTGTATTTGGTGGTGCAGATGATGGTCGTTCTCGTATTGGACTTTCTACCAATGTTTCTGCAATCACTGTTGACAGTGTCGATCATCTTTATACACTTGATACTGATAAATCACAGATTCAGATTTTTCAACCAACAGAATTTACTAATCTGCTTCATCAGGCACTTTATCTTTATTCCAAGGGACGCTATACAGAAAGTAAAGAGCCTTTGACACAAGTGCTTACAATGAATAGTATGTTTGATTATGCAAATAAGGCAATGGGTCGTGCCCTACAGCAGGAAGAAGATTATAATTCTGCAGTAAGCTATGCAAAACTTGCAAAAGACTATAGTGGTTATTCTGATGCATTTTGGGAAATCCGTAATGTCTGGCTGAAACAAAATCTTGTTCCAGTGATTGTAGTGCTAGTAGTGCTTGCAATACTTTGGAAGTTGATTGGTTATCTAGATAGAAAGAAAAATATTTTAGCACCAGTACATAATCAAATCAAAAAGGTAAAAGAGAAAAAGCTTATACAGCAGTTGACCTATGGACTTTATTTTATGAAGCATCCGATTGATGGCTGCTATGGGGTAAGACGTGAAAAGAAGGCATCTTATCTTGCATCCAATATATTGTTACTTATTTTCATTCTTTACAATATTATCAGTAAATATTTTTGTGGTTTCTTGATGAAGAATGTACGAGAAGGAAGATATGAAATTGTAATGGATGTTGGTATTGTAGTTGTAGTGCTTGCATTTGCAGTTGTCTGCAATTACTTGGTTTGCACAATTAATGATGGCGAGGGTACAGCAAAGCAGATTTATTGTTCTTTTGTTTATAGTTTAACACCATACTTTATCTTGCAGCCAATTGTGTTTGTATTGAGTCATGTCCTTACTTATAATGAATATTTCTTAATTGATTTTGTAAATATTGTTATTTATGTATGGATTGTTGTTTTACTGATACTTTCTGTGAAGGAGATTAATAACTACTCCATGAAAGAAACAGCAAAGGTAATTTTCCTGACATTCTTTACTGCATTAATTGGTGCATTGCTTATCTTCATTATCTATGTATTGTGGATGCAGGTATTCGACTTCATTTCAGCAATCAAAGGAGAGGTGGTGTATCGAATTGGCAAATAAAATATTTAGTGGAAATAAAAGAGCATTTAAGAAAATGCTTTGTGGTGTTGTAGCTGTTGCTATTCTTGGAACGGTTGCTGTACCAAAGCTGACCGGAAGAAAAGATTTGGACGCTTCCGCAGATGCATTAACAGATACAGAAACAGATGCTGCTGGTACTACAGGAACAACCGATACCACTACTGGTACTGCTGGAACTACAGGGACTGATGCTGCTAATACTGCTGGAACAACAGGAACGGATACTGCTGGTACTACAGGAACAAATGCAGCTCCTGTAGAAGTAAATGAGGACTTTGTGCCAGAAGGTGTAGAAACAGAAATTTTTGAGACTGTAGAAGGCGATGAAATTTATGGTCATAAAAGGATAGCAGAAAGTGATACACATGAACTTTATTTTAAGGAGGATACCTTATCTATTCTTGTTCGTGATAAGAAAACAGGAGTCATTATGGAGTCTACTGTTCGGGATGGACTTTATGATGGAGCAAGTAATAAAACTTGGGAAGGTTATATGAGATCGGGTATTGTATTTAATTACCTTGTTGATAGAAATAGCAGAAATCAAGGAGATCTTGTAAATCAAAATCCAAAGAAGAATGTTTCTATGACAGAGAATGGATTTACAGCAGAGGTATTCTATGAAGAAATTGGACTTGGATATACTTTAAAGGTATCTTTGGAAGGGGATCATGTAATTGCAGAAATTCCAGATGATTCTATTCGTGAAGAAGTAGAGGGAACTTATTTCAATGAAATCAGTATTTATCCAATGTTTGGATATACTTATCTGGGAAGCAGAGAAGGCTATATGCTGATTCCAGATGGAAATGGTGCTATTATCAATTTGGATGATAAAGAAGGACGTTTTGGCGGCGGATTTTCTGGTATGATTTATGGAGATGACTCTGGTATTCGTGATTCTTCCGTTCTTTCTCTTCTTTGGGAAGAATATGAAACAGTGACAGATTCCGAATATGTTATGGCACCTATTTTTGGTATGGTTCATACGGATAGTCAGATGGCATTTCTTGGAATTGTAGAACAGGGTGCAGAAAGAGCAAGTATTGAAGGTGTGCCAAATGGTGTTTCCATCAATTATAACCGTATCTTCTCAAAATTTATTAAACGTAGATTGTATTCACAGCCTACCAGCAATGGAAACAGTGGATCGATTGAACAGGCAGAACCTTCCCGTACAAAGACAGATATTAAAGTTCGTTATTGCTTTGCAAGCGGAGATCAGGCAAGTTATGCTGGTCTTGCAAATTTGTATCGTAATTATCTTTTAGATAATGGAGAAATTGAAAAGAAAGATTGCTCTTATAATACAAGAGTGGATGTTCTTGGAAGTGATAGAGAGGATTTCTTAGTTTTCAAAAAAGAAGTTCCAGTAACCACAATAGAAGATGCCAGAGAAATTTATACAGATTTAACCGATAATAGTGTAAATAATATTTTCTCTATGTATAAAGGATGGCAACAGGGTGGTATTTATAATCTTCCTGTAACTTCTTATAAAGCAAGTAAAGATCTTGGTGGTACTTCTGCATTAACAAGTCTTTCCAAAGATTTTGCAGAGAAAGGTGTAAAACTGTACTTATATCAGGATGGACTTCGTATTAATCCATATGATAATAATACAACATTTAATGTAATGAAACGTGTAGATAAAAGAGCATTTGAAGAAAATACATATAAAGAAATTTTCCCAATTATGCAATATATTCTGCCGGGACAAAGTGGAAAAAATCTCAATAGTCTTGCTTCTTCTATGGCGAAGAAAGGACTTAGTAATATGGCATTATCAGGGATTACGCATAATTTGAGCAGTTATACTTACAGTGGAAAATATTATACTCGTTTAGATTCCAAAAATGCTTATGACTCTCAGATGAAAGAGCTTTCAGAAAAAGCAACGCTTGCTTTAGAACAGCCATTTGCTTATCAATGGAAATATATGAGTAGCTTTATTGATATGCCAACAGGAACATCAAGCTATGTTTATGAAGATGAAGAAGTTCCATTCCTTTCTATGACATTACGTGGCGTTGTTCCAATGTACTCTGATTATGTAAACTTTGAAGCAAATAAAGAGGAATTTTTCTTAAATCTTGTAGATATGGGTATTTATCCTTCTTTCTTTATTACAAAAGAAGATTCCTCGAAACTGATTTATACAAATTCTAATGATATTTATAGCTCAAGATATGATACTTATCGTGATACCATTATTCAATATAATGAAGAACTAGAAAAGCTAAATGCAGATATTGGAGAGGGATATATCATTAATCGTGAGTTTAAGGATGATAAACATAAGGTTGTAAAAGTAACTTATGATAATGGAAAAGCTGTATATGTTAATTACAGTGAAGAAAGTGTTACTGTTGATGGGTTTACCCTAGAAGGTTTGTCATATAAGGTAGGTGAAGCGTAGTGGCAGAAAAAGTAGTAGAAACAAAAAAACAAAAAAAGGAAAGGCTCAAAAAGATGAAACCGGGCCGTTTGGCAAAACGAGAAGCACGAATGGGCTATATCTTCATTTTGCCATGGATTATTGGTGCATTAGTATTCCTGATTATACCATTGTGTCAATCCTTCTATTATGCCATGTGTAATGTAAAATTTAATACACGTGGTGGCGTAAATTTTACCTTTATAGGACGAGAAAATTATATGAAAATCTGGGCATCCGATCCTGATTTTCTAACATCGCTTTCAAGCTATGTTGTCACCACCGTTATCTCAGCACCAGTTATTGTAGTGTTTGCTTTAATTATTGCTATGCTGTTAAATGGTAAAATTAAGTGTAGAGGTCTGTTCCGTTTGATTTACTTCCTTCCAGTAATTGTAGTCAGCGGACCAGTTATGAATATGTTAAGCGGAAATGGAGCAACAACAATCTCTGCGATTGATGCATCCTTGATTGAAAGCTTTTTGCAAAATTATTTGCCAACAGCAATGGCAACAACGATTGCAACAACCTTTGGTAATATGACACAAACATTGTGGTATTCTGGTGTACAGATTTTGATATTCCTTTCTGCATTGCAAAAAATTAACCCATCATTATATGAAGCAGCAAAAATTGATGGTGGTAGCAGTTGGGAGTGTTTCTGGAAAATCACACTTCCTACAATTAAGCCAATGATTCTTTTAAATGTGGTTTATTCCATTGTATATTTGTCAAATAATGAACAAAATGTAATTATTACTTCCATTCAGAGTACCATGTTTGCAGCTTCTAAGGGCTATGGTTATGCATCTTCTATGGCATGGTTATATTCTGTTGTAGAAACTTTAATTGTTGTTATCTTTGCAGTTGTTCTGATGACACGTAAAGATGTTTACCAGAAACAAGTAAAGAAAGCAAAGAAAGAGGCAAAGAAACAAGCAAAACTTTTGAAAAAAGTGCAAAGGAGGGAAATGAAGCATGAAGCAAAAACAATCAAAGCCACCAAAGCGTAATTTTATTCAGGAATTTAAAAACAGCCCTCCAGATGTTAGGAAAGAAAAAGTAAGGAAATTTTTCATGGGTTCAAAAGAGTCCGATGGTTTCTGCAAATTATTTGTAATTTATGCCTTGCTCATTTGTATTGGTTTTGTCTATCTATATCCTTTACTTTATATGATTAGTAATAGCTTTATGGATATGGAAGATCTTTTGGATACATCTGTTAACTGGATTCCAAGTAAGTTAAATCTTGAGAATTATAGAAATGCTGCTAAGAGTATGCAGTTTTGGAATTCCTTTTTAAAGAGTGTTGTTATCGCAGGAGTTCCTACGGTAATCAATGTAATTGTATGTGCTTGTGTAGGATATGGTTTTGCAAGATTTGAATTTAGAGGAAAATATTTATGTATGGGAATTTTAATTTTCTCCTATATTCTGCCAAGTGTTGTTACTATGATGCCTACTTATGTACTTTATTCAAAGTTTGGCCTTATTGGGCATCTGACTAGTTTTGTTCTGCCCTCCATATTTGGGCAGGGTCTGAATTGCCAGCTTTTTATCCTAATTTTCTGGCAGTTCTTCCGACAAGTGCCAAAAGTATTAATTGAAGCAGGGCAGGTAGATGGTGCTGGCTATTTAAAATCGTTTGTGCGGATTTCCCTGCCGTCTGCTGCACCAGCAATTTTGACAGTATTTTTGTTCTCAGTTGTATGGTATTGGAATGAGTCTTATTTAACACAGATGTATGTTGTTGGTTATTTCCAAAAACAGGATTTATGGACATCATTAATGGTAGAATTAAAGAGCTTTAATGATAACTATGGTTCTGCTATGGCTGCATCATCGACTTCGGGTGTAACACAAAGTAATAATGAATCTATAAGATTTGCAGCTACAATGTTAAGTATTTTGCCAGTAATGATTATGTATTTTGTACTTCAAAGACAATTTGTAGAAAGTATTGATAATGCTGGTATTACAGGTGAGTAATCTTAAATAAAATCATCAGTGATAGAAACGGGGTACAAAAAAAAGTACCTCGTTTCTTGTTATGTTTGCGAAGCAAGTATAATCCTTGTTATGCCTACAAAGCAGGGATAACCCTTGTTATGTTTGCGAAGCAAATATAACCCTTATTATGCCTGCAAAGCAGGGATAACAAGAGTCAGATCTACAAAGTAAATATCATTTGCTTGTTAAAATTTCATAAAAAATATAAAAATTTCTCTTGTCATTTTGGTGAAAATATGATAATATTAAATAAACTTTTTGTCTATTTTGTCTTAGCAAAATAAAGAACTAAGATAGAATGCTTAAAAAGTGGGGTCTGCCAATAGGCAGGGAGAAATAAAATTCCA
>ERZ778496.2727-NODE-2727-length-10074-cov-4.837309_pt1 | contig 10074 bp, 8 predicted proteins | sample MGYA00433099_ERZ778496 | MGnify/ENA primary metagenome ERZ778496 (study PRJEB29527, sample SAMN07138962) | mouse gut metagenome | material: feces | host: mouse | place: China:Nanjing | collected 2016-01-25 ... | reverse complement strand
ATGCACGCCGCAATGGGTTCCCTGGCCACCGGTGCCGATCCAAAAGAAGCCCTGGACATCGCTGTCAAGCAGATTGAGGATAATATCGCCTCGCTACACGCCGGCCAGTAAGACACCCCAAACGATATGCCGGAACTGCGGTTCCGGCATATCGTTATAGAGAGAGCTGCAGAGGAGGGACAATATGAAGGGAAAAAACACAAAGCACCAAACCATAGCCACACTACTGGCATTGATCCCGGGCTTTGGTCACTTTTATAACAGGCAGTTCTGGCAAGGCGGCGCAATTTTGATCGTTATGGCCGCCTATGGCTTTCTCACTGCAGAAACCATTTTCTCAGGCGTACAGGGCGGCGGGCTGGCCGGCCTGTTCACACTGGGCACAGTGCCAGGCCAGGATCATTCCCTGTTCTTTCTGGTGGAAGGGCTGCTTGCCTTGGTATTGGTCGCCGTCGGAATTGCGGTTTACCTGTTCAGCATTTTTAACGCGAGGAAAAACGGTCGTCTCCGGGATGAGGGAAAGCCGCTATACAGCCTGCGGGAGCAATATAAATCCGTGATGAACCGGGGCTTTCCATATCTGATTATGGCCCCCGGGCTGGTAGTCATGACCCTGGCCGTGGTGTTCCCCACTGTCACCAATATCATGATCTCCCTGACCAACTATAACGTCAATCATATGCCGCCCAAAAAGCTGTTTGGCTGGGTGGGGCTGCAAAACTATATTGATATGTTCACCATGGACTCGTGGATGAACGCCTTATTGCACACCCTGTCTTGGACAGTGATTTGGACGGTGTGTGCCACGTTACTCACCATTGTGCTGGGCATTCTGGTTGCAGTTATAGTCAATCAGAAGGAGATCCGCTGCAAGCGCTTTTGGCGCACCATCATCATCCTGCCGTGGGCAGTACCCGCTTTTATCTCAATTTTAATGTTTGCCGTTTTTTTCAATGATTCCTTTGGTGCTATGAATCAGCAGGTTATCCCCTTCTTCGATAAGCTGCTGCCCTTTTTAAAGCTCTCGGCCCTGCCCTGGAAAACCCAGGTAGGTTTTACCCGCTTGGCGCTGATTCTGATCCAGGGCTGGCTGGGCTTTCCCTATATTTTTGTGATGGTAACCGGCGTGCTCCAATCCATCCCCTCCGAGCTGTACGAAGCCGCCCAAATTGATGGGGCCAGCCGGTATCAGCAGTTTAGGCGTATCACGCTGCCATGGGTGCTGGCAGCTACCGCACCGGTGCTTATTACTCAGTTTACCTTTAATTTTTCAAACTTCAATGTCATTTACTTGTTCAACAGCGGGGGGCCCGTCATTGCGGGACAGCTTACTGGTGGGACAGATTTGCTGGTGTCCTGGGTATACAAAATCACTACAGAGAGTGTAACACGAGAATTTGGTATGGGCGCAGCTATTACCGTATTCATCTCGCTCATCGTTATGGTCATCGCACTGACCCAGTATATCCGTACCGACGCCTTCAAGGGAGGAAATGAACGATGAATGATGTGAGGCAGCGCAACACAGCCTGTAGAGCAAAAAATTTTCTGTGCGCCGCAGGAATGTACCTGTTCCTAATTGTGGTGTGCATCGTGATCATTTATCCCATTTTATGGATTGTCTTTTCATCCTTCAATCCCTCCCAGTCCATGTTTTCCTCTACGCTGGTGCCTAAAGAGATGAACCTGGATAACTACATTTGGCTATTCACCAATCCGGACAGCAATTACCTGTTGTGGTTCAAAAATTCGATGAAAATATCCTTGATCGTCATGGTGCTACAGCTTATCCTGGTGTCCTTTACTGCTTACGCTTATTCGCGGTTTAATTTTCGGGGGAAAAAGTTCGGTTTGCTTATCTTCATGGTGCTTCAGATCCTTCCGCTCACCTCCGCTATGATTGCTTTCTATGCGTTGGGAATACTGCTTGGTTTGGTTCAGAACCACGCCCATGCCTACCTCATTGCTATTTATGTTGGCAGCGCTATTCCTGGCAATACCTACCTAGTAAAAGGCTATCTGGATAATATCCCCAAGGAACTGGATGAAGCTGCCCACTTGGATGGTGCAGGAAATTTCACTACCTTTTTCCGCATCGTCATGCCCCTGGCAAAACCGATTTTGGCCGTACAGGCATTGTGGGCCTTTATGACACCACTTCAAGATTTTGTCATCGCCAAACTAATTATCCGGGATCCCAACCTGAACACGCTGGCCGTGGGACTCCAATCCTTTGTATCGGGCAGCATGACAGGAGGCTCTCAGATGCAATTTACCAAATTTGCCGCAGGATCACTGCTTATCGCCCTTCCCATTGCACTATTGTATGTATTCCTCCAGAAATATTTGATCAGCGGTCTGACTGCCGGAGGAACAAAGGGATAATGGCAAAGATGTCCTGTATATTAAGATAAGTGATAGAAAAAACGTCTTGGGGAAAAGTCCCAAGACGTTTTTTCTTGAAAAATCAGACCATCATCTGTGGAAGCGGGGAAGGGCCCCATAACCCTGCTTTATTGCAGTGATAATATCATCTTCCCACTGCTCCAGGCTACTGTCAGGAATAGTTCCCTGTTCCTCCATGGCATGGAAAACCCGGCACATTCCCTCTGCCAAGCCAATCTGGGGCTGCCACTCGGGCACGTCCCGGCGCAGCTTGTCATTGGCGGCATAGGTATGCTGCCCGAAAATCTCATTGCACAGCGCGAACCGTTCAGGGTCTATCTCCATGAGCTGGGATAGGGGAAGGCCCACCAGCTCTACCTCCTGGCCCAATACCTGCATGGCCGTCCGGTGATATTCTGCCCAGGTGGTGCACCCAGTCTGGGTTACGTTATAAACCTGACCGATGCAGTGCTGCCGGCCCATAACCCCCACGAAGCCGCGGGCAGTGTCCTCAGTATGCATATATTGGTGCAGGATGTCGCCGTCCCCGCAGATAAGGATAGGTTTCCCTTTTTTGACCCTATCGATCCAGGTGTGCTCAGTAGTAAGGTTGCGCAACATCCCGCTCATTTCACTATACGAGGTACAGGGTTTCATGATGGTGACAGGGAACCCCTCGCGACGGAAGGCGTCCAGGTACATCAAATCTGCGGCGTGCTTGTTGATACCGTACTGTATACAGGGTTGAAACCAGTCCTCTTCCCGGATGGGAAAGTGGTTGAAGTGCTTCCCATAGGTACATACAGTAGAGGCGGTAATAAAGTGCTTTACATCCCGGAAGGCTTCAATGCTCACCTGTGCGTCTTGGGCATCAAAGCAAGTCAACTCAAAAGCGATATCGGGCTTCAGCTCACGCATCACACGGATATATGCCTGCTCGTTGTGCCGATCCCCGGAAATATACCGTACCGCCTCCGGATGAATAGAACGCTCCATCCTGTCAAAACAAACAATGTCGTCATATCCTTGCCTAAGCAATTCCCGGATGATGTGCGCCCCAATATTTCCGTTCCCACCAGTCACAACAATTCTCATAACATGACCTCCTGTCCATTGGCAAAAATTTTGTACCCCATGGGAGCCAGGGAAAGAATTTGCCCCGCCTGTCCGTCCCACGGCAGCTTACATTGTACCGGTTCGTCTCCTGGATTCCAAATCATCACAACTGTATCCCCATCCGTACGCCGGAGAAACGCCAGCGGGGCAGATCCCTGAATGGGTTGGGGATCCAGCCAACGGAATACGCCCTCGGATAACGCTGGGTGGGCTTTGCGGAAGGCTACAAGGTTTCGATATAGCTTCAGCAGCGTTTGTCCCGCCATGTTTGCCGGCGTAAAGCACATACATCGTCTGGCTTTGATAAAATCTTCCCCGACCATCCCGGTTTCGTCCCCATAGTAGATGGCAGGCATTCCCACAAATAAGAATTGGAATACCACAGAACAAGCAACGGCTTCTTCCCGTCCTTTGGCAAGGGTCAGCCACCGAGCAGTATCATGGGATCCCAGCAGATTATACATACACTGGGTCATGGGTTCCGGGTAGTGTGTAAGCAACCGATTTATCTCTTGCCGGAAAGCTGTAGCGCCCAGCGTGCCATCAAGGAAGTGGGAGCGACATATGGTGGTGAAAGGATAATTCATCACGCTATCAAACATATCTCCCGCGAGGTACGGTTGGGAGTCTCCCCATACCTCGCCGATGATAAGGGCCTCCGGATTGATAGCCTTTACCTCCCGTCGAAAATCCCGCCAAAAAGATAAATCAATCTCATTGGCCACATCCAGCCGCCAGCCATCGATGCCAAGTTGTGTCCAATACCGCGCCACCTCTAACAGATAGCGGCGTACCTCGCGGTTTTCCGTATTCAGCTTTGGCATATGCCGTTCAAAAGAAAATCGCTCATAACGGTATACCTCATCCACTGCCAGTGGATATTCCTTGATGAAATACCAGTTGACATAGGGAGATTCAGAACCGTTTTCCAATACATCCTGGAAGCGTGGGAAGGTATCGCAGGTGTGGTTGAAAACCGCATCTAACACGACGCGAATACCCCGGCGGTGACAATCCATTAGCAGGGATTTGAAGTCTTCCAAGGTTCCCAGCCGGGAGTCCACTTTAAAATAATCATAGGTATTATACCGGTGGCAGCTATTAGACTGGAAGATTGGGCACAGGTATAAAGCGTTGATCCCCAGTCCGGAGAGATAGTCCAATCTGTCCCGCAGACCTCCCAAATTGCCGCCAAGGTGAGCAACGACATCTGGTTCACTGCCCCAGGATGGAAAGTCCTCCCCGGTAGGGGTGGGCTCCTTACGGGCGAAGGAATCTGGGAAGATTTGATAAAACACCGCTTCCTTGGCCCACCCAGGTACAGTAATGGCATCTGTCCGGTTCAAATAAGGCATCTGGAAACAGCTCTCCGTACAGCCGTCTGCCGTCTGATGGCAGCCTATTTCATCCAAGTACCACACTGCGCCCGATCGATCCATCAATTCAAAATAATATTGGAGCCGACGGTATTTAGGTGTAATACTGATGCGAAAATAAGAAAACAGGCTGTCGCTGAGGATAGATTCCATTTCCACCGCCGCTATACTTTCATCTATACAGTATTTATCAAACCAGAACAACCTTGCTCTAAGGATATCGTTGCTGCCTACCCGCAAAAGAATTGTGGCCGTACCATTTGTGTCATAATATGCGAATTCGTTTCTTGGTCGATGGTAAACTGCTTCAACCTTCATATGCTTTCCTCCTCGTTGGTAATCGAACAATCTCCCTGTTCTTTTATGCACAGGAAAAAGATAGGACAGCAACACTCTGTAAAACAGTCTTATACGGCTGCCCCTTTTTATATCATACTGGTTTTTTCAAAACAAGTCAATCTTAAATCGAAGAAAATAAAAAATTTTATCGAAAATTTATCGATAAATATTGATTGTGGGCTGAGGTGCTGGTATAATGAATGTCAAACTGAAAGGGAGTGATTGCCATGGAAGTTCGCCTTGTTATATTTGATCTAGATGGCGTTGTGGTTAACACCGATGAATTTCATTTTATGGCGTGGGAACAGGTATTGCTGAACAAATGGGGCATCTGTCACACACGCGGGGCAGAGGATCTTACTAAAGGCATCCCTCGGTATACCTGCATGGAGCTACTGGCAAAACACTATCATATTGCGGCTACTCCACAAGAACTGCACCGCACGGCAGACGAAAAAAACACAGTCTATCAAGAATTGTTGCGAACCATACTTTCCCAGCAACAAATTATGCCTGGGATCATGGAAACCCTCCAACTTCTTCAGGAGCACAATATACCTATAGCACTGGCATCTTCTAGCCATAGTGCAGCCTTTATCTTGGAAAAACTGGGACTAAATTTCGACTTTTGTGTAGATCCGGACTCGGTAACCCATGGAAAACCTGCCCCTGATATTTATTTAGCTGCCGCATCTCATTTTGGACTGCCACCGGAGGCTTGTGTCGGTGTGGAGGATGCTGCCAGCGGCATAGCCTCTATACGCGCGGCAGGGATGTTCTGTGTAGGAATTGGTATGCCAGCCCTGGAAGGCGGAGCAGATGCGACTGTCAGTTCCACAGACCAACTCCCGGGAGTATTTGCGTCCCTTTTGGGATTGCCACCATTCCTGAACTGGTTCACGGGCTTTTCTGTAGCGCTGACTTTCCCTTCCTCCTTGACAACGCAGACAACAACACGCCGTCTTAGCCATATGGCAGGATTTTTTAGGGATCAAGCTACAGTCAAGGAACTGTTAGAACAGGGAATCGATCCAATAATCTATGAATTTCATGAACTGGCCGCGCCAAAGCATCCGGGAGACGTTTCCTTTGGCCTTACAACCCTCTATCCTGGAAATATTGGCGAGGAATGCTTTATGACCAAAGGACATTTTCATCAAATCCTGGAAACCGGGGAGGTTTACTATACTTTACAGGGCTCCGGGTTACTGCTGACTGAACACACCGACGGCACGGTGCGCTGGTTTCCACTGGTGCCCGGCAGCGCAACCTATGCGGCAAAGGGATTTGCTCACCGAATGGTGAACACAGGGGATAAACCGCTGATATGCTTTTTTGCATACAGGGCCGACGCAGGCCATGATTACAATACAATTGGCTTATCTGGCCTCCAAAAGCGGGTATTCCGCAGGGGAAATAGAATTGAGATTGAGTCCGCAAATGTGCGGGCGAAGGGGGAAATACAATGATCGACATAAACACACTGACAACGCAAACCCTTGCAGCATTATTTGACCACACGCTACTTCGGCCTAACGCAACGCATGAGCAACTTGCTCAACTTTGTACCCAAGCCATTCAGTATGGCTTTAAAATGGTAGCAATCAACTCTGCTCCCGTGGCCTTTTGCCGGGAATGTTTGAATGGGAGCCCTGTTCATGTAGGCGCAGCTATCAGTTTTCCACTGGGACAGACTACTACTGCGATCAAACTGGCTGAGACGGAACGTGCTATCCATGACGGTGCAGATGAAATTGATTATGTGATCAACCTTACCCAGGTAAAACAACACAACTGGAAGGCTGTGGAATTAGAAATGTCACAGCTCACACAGCTCTGTCGATTAAATGGTGTTGTCCTTAAGGCGATTTTTGAAAACTGTTATCTATCGAAGGACGAAATCTGCACACTTTCAGAAATTTCTAAAATGGTGTGTCCGAATTTTATCAAAACTTCCACTGGGTTTGGGCCTTCTGGGGCAGACGCGGAGGATGTCCGGCTGATGAAAACAATCGTGGGAGATTCAGTTTCAGTCAAGGCAGCGGGGGGAATCCGCAGTTGGGCGGAATGCCAGACAATGCTGGAGGCCGGTGCTGAGCGTATCGGAACTTCTAATAGTATAAAAATATTGGAAGAATTTTGCACATGGAGGAAAGAATGATGACGTTTGAAACCATGATTACGTTAAACAATGGAGTTCAAATCCCACAGCTTGGTTATGGCACTGCCCTCATCAGCGAAAACCAGAAGGAAACAGTACAATCTGTGCTAAATGCCTTGGAACTTGGATATCGGCATCTGGATACAGCTTCTGTATATTATAATGAAACAGCTGTGGGAGAAGCCATCCGTCAGTCCGGAATACCGCGCGATAAGCTGTTTGTCACTACCAAATTGTGGACAACAGATATGCGTATGGGGCGTGAATATGACGCATTCCAGGAAAGTCTGTCCCGGCTGGGACTGGACTATGTGGATCTTTATCTCATCCATTGGCCAGTCCGGGGTCGGTATCAGCAGAGTTGGGAGGTTTTGGAGCGCATCCGCGAGGAGGGACTGGCCAGATCTATTGGCGTAAGCAATTTCAATCCACACCACATAGACGACATTATTTCCATGGGGGGGACGGTACCAGCTATTAACCAGTATCAAATGCATCCACAGATGTCCTGCCCAGAGCTGAGAGCATATTGCCAGTCGCGTGGCACAGTTCTGGAGGCTTGCCAGCCACTGGGGCAAGGGCTGTATGTCTATGATCCGATATTAAGCAGGATTGGACGGAAATATGGGAAAAGCGCTGTGCAAGTGGTGCTGCGCTGGGAATTGCAACACGGTGTGGTGACGATTCCAAAAGGTACGCAGGTTGGGCATATAAGAGAGAATTGCAATCTGTTTGACTTTGAGCTAAACGCAGAGGATATGTCCGAAATTGATAGCATGAATATCAACCGTAGCATCACCCCTGACGCTGATCCAGAGACTTTCACATTTTAAGCAGATTGAACTCCAAAGCTCTGTGGAATCAGCTGGCCACTTAGAAGGCATTGCGAAAAACATCGTGGGTGCATTTCCGTTTTATGTGTTGGGGTTTCTGCTACTAGCTGTAGTAAACACCGTTGTCAACTTTGGAACAATTTCACTGGGCGGCATGAATTTTACCAGTATTATAATAGGGTGTGAATAGCAGCAATTAAGTAAACGGCTTGGTATAGTCGTGCAGAGTTTATCCGTAAATTAGCGAAAGCGGAAAAAGAACTGCCGTTTGCGCACATGGACAATTTTCAAAGAAGCCCTAATATTCAAAGCAGTAAAAATGATGGCTTGACCAAACTTGACCGTTTTATTGAAAGTAGGGAGGATACCCAAAATAAATCGAAACATTTTGCTTATATTGTCTCCTAAAGAACAGCCAGTTGTTCTATGTACAGCTCTGAAAAAACATGGATTTTTTACCAGTATTGCCACAAGCGTGTATACTGCTTTTGAATACTTGTTATCACACTCATACGCTTTTCTTCTATTGGATTTTGACTTGAATAGGGCGTTTCCTTTTCTGGAGAAAACAATGGCTGCTTTTTTGGATCCTCCTCCTTACATTTTGGCGGCAGATCGCTACTCGTGTAGCTTGGCACGAACTGAGATATTAGACCTTGGCGTTGATATTTGCATCGAAAAACCCCTTGACGCTGAGGAAGTTTGCGCCGTAATCAGCGCGGTTTTGCGCAGAGCAAACCGATTAGCTCACCCAAGGCCACTCCATTCCGCTAAACAAATTGAGCGCGGAACATTGAATATCGACTCGATGCGTCGAAGCGTCAGCATAGATGGCCAGCCCGTGACACTAACAGCAAAAGAATTTGACATTCTTCACTTGTTGTCCAGCCATCCAGATATCGTGTTCAGCAAGGCTCAGATCTATGAGCGGGTGTGGAATGAGGAATACTTATATGCTTCACCGACAAGCGTCTCTGATTTGATTTCTTCCATCCGCAAAAAGCTGGGGCTCACTCCAAAGGATGGACGATACATTCAAACCGTGTTCGGCACAGGCTACCGTTTTGTCAGTCCTGAGTAACCGGGTTCTCTATTCCCCTAAAAGAATACTAAAAGCACAGGATAGTGGAGATAGTTTTCACTATCCTGTGCTTTTCCTTGTTTTTATGTCGATTTATGTCGAGCTATCCTTTGAATGTACTTATATAATCCCTATAGAATCCTTAAACTGTTTGGTATGGTAACAACAGGAAGACCCTTTAGTTTGGTGTGTCATTGGAAGGGGGTATTTCTATGCACCAAATTACGATCATCAGGGTTCAAACGGCGTATACGTGTAAAGGGCGGCCTCCCCCATACGCAGACAGTGAACCAAGCAGACCCACTTTAACTGTTCTGCAAATTCAGGTTTTAAATCAGACTGTACGGAGGCTCTATATCATGTTCGCTACGCGGGAAGATGTTGAAAACCTGCTGAAAAATTATCCGGAGTGGAAAAAGAAAATCACGCTGTTGGAATTTGAGCGCAGCAACCCTTCACAGGCAACGGAGTATGAGGTGCTGGGCGGATTGGCGCTGGCCCGCCCGTTGATCGCGGGAGGCGGAATGCCCGGTCACATTTCAGACAAAACGATGCAGATCGCGCTGAATTTCCGGGAAAAGACGGAGCGCATGAACCGTGACACCATGCTGGACATCGACCAGGAGCTGGAGATATTGCAGACCCGCATTGAGAAACTGGATTTCTATGTCTCCCAGTTGGAGGACAGGCAGGCGGAGGTCATCCGGGGGCACTATTTCGAGGGAAAGTCCTGGTCCGATCTGCAACAAGAGCTTCATATCTCATCCAGAACCCTTTCCAACC
>ERZ778496.2725-NODE-2725-length-10075-cov-18.204092_pt1 | contig 10075 bp, 6 predicted proteins | sample MGYA00433099_ERZ778496 | MGnify/ENA primary metagenome ERZ778496 (study PRJEB29527, sample SAMN07138962) | mouse gut metagenome | material: feces | host: mouse | place: China:Nanjing | collected 2016-01-25 ... | reverse complement strand
ATTGCAGAACCTAGTTTGTAGGCTAAATGATTGTGGATTCTGTGTTTTGCGGTTAGGAACGCAACCTTAGAATCCGCCTCTTTAAGAAAGGGAATGAAGCTCAAAAACATTTCATTTTGCGATTCCTTAATCCGTGCTAAATCCATAATTTTTTTGGCTTGCGTGATATTTCCATTAAAAAAGCAAATTTTAGCCGCGCAAAAGCAAATGTAGGGAAATTCCTCCTTTGCATTTTCCAAGTAAGCTTTAAATTGCTCTTTAAAAACAATATGTGTATTCCACAAAACAAGCAGCAAGGACGCAAGATATTCTTCTCCCCTCTCATTTATCACATTTTCAAGATATTTTTCTGCGCGGTAGATTTGCTTCTGTCTTAAAAACTCCTCTACTAACATCACACGATACGCACTATTGCACATATCAAATTCCAAAGCCAACCACAAAAGCCTAATGCGCTCCTCAAAGCTCACTCCAATTTGCCGCCCCAAAGAGTAAGCATAAGCGCAACTCACACTTTTTTGCACATTAGAAATATCCAAATAATCTTTCATTTTTGGGACAATAAAAGCATTATAAAGCTCTTTTTGCGTGAAATAGACATTGAAGTTCAAAAGCTCATTTTGCGACCCCAAAAAAGCAGCAAATTTAGAAAATGTGGAATGATTCGCAATCGTTTTTTTCGCTTCAGCCATCAAACACACTTCAAAAATCGTTCTCTGTGTCTCATTCAAATTCTCGCTCCAAGTTTGCGCGTTGATGAAATTTCCACTCTTTACCTCATCGTCCAAAACCTTAGATACTGCTTCGTTTGCCTTAGAATCCGCTCCAAAAAGCAAAACTTTAAAGCCAAGCTTGATAAAATGTCTTGCCGCAAAAATCACCAAATCCACAGGAAAAAAGTATTTATGGATAACAGGACAAAACACAAATCTCCTATATTGCGTCTCTATGGAATCCCCGCTTCGCATATGCAGGGCGACAAAATCACCTATTAAAGCCGCTTTTGCCCTAGCATTAGCAATCTGCTCCTTGTAGCGAGGCTTCATCGGCAAGTTAGAAAAAATCTTATAAAAAGATTCCTTGTATTCGCTTGTATTCAAATCTGCAAGATTCGCCTTTGTCGGGATATAATAATTCATTACCCAAGTTCCCCAAACTTCCCTACAAGGCTTTTCTTGCAATTCTTGCAAAGTCTTAAAGCACAAAGTATTGCCCGCCCCGCGCAAGGGGAGAACATCGGAATAATTATGCTTTTGTAAAAACTCCCTTTCAAAAAGCTCTTCAGCAGATTCCATAAAAACCCCGCTTTTATCCTTGTCTAGTTGCGACCAAACAAACCCGAATTTAAATCCCAATTTCTCCGCAAGATAAATCGCAGTTACAAAAGCACTCATTCTACTGCCAAAGGCATCGGCTCGCCCTGCGATTAAAAGATTCTTTTTCCTCTTGTAAGCCTTAATACTAAAGTCGCCTAAAAGCTCTATTGCAAAACTTTTCACTTCAAATTCTTGATTCAAAAGAATCCATATTTCTTTTTCGTTTATTTCTAGTCGCGGAAAAATTCTTAAGCCATTGATTGTGATTTTCAAATGCCCTAAGTCGTTTGCTCCAATATTTCTAAGCCACAGGCAATCCAACCACGTTTCTTGCTCCAATGTGTAGCCGAAGGAAGTTTTGTTGAGGTGGATTTCTTGCAAATCCTCTTGCTTAAATATCATCGCCCCCTCCTAGAATCGTGCGGTATTGTCCAAGTAGCCTTTGATTATATCCCTCACTATCAAACTCTTTAAAAGTAAGTGGGGATTGTAGCATTCGCTTTAACCCCCGATAGATTCCCTCCTCTCCTCTTGGGACAACAAGCCCGTATTCATCGTGTTCGCCTAAAAAATCCCTCGCACAAGTAAAATCTGTGCAAAGAATCGGACGCTTTAGCATCATCGCTTCAGCGAGCACGAGGGGCAAGCCCTCGTGCTCGCTGGAAAGCGCAAAAAAATCGGCTTTTTTAAGGAAATTATAAGGATTGGCTTGGAATCCAAGCAAAAAGACTTTATTTTTCATTCCAAGCCTTACAATAAGCCTCTCTAATTGCTCCCTCAACGCCCCCTCCCCCAAAATCAACAAAGTAAGTTTAGGAATCTCCTTGCTTATTCTAGCAAAAGCCAAAATCAAGCTTGTTTGGTCTTTTTCAATAGAAAGCCGCGCAATATTAATAAAGACCTTATAGCCTTGCTTAAAGCATTTGCGCTCTATTTCCTTTTCTAATGGAATCGCGGACTTCCTTAGCACCTCATCAGCGTTGATGAAATTGTGCAAAGTGCAGAATCTGTCCTTAGTGATTCCATATTTATCGGATAAATCCTCCCTGTTTTGCGCATTAGTTGCTTCACTTACGCTTAGGAGCTTGGAAAATCTTTTATAAAGGTAAAAAATTCCCTCTAATTGAGGGAATCTTTTATAAAACTCTCCTTGCATTGTATTGTGCAAGAAAATATACTTGCGCTTTAGCGGTGCATACGCATACAAAAATGCCCAATACAAACTATATCCTTCATAATTGATACAGCAATCAAACTCACATTCTCCATACACTCTGCGCCATTCTCTCTCCCAAGCCTTTTGCACGAGGGATTCCTGCTCGTTATTTCTCTCTCCTACGAACTCCCCTCCAAGCAGCCATTTTTCTTGTATATCAAGGTTTAGTGTGCCTACTGCTGGTAGAATCTCTACCTTGTCCCTAATAGAATCAAAAATCGCTAGTCGCTCGGGATAAGGCGCAATCTGCCCACCATTGACGCTAACAAAGAAATCATACTCTTGGCGCAAATGCGCAATGAGATTCTTAAATGCACTTCCAATCCCATTGGGCATAAAATGCCCTTGAAACATTAAGATTTTTGGCTTTTGAGGCTGCACTTGATAGAGTTTGCTAGAATCGTATCTATCAAAGAAAAAGAAATCTACGATTCTTTGTGTAGAATTGCCATCTTCTAGCGGGAAAAACCGCTCCTTAAGATGCGTGTAGCGATTTTTCGCACTCAAAAACTTCGTATCGCCCAAAAGCGCTTTGACTTCCTCTATACTCTTGCAGTATTTTAGCCCTAGCTCCTCAAAGCCAAAATACACACCCCATTCTTTTTTGTATTGCGCATAATCATACGCATAATACAGAATCGGTCTATCAAGGGGCATAAAGTCAAATGCAATGGAGCTATAATCCGTGATTAAAATATCTACAATGCTTAAAAGCTCGTTGGTATCTATCTCTCTATCATTGGCATCACAGATTCTTAAGTCTTCTTTCTCTATATACTTAAGAGTTTCGTGATGTCCTTTAAAAAGGATTTTAAAGGACATCACGGAGAGCTCTTGCAAGAGCCTCGTGATGGTCGCGTACTCAAACTCTGCTTGCCCAAAGAATCCTCTATAAGTTGGCGCATACAATAGCACCTTTTCTCCCTCTTTTATTCCAAAATGTTCTCTTAATCTTTGCTTATTTGTCTCTTGCAAAGTCAAATCTATCCTTGCATAACCGCTAAGCAAAGCCTTGCCACAATAAATCTTAGAAATCCCATAATCCTCTAAAAGCACTTTTTGCATAAATGCGTTAGGATTGATAATGTGTGTGGTTTGCAAGAAGTTTCTTTGTGTATTACTATGCTCTAAAAAGGTTGTTTTGATGTATTTTCCAAGACTTTTCATCGCAGTGCCGTGCCAAGTGTTGAGATAGAATTGCCCCTCTTTGCGAATGAAATAATAAGGAAAAGTCGTGTTGTTGATAAGGTATTTTGCACTTGCAAGATAGCGCAGATACAAATCACTCCCACGTTTGACACAAATGAGATTCTTTAGCCTCCAATACTCTCTTTTGATATAATCACTACTTTCAATCACCCAAATATGCGTGAAATCCTTAAACCGCTCGTCGTTTAATAAAAACTTAAAAATCGCATAAGGATTGCAGCTCATCAATCTCCCGTGAAAACTCTCATACAAAATCGTCTTGTCGTTCAAAGGGAGAGTTTCATAATAATGCGTATAAAGCGCCCTTTGTTTAAAGCTTTGATTCTTCAAGGAATGTATCATTTATAATTCCCCCCCCCCCCCGACTAATAGTGGGTATGCATTCGTTGTTTGGAGATTTAAAAATGCCTGTGTCGCACCCTCAAAGTCTTGGAGTGAGGAGAGACAGAATCCCAAACGATAAATCCAATAGCTATTCAAAGTATTGTTGCGATTGACACCTTGCGTGTAGGATTCTACCGCACCTTTTAAATCTCCCATACGCTCCTGAACAAATCCAAGCCTAAAATGTGTTTGCGGGTTTTGATAATTGAGTTTCAAGGATTCTTGATAATATTTCATAGCATTTTGCCAATCATAAAGCCACTCAAAGCTTTCGCCTATTTTTTTAAGTAGCAAATCATCAGAATCGCAAGAGTGCAGTTGCTCCAAAAAAGCACGATTAGCAAACCTCCATCGCTCTTTTGCAAAGTGAAAAACCCCGATTCCATATCTCTTGGATTCTAACTCCTCATCTAATTTAATCGCTTGTGCATAAGTTTCTTTGGCTAATCTTAAACTCACTTCGTCTGATAAATTCTCATAAGCATATCCCATTTCATAATAAAGTTGTGCAAGATTTTCCTTGTGTTCGCACAGCGCAATAGCTCTTTTGTAAGCTTTGACTGCTTTATCATAATAGTGCATTGCTATACAATCCTCTGCGAGATTTAGGCATTTGCCATAGCTCTCCCCTTTTTGTTTGATTTCCTCCTCTATGGCGATGATTTCTTGCCACCAAAGCTTTGTGGGAGCAAAAAGTGCAAAATCCCTCATTTTCGCAATTTGGAATTGTTCTTTGTATTTTTCGTTTTCAGAGTCTAACTCTAGTGATTTTTCAAAATACTGACTTGCTTCTTTGTAATTTTTGCATTTTTTATAGCACATTCCGATTTTAAACAAATTCTCTGTATGGTTTGGGCAAAACCTCTCTGCAATTTGGTAAAACTTATTTGCTTTTTCATAGTCTTTATCTTTATGATAAATTTTCATCGCATAAAAATAAAAAGGATAAAAAATTAATACTTTCATTCTGTTGTAATTCCTTGTTTAAATTCTAAATACTCTTGCACAAAATCCTTTTCGCCTAATTCTCTTAATCTTTCTAAAATTTTGCTTTCATTGCGCATAGAAAACACTTCAAAAAGCAGATTATAAAGCGAACAAATAAACCATTGTTTATTTGTAATTTCCATATTCGGAGTGGTCAAAAAAGTCTCATATTGCGCAGAATCTTTTGGGGTTTTCCATTCGCCATAGTTTTCTTTCAAATACAAAGTATAGTTTTTTGGTGCTAGATATTGCTTACCCAAAAACTCATAAGGTGCAAGCTTAAAAGGTGTATTCCACCACCGCACATAATCTCCATCGTGATAAATCCTCCCCCGCTCCTCATAATGCGCAAAAACATCAATATAAGTGTTGTTTAAATGGCGAATCTGCACGCCACCTTGATAATTTTTAAAAAGAGTATTGAGCTTGAAATTCTTACTTTTTTGTAGAACCTCTCTTGCTTTTTGCAAATCTTGCTTGTAAATCCCAACATCTATATCCTTATCATAGGAAATGAAATTATGCTCACGCACGCAACCTAGAAATGTGCCAGAGACCAAAAACATTTGGATTTCGTTTGCTTCTAAGAGATTCCGCAAATCCTCTAATGCCTCTTTTGCACTTTTTAAATCCATTACTTCTTTTGTGATAAGATTCTTAGAATTGCCTTGCAAAAATAAAGATTCCTTAAAAAGTCTTTTAGCTTCTTTATATTCTCCGATTCTAGCAGCTGCATTTGCGAGGTGCTTTAGAATCTCCCATTGGTGCGGCTTAAATCTTTCAAGACGATAAAGATTATTACTTAAAATCTGCTTGGCAGCCTCTAAATCCTTAGAATCTTGGATAATTTTTGCAAGAATTATCCAAGTCTTTAGCCTTTTGGATTTTTGCAAGAGATGTTCCAAGGATAAAAAGGCTTCTTGCTTGCAACCCAAATAAGCTAGCAACATTGCTTGCAGGTAAATTGCGTCTGCGTGGTTGGGATTGGATTTCAAAAAACAATCCAAATGCTTTAAACTCCGCGTGAAATCCCCATAAAAATAAAAAATCTCTGCGAAATAAAATTCCGCGATTCTTTGTTTGAAAAATTGTAAGTTTTTAAGAATCAAAAAGGCTTTAGAATGGGTTTTTAGACTTTGCATATAAACTTGCGCCAATAGACAAAAAACAAAAGTCAAAGGATTCGCTCCTCTGCTTTCCCGATAAGTCTTTTGGAAAATCTTTTTAAAAGTCATTTTTAATTCTTTGTAAAAGTTCGCTTGTGGAAATATTTTGCGTTCTAGGCAGATACACGACTTGACAAATATCTCTAAAATCATCAAATTTTCCTGCCCAATCATCACCCATTACTAAAATATCTGCTTCATAACGCAATAAATACTCTCTTTTTAACTCCAAAGACTCTTCTAAGAAAACACTATTGACAAATTTCAAAGAAGCAACAATATGCGCCCTCTCAATCTCGCTCATAATGGGATTGCGCGCCTTTTTTGAAAAATTCAATGCGTCAGAGGAAATGCCGACAAAAAGCTCATCTCCCAATCTTGAAGCTCTTTCTAAAAGCTTTAAATGCCCAAAATGAAATAAATCAAAAGTTCCAAATGTCAAAACTCTTTTGCGCTCTAAAATCATTAATGCCTACAATTAATCCAAATTTTGTATTGAAAATTATAGTTTTCAATACATATATTTTCTTGTGTGGGAAATGGAGTATGCAGGATTATTAGGAATCGCAAAGCACATCATAGCTCGCAAATATGAGTTGATGAGAAAACACTTCGTGTGTTTTATTCAATAAAGTTTAAAATTTAGATGAATTTAACCTATGATTCCTCCTTAAATCATTTGGTATGTAATTTTAAGAATTTATAATATATAATGGCGGGTTTGAAAACTATAATTTTCAATAGAAAAAGAAAGTATTGATAAATTCATTCAAGCTATTAAGAGTTCTTCAAAAAACACGAATATAAAAGGAATAAATGCAAAAAACTAAATCCAATTCCAATGAATATGGAAATAAGATAGTTGGCATTATTATCCCAATCTATAATGTAGAAAAATATTTAAGAGAATGCCTAGAAAGCATCCTTCATCAAACCTATAAAAACTTAGAAATTCTTTTAATTAACGATGGAAGCACAGATTCTAGCTTGCAAATAGCCAAAGAATATGCACAAAAAGACAGCAGAATCACAATTATTGATAAGGAAAATGGCGGACAAGCAAATGCTAGAAATGCGGGAATAGAGTTTTTCAGTGGGGAGCTTGTGGCAATCACAAAGGAATCCACAAAGGACGCAGATTCTTTGCATTCCTATCAAATAATAGGAGAGAATCCCTACCAAATCCACACCATTTATAGCCTTAAAAGTTCGCTAGAGATTCCAATCATTGACTATTTGCAATTCGTAGATAGTGATGACTATATAGAGCTAGATTGTGTAGAACAATGCGTTAAGAGAATGCGAGGGGTAGATGTGCTTTGGTTTGATTTTCAGCGAAAATACGAAGGAAATCTTAACTACGATTCCGCAAAAAAGCCAACTCCACTTACAAAATATGGCTTCTGCGAGGAATGCAAGATTACACCTGCGGCATTATTTACACAAAGCAAGCTAGTAGAACGAAAATGGTATGCTTTTACTTGGCAAGGAATGCTTGATTTTAGGTTTTTGCAAGCCATTTCACTCAAATTTGCAAATGTTCCTTTGGAGGAAGACCATCACTTTTGGCTTTTGCTTCTTGCTCAAAGTCAATGTATTTTTATTTTTCCCCAAAAACTTTATTTTTATCGTATTCACCCCCATAGTATGACAAATTATGGGGGCAAGACGGGGCTTAAAAACATTCCAAAACAACTTCAATGCTATTTGAAAGATTTTTGCGGGAATCCTATGCTTTTGCACAAATATTGTCGTGCTGGAAGTGCCGCAACAATGCTAGTAGATATTTTTAGACAAATGGAAAGCGGAAAGATAGAACCTCAAACTTGTGCAATTCTAAAGCAAAACATTTTGAATCGCTTATGTATGTTGGCGATGAATTTAGAAAGCTTCCAAGCTGACCCTATGGGTTTCCTGCCCCTACTAGCAAAAATCAAACCCTATGCAAAAGAACAAAAAATCGGTGCGTATGCACTCTTACATCAAAGCCTAGAGTATCAGTTGGGATTAGCCACACTTTCAAGCTTCAAAAGCATTTCAAATTTTTTAAAAAGTTTTGGGGTGATTTATCGGGTATTGCAGAGATACAAAAAGCTAAAAAACATAGAGAATGCAAACTCTTTGCAAGATTATTGGGATTTCAAAGAATCGGAACATTTAAAGAAACATTTATCTTTTAGGATTGGGAGGAAACTCACAAAAATTATGCTTTGACTGACTGCTTGTCCTTGAAAGATTCTGCTTATATAAAATCGCAAAAGGTGAGTCTTTGCATTTAGATTGCAATGCTAATTCACAAGGACGCAATAGCTGACTTTCTATCATTGCGAGCGTGTTTATCACGTGTGGCAGTCTATACTCTTAAATTGCTTTAAAGATTCCATTGTAAAGATTTATGTATGCGTGATTATGGATTGGATTTCTTCACTTACGCTTGCAATGGCTAAAGGACAAAGCAAATCCTCATTTCCTTTTCCCCCTAAACTCTTTCTTTAACTTACGCACTTCTTGAAAAAATTGCAAATAAGCAAAGATTCGCCCCCCCCCCCCGCACAGAATTAGTAGTAATGAGTGCTTTACCTAATTTATAAGTAAAGCATTCTTTTTCTTTTAAAGCTTGCTTGTAATCTGTATAGGATTCTAAAGGAGGAAGTTTTAAGCTAGGATTCTTTGCAACTCTTGCTTCATAATCTGCAATTTCTTTTCTATGTGTTTCTTTGATAAAACTAAGAACATAAGGCATTCGTATATATCCCCAAAGACTTTTAGAGTTTAGAATCATTGCAGAACCTAGTTTGTAGGCGAGGTGGGAGTGGATACGCAAGAGAGCACTCTGCAATAGTTTCGAATTTAATTCAGCTCTAGCTTTCAACTCTTGATATTCATTGACAAAAGTATAAATATGTGAAGTGTTATGCACTCCCCTTTTTCCGCCTTTTAACACTTGATTGTTAAAGAAATTTGTCTCTTTTGCATTACTTGGGAGATAGATTTTATTCCTACGCACAAGCAGAGCGTGTGCATTATCTGCCCTTTCATAAATAAAAAGTGCGCGGGAAAGATGCACCCTTATACTTTTTGATTAAAATACTCCAAATCGCTTGGTCGTGAGAATTTCGGACAAACTCCTTTTTGTTGGGCAGTTTTGAGGGTTCATCGGTTACAAAATCATAATGTTTATCAAAAATTTCCATCCATTCAGAGATGATTTTAAGAGTCTTTTTGCTTTTCTTTAAAAAAATCATTCCGCTACCAAATTGCCCAGAGTTTAAAAACTCCTCATTATTAGTTAAATCAAAATATGCCAGAGTATCGCCCTTTTGCCATTTCTTTTCTACTTCATCAAACTGCAATCCTACAATTTCTTTTTGATTGGTCTTTTCTAACATCTCTATCAGCTCCCCTCTCTTAGAAGAGCAAAACTCAAATCCAATATCCAAGAAAACAAGCAAATCTCCCTCTTTGATTTGCTCTAATGCCATTAAAATAACTTTGGGTTTCCAACACCAATACCCAAAACCACGAGAATAAGAAAGTCCATTCAATTTTTTAGAATAACCTGTGTTATAGTGAAAAACTTCACCATTTTTTGAATCCACATAAAATTTATCCCTAAATTTCTCTTTAAAAACAAGCGGCAAAGAACATTCACTATAAATAAAAATATCCTCAAAAATATTCATTTCTTCAGCTTCTTGCTTAAATCTACAAGCACTAATTCCAAGCCTCGTGTCTGCAAAGCTGACCAGATAAACTTTTTGCATTTTTTTCCTTATTAATTTAAAAAATATAATAAA
>ERZ778496.2682-NODE-2682-length-10191-cov-3.941890_pt1 | contig 10191 bp, 15 predicted proteins | sample MGYA00433099_ERZ778496 | MGnify/ENA primary metagenome ERZ778496 (study PRJEB29527, sample SAMN07138962) | mouse gut metagenome | material: feces | host: mouse | place: China:Nanjing | collected 2016-01-25 ... | reverse complement strand
TATTGTTGGTATTCATCTTTATAATAGGCAAGACGCATACGTTGTTCCATAGATGCAATATATTCGTCGAGAGCCTTTTTATTGGCTTTCAACTTTCCGCGTTCTGCATCGAGATGTCCGTTGTATTCCGGGCAAACCCTATTTATTTCCTGTATGGCCTTCAGACGGCGTTCCTTTGAGGCGTTTTCATTTTCCGCGACCTTGACAAGTTCGAGCAATTTTGTTTTTTCTGCGGCGAGTTTATTAGTAAACTCCTCACGTTTCCGGGCGTGTTCCTTTGCATTTTCCGCCATCTTTTCCTCGGCCTCGTTAAGTTTCTCGGTAGCCTCTGCCGCGTCATTGGTGCCGGAACACCATGTATAAAGGGCTGCGCCGAGTGCTGCCAGTGCGCCGATAACTGCCGTCCACGGTGTCGAGGCCATTGCAACCTTCAGGGCGTTGAATGATGTTGTGGCCGCCTTGATATTGCCTATCATAGCCTTGAAGCCGGTAGCCAGAAGGAGAATCGCGGCCCTGCAAGCTGCCATTATTGCAGAACCGGCGCGGAGTGTGGTAAAATAAAGTTTTGTCGCGGTATGTGCGAGGAATACGGCAAGTTTATATGCTGCGAATCCGGCGGCCACGCCTTTAATCAGACCTCCGAATTTGGTAAGCCATTGATAAGCCTCCCCAACCCACTGAACCAAAGAAGTCAGGGCCTTGATTAAATCCTTTATCGGGCCGTTTGTTCCTTCAGATATTTTCAACACCAGTTCTTGCGCGGCTGACTGAAGTCCGGCCATCGCTCCAGCCACGTTGTCAGACATGGTGGCCGACATATCGTTGAACTGCTTGTTTACGTCGGTTATTGAATCCCGTAATTCTGTAAGAGAATCCGCCGAGTTCAGGAACGTGGAGAAGGCGGCCACGCTTCGTTTGTCCGTCAGGTCGAGGGCTTTTGCGAGGTCAATCCCTTCATCATTGAGTTTCTTTAATCCTTTTGCGAGGTCATCGGCATTTTTTACCGGGCCACCGAGGGCTTTTGCAAGGTCTCCGTTAGCGTCGCAAAGATTAAGAATAATATTACGGGTTGCGGTGGCTGCGCTTGAAGCGTCAAAACCGGCATTTGCAAGCTGTCCGAGTAATGCCGTGGTATCTTCAATCGACAGACCGAAAGCATTTGCAACCGGGCCGACAGTAGAGAGCGAGGCTTCCAGTTTGGAAAAGTCGAGCGCGGTTTTGGTAGTGGCTACGGAGAAAGTGGCGAGAACGTCCTCCGTCTCGCTTGCGTCCTTGTTGAATATTCGTAGGGCTGCGCCCGCAAATGCGGAGGCGCGGGCGAGGTCTGTGTCTACGGCCTTGGCAAACTTCAACACGGCCCCCTCCATTTTTATAATCTGGTCTTGCCCGAATCCGAGTTTTGCCAACTCAATCTGAAGCCCGGTAACTTCTGCTGCGGTGTATGAGGTTGTTGCGCCCAGTTGCCGGGCTGCTGCTGTCAGTTCCTTTATTCCGGCTCTTGTTGTTCCGAGGATTCCGGCAAGTTTGGAATTTGCTTTCTCAAATTCCACAATGATATTGAAGGCATTTTTGAAAGACCCTACCACAAGGGCCATAATCGTCATGCCTATTGCGGAAAAGAACCCGATAAGGGTTTGCTTCATCTTTGTGAGCGAAAAGAATCCGCCCTGAAGTCCGCGGGCTGAGGCGTTGGCTTTGTCAAGTGCTGCCTGAGTTTTGTTTATTTGGTCGCGTAATTCTTTATAACGCTTAGGGTCTGCGGCTTTGGAGGTATTATTAAACTCACGCTGCAAGTCTTTCAACCGCTTGCGGAGTTGGGAAACGGTCATTGTAGTAAGGTCAAACCGTTTCGCTACTTCGTCCATTTTACGGCGGTTTTCCGCCATAGCACGGTTATTCTGGTCGATAGACTTACGGAGATTATTCCATTCTACCGACCCCTTCTTGCCCTGTGCCTCCAGTTCCGCCATTGCCTTACGGCTGGCGGTCGTTTCCGCTTTGAGGGATTTATTTGCCTTTTCTAACTTGTGGTATTCCTCTTGCGCCTGTGTCGCGTTGAGAGTGAGAACCCAGTTAATATAATCGGGGGATAACTTCTTAGCCATTGCGCCAATTTGTTTGTTGGCGCAAAGGTATTAAGGCACGGAAACGTGCCGAAGGACACTAAATTAACCCTCCGTCGGCATGGTGGCCCACGCCGGAAACCGCTCCATTCGCTTCGTCAGCGGACGGACGGTCGATAACCGCGCCGGATTCGCGGTAGCATTTCTCAACAAAAGCCCGATTCTCACGATTCCATGTATCGAGGTTTTCGCGCATGATTCTTTTCTTCCGGGCTTCAGACATCGCTCCGGCTCTCGCCCAGAGGACGAGCCATTTCCAAAATGTTCTGTGCCGTTTCATCGTTCAAGCCCTTTCGTTAATAATTCCGTTACCAGTTGGGAGGTTGATATTTTCCGGCGGTCTGCCTCGTCGCGTATGAGATCTAAAAGCCACGTCGGAAGATTAACGGAGAATTTGACTCTTGCCACTCCGTCAATCGGTTTCCTTCCGGCTCCTTTGCGCGAGCCTCCGCTTCCGTATCCTCCCATAATAGTAATGTTTTGATATACAAAGATAACACTTATTTTTGAATAATGCGGAATAATTCAAAAGAAATAAATATGTTCTACAACATATTATCGCCCGAAACCGTAAGGCTCCGGGCGATATGCAACGGCGGAAGTATGTGGGTTATTCCGGCGTGTCAGTCTTTTCTTTCCGCAATTCGATTTGCGCTTTAATCTGTCCGGCGACGGTTATAACGAATGTGAGGAAAGCGGCCCAGATAAATTCAACTCCGAGGGCGGCGAGAATGGTTACCAGTGCGCCGTGGATTTTCCATAAGGCGAACCCCGTATATAATCCGGGAAGGAGAACGGAAAAAAGTCGCAGAATCACTCCGATGATGTTTTTTAACTTTTTCATATCGAATTTATTTTGATTGATTGTTTATTTGCTTCAGTAGTTCCGGGAAATGCTTTTCGAGCCATTCGCGGTATTCATATTTTACGTTCTGAATGGTTTCCGTGTATAATATTCCCCAGATTTGGCGGTTATAGATTTGGTAATTACCGTGTCGCTTCATATCGAGAAATCGGATATACGTCGGCAGCGTCGTTTCTGTTCTGACACCGCTCCCGTCCGGCGAAATGCGATAACGCGGATTCGTCAAAGCTGCCATAAGTACACCGCTCCGGCCTTTAACAGTCGCACCGCTCCGCTGCTCCCGCACCCGGTCGTGTCCCTTTTGGTATATTCGAGACGTTGCGATAAAGCGTTGAGCCTCCAGAATGTCGCGGATTCCTTTCTCAAGCTGCTGCTTGAAATATTGAACTTTGATACCTTCCGTTTCCATTTCATCAAGTAATTATCTTGAATCCGACAGACCAACCGGCAAACCCGGCAAAAAACTGTGTTTCCGGGAGCGTGTTCAGCGTTGACACGTCGAACCGCATAAGGGAACACCCGGATGCGAGGTCGTCAAGCATACGCGACTTTAATTTTTCGGTTACGACTTGCGACGATTCGAGAACGTTCCATGCGTCCCGGCGTTGAGGGTCGTACTTCTCCATGACGAATACGACACACTCGTTTCCTTCCTTGAAACAGTCTATGTTCTTGCCTTCGCTTTCTGCTGCCGGTGGTAACACAAACAGAGTAACCGAACCGGTTTTAAGTGTGGCTATTCGTTTTGCCATAGCCTCGTCAACAGTTACGGGAAGAACCCCGGTAATAAGTGGAATACGTTTTGCGAGGCATTCCCAATATTCCTTATATGCGGTAAGATTTATCATATCTGCCCGAAATAGTGATTAGCCTCTGCGGTGCGACGTTTTACAAGTCCGGGGAGAACCTTTCCACCTCCGCGTACCCATTTGGCAAATTCTGCGCGGATTGTGGGGTCGGTGGGGGCTGCCATGACCTTATTGAAAAGCGTCGATTTCTGGAATGCTCCGATGCCGATATTATAGGCCAGCGAAACAAGTGCGTCGAACTGGTTGTTATTGATTCTCGCGCCACGGAGTTTGGCTGCCACATCGTCGGCGAACTTCTTAATATCCGCCTCGAAAAGCGCGTCAGCCTCGGCCTGTGTGATACGTTTTCCGAGTGTAACATCTGGTCCTGTATGTCCGTAGCCGATTGTCAGAACTCCGGCGGGGCAGCGGTAGGCGGTCAGGCGACAGCCTTCCCAAGCCTTGATTTTTGATTTGATAGACTGTGAAAGTTCCATAATGATTTATTTTTGTGAGTTGTTTTTGTCGTGGATATACTCGAATTTACATTTGTAGAGATATAGCAACACCTCCCAAAAGTCGGTGGCCTCCACTTCCTTGACAGTTCCAAACAGTCCGCCGGTGGCTACCTCGAAAGTGATACCGGCCCACCCGGTCTTGTCATCAGGACGGGAACCGCCGGAACTGCGGAAAATTATGCGTAGGTCAATTTTCTTGCCGTTAATGTCAATAGGGCCGGACTGTATCGCGCTCCATACCGATGAAAACAGTGTCGGGGCATGGAAAGCGATAAGGTCAGGCACGGAGGATTCTCCCGGTATATGGTAAAGAACACGGGCTATATCGGCATAACCTTCCGCCACACCTTCGGCATCCGCCTCTGCCAGACTTTCAAAGATAGTAAGGCATTGCACGAACTCTCCGAATGTGATACCGTCGAGCCAGTCGGCCGGGCCTTTGAATCCCTTGTACTCCGGGAGTAGGTTAACAGTAGTGGCAAAATCGAGGCTCTGACGCTCCACGCCGTTGACGGTCTGTGTCCTGAAAAATCCGTCAATAACTTTCCGCTGTCGCTCCAGTTCCGCGATGTGTTCCGGCTTCAGTATCGTGTAATCCACTTTTTTCAGACCAATCAGGTAGGAGAACCAGCGCACACGGAAATAATCAAGGTCGATAACCCCGCCTCCCAGAGCGAAAGCGAGGAAACAATAATATTCATATTGCGCCGGAGTAAGTTCCCCGACACAAACGGGAATATCGACGGAGCGGCCGCGTGTTGTGATTGTTTCCATTAGAACGACATCCCTTTACTGTGAACTATCGGGCCGCCGACATACGGCACTGTTTCCATTCCCTCGGCATTGTAATCCGCCACGAGTTGCTGAAGCCGGTCTATGCACCTTTGAGCGTCAGAACCCAGCGAGGCGGCCACGGCTGCACGGGCTGACTGTTCCGCTTTAAGCCGGGATTTCACCGGTTGCGACTGTTGCACTTGAACCACACCCTCCGGGATAACCTCGACGGGCAGACGTTCCACCGCCTTCTGCATAGTGAGCAATACCACTGCACGGGCGGCGGTATCGCCGAACAATTCGTTTTCCTTCCCGCTTCCGTTAAGTATCAGCCCCAGAACCTTATCGCCGAGAACCGGCGCGATCTGCGCTTGCTGAACTTCTCGCATAATCGGAAGGAGCGTAACAAAAAGCCTGTGAGAGCCTATGTTATAATATTCGTCGAACTGCTCTTTTGTACGAATCAGGCATTTGTTCCGTAGCCTGTATTTGTGCGAGCTAATCCAAAATGTAAATTTGAACTGTTCGAGGGATTCCACAAGCGCGTCCGTCGCCTCGTAAGCAAGACGCAAAATGTTTTCTTCGTCCTTGAACTCCTGTAATGCGGTAAGCCCCTTTTCATTATCTCCTAGACGACGGGAGCGGCCGGCGGTGTCATGCTGCGCGTCGAGTGTCGGGATTATCTTCAGCCAAGTAAAGAAGGCGACCGCCTGTTGCAGATACTTCAACGCTGTGCCTTTCTCAAAATCAGACTCCCCGCTCTCGTAGAACTCCGCGAGGGCTTCCACCGGCTCACGTCCGACAATGGCCGCCACGTCGCGGATTCCAAACGGCAGCACCGGCTCCCACTTGTCGAAAGTAATGTCATTGGAAATCATTCCGACAGCGGCAACAATTTCCGCACTGCCGTTACCGTCTCTGTCAAACAGTTTCATCGCGTTTCAGTTTATAGGGTTTCCAGTCATCAAAATCTTTATTGAATGACCGTATATTATCGAATATTTCTTCTTTGTAGAATCGCGCCAGCCCGGTATCAAGAGTTATAACCGTCTGTTCACAGCGCGGATTGCTATTGAGATTGGCCGAACCCTCCACGGCAAAATCGAAACGCTCGCCGAATCCGGCCATAACTTTGGAGTGATTGCGGAACACCGCCACACGTCCACCCCTGAAAGCTGCCGCCCCTTTCAATGTGTTGTAGACCTCTACAAACTTAGAATCGAATATTTCGCCGAGATATAGGTCGATACGTCCGATAAGGCCCTGACTTTGCCAGCGCAAAAGTGTTTCCGCGTCGGTGATAGCCATTGAGAACGTAGAAAGCAATATATATTCGAGCGGTTGCTGTTTGAGGATAGCCCGTAGATATGTAAGCGCGTCCACGTCTCCGGACGAAAAACAGTGATACGCTTCGCTGGGGTTGAAGTGCCACGGCAAAGAATCTTCAAGGAACAACTCCGATTTTACGCGGCGTTCAAAATTCCGGCTCAACGTGCGATATACCCCAGTTTTCTTGCCGGTGTTCATATCCTCGGCGCGTTCCTTGCCTTCATCTTTCCCGCGTCCGGCGGCCGCCTCAGGCTTTTGACTGTTTCCGAAAATATTACGCATTGGCTTTCATTCGGTTTTCGGGGTTAACGTTTCGTTCGGCCTCGACAACAGTACGGTAAAGACCGATTTTTATTTCTGTTCCGGGAAAATTCGCGTCGATGAACTGTTGGAACGGCTGACATAGCACCATATCAGGCACGGAGGTCTCGGTAGCGTTATACACCTTCAGGGCATAGAGTTTTTCCGAACCGCTTCCCAATTTGGTATCAAGTATGAGGTTGGATAACGAGGGGTCCAGCCCGAACCCGGAGGTGGCGGCCGCCTCGGCTTTCTTGCAGATAAGAACCTGCGCCTCGATATACTCTTTTACCTTGTTGTCGATAGGCACTATCTTCCAGCCCTCGAAGTTTCCGGCTTCAGGATTCCAGAACTGCGACGTATGAAGGAACTTTCCGGCGTTCTCTCTCCCGGTCATCGCGGCGGCATAATGCTCCATTGCCTCGTCCTTGAATTTTTCGAGCATTTCGGGCGAATACGGAATGCCTTTTTGCTGACATATATCCTTTATCCGCGCTTCGGCCGCGTCCCAGTAGGATTGCGGCGATTCTATATGTTTGGATATGGCCGAGGCATTGGCGTTATAGGTGGCGAGTAAGGGCGCGAGTGTTCCGGCCAACTCCAGCCAGTCGAACGCGCCGATAAATCGCGGTACGCTGTAATGGTCGTGTCCGAAACTGTAAATATTATAATACGCCAGAGATACCGGGTATTTCATCGGATTGGCGGGGTCGAAAAGCGGATATATATGCGAGGTCTTGCTGTCAGGCGCCGGCCAGTCGGCTATCATAGCCTCGGAGGGTATAGCGTTGTCGCCCGGCCAGACAAAACGAACCTTTGATGCCGGAACGTGTTCCACTTTCACGATACGCCCGGCACCTATCCGCGCTCCCCTCGAACGTGTGAACTTAACCCAGAACCCCTCCAAATGGCAGAGGTCAATCAGGCAGCGGTGCATTTGTGTAAGGTAGTCGGTTTCTTTCAATGCGGAGGTAATCTTGTCGTCAATCACCCATTCCCGGTAAAAGATATTGTTTCCGTCCACCGCGTCGCGATACAGGCGGGGGCCTTCACCCCACTGCAAACCGGCTTTCTTGCCCATAATGCCTTCACCGGCATAGAACTTTTCGAGCAATCCGCACACGCGCCCCGGCAAATCGTTGTCAGGCCCGAAAGGTATTATCGGCGTTCCGTTGACATTCATATACTTGTAGCCGAAAGAGCCGGAGCCGCCGCGTAACATAAAGTGCGAGGGAGTCCAGCCCCTGCCGCCGGAATTGAGGCTGAAAGTAAATATTTCACCGGCTCCGTTATCGACAAATCCGAAATTTCCGCTTCTGCGTATCATCGTGGTATATTTGAAGTGTTAGTTTAAGACTGTGCGGCGGCCGTTGAACTCGACAATTAACGGTTGCCAGCACACACGGGCAAGCCCGGTTTCCGTATCAGTAAAAAATAATTTGTATGACGAGCCGGAAATATCCTCGTCGGAGGCTTTAGGACGGACACGGGCGGCGTTCACTTTCACAATGTCGCCGCCATTTCGCGTCTGCCTGTTCCACTTGCGGAACTTCATCGAAAACGTTCCTCCGGCAAGGCTAATACGTTTCATTTCCTCGATAGCCTGAAAAAGGTCTATTGTCTGCGTTCCTTTATCCATGGCCATACGTGGTCGGCTATAATTACATAAATGACATAAAGCACAGTGAATCCGAGAAGGGCCGTTCCGATAATGGTTTCTAAAGGGATAGACGGGTCCACCTCAGTCTTTGCTTCTTTCTTTTTTTGGGTGTCTGTGTCAGTCTTGCCGGAGGCTTCGGAATGGCGCGTGGAGTTAAGCCCGTAAAACCATTTGCCCTTCTCTGTCTGCATGGTGTTATTACCCTGTAACCGCCAATCGAGGTTCCAGAGGATAACAACCGGGCGGCCCGCTGAATCTCTCTCAATCTCGACCCTGCCTCGTTCATCAGCGCGGACGTTTGAGGAATCGGCGCGGTTCTCTGTTGTTTTCTCGGCGGTGGCGGCGGCGTTGAATGTAGAATCTGCGGAAGATTCGGAAACTGCCTGTATGGTGGTTTCCTCGACGACTTCCTTAGTAGAGCGGCAACTGAACAAAATGCCGAGGCAAGCCGCTGCAATACAGACAAGGCAGTACGCGAATAATGTATCATATCTTTTCATAACTGTGAAATATCAATAAGTACACATTCAGCACATGAAGGAGCCTTTACACAAGCGAGGCGCGAAAGCTGCTTCAGAATCTTGGCATTGTTTTCCACTATCAGTTCAAGGCTTTTGATTTTATCCTCCATTGTGCCTATTCTGTTGCGAAGTTCGGCGCGGTCATCCTGAAGGTCTTTAATCAAGCCTTGATATACTGTTTGAAAATGCTCCATTGCCTCGGCTTCGGCTTGTCGACGTGTGTATTTGATTGTAAAAATCCATGTCGCTCCGCCTCCGATAACAAGGGTGATAATCGGGATAATGATGTTTATTATTTCCATATCGTCTGCGTTTTACGCTGCAAATTTCGGTCAAGAGGAGCGAGGTTGGAAGGACAACCCCGGAGGCATGTGAAAAGAGGCTGTGCCGTAATTGAACTGCACCCCAAAAGTTAGACACAAAACTTTTGGGGTGCAGTTCTTTTTTGACACAGCTTCGTTTTTGGCTGGTCACGATATCCGAAATGAGGAATCTATTTTTTTTAGCAGCTCATTCTTGGTCTCTACTATCCATTCCGGGGCTACATCTGTTTTAGGGATGCTATGCCATTTCCTGCAACCTTTTTCCCTATAATAACAGCCTATATTCCATATTGTCTCCCTGGAAGTACAATAGAGGGATATGCTCACCATGAACGACTTGCCGTCAATCTTGTATATTTTTTCTATTTCCATGTTGCAAAATTAATCATTTGATATTATCTCCCTTCTATCTTGCTTTTTGATATTTGGTAACAATCTTTTTTACCTTGAAATTTATTCGTCAGATTCGTCGTATTCGTCTGTTTCTGCCGAAGTTTCGATATATTCAACCACTTCGGCAGAAGTCCATCCGTCCACAACGGATATTTTTACCACGGCGGTAAAATCCAGTTGCTTGTTATCATAGGAATATCCACTTGCTGCGCTTTGAATTTCCTCCCTAAAGGCTTCCAAATCTTTCATTCCAAACCTCCTTCCCCGGCTTCGTCCTCTGGCTTCGGATAGTTGGAATCCGAAACGTCGTCTATGTCGGTGAATGTTTCTTCTACCCGTTCGGCGATTTCTTCCTCCGGCGGCTCCGGGTGGCTTCGGCGACGGGCGACAGGTCCGGCGATTGTTGCGAGGTCTTGGCGTATGCTGTCAATGGCTCGGAGCGTCGCCACTGCCTCCATATCGTCCATACCCAGTTCCTCGGAGGCGTGGAGTACGGTATTAAACAGGCGGTCGAGGGTGCGCCGGTAGTAGTCGTATGTTCCGGCGGGGTGCTGAAGTCCGTTTATCGCGGAGAGAGCTGCGTCGCTTACTTGTATA
>ERZ778496.2673-NODE-2673-length-10225-cov-5.973550_pt1 | contig 10225 bp, 11 predicted proteins | sample MGYA00433099_ERZ778496 | MGnify/ENA primary metagenome ERZ778496 (study PRJEB29527, sample SAMN07138962) | mouse gut metagenome | material: feces | host: mouse | place: China:Nanjing | collected 2016-01-25 ... | reverse complement strand
AAATTAAGAACATACGGTTTTTCAGAGAAGATGTTGAGATAAATGCAGAGGAATATGAAGTCATACATGATTATGACGAAGCATACGAAAACGCATTTGACAGAGTGTATAAAGAACTTGAAGGACAAACATGGGTCGATATTTTGGAGGACGAAATGGGAGAAGTGTGGGGGATAATTTATGAGCATGACAACTATGCGGAATTAAGTAAAATTGTACATGATATAGAAATTCCCGAGTTAGATGATATCGAGTTTCCGATCGATGACATCAGCGTAGAACAAGAGATGTACAGTGAGATAGAATTGTGCGCAAAAAGCAGATTTATCTGCGGAAAGGGAAACGCATTTTTCGAGAGTTTGTTCAAGGCATATAAACTCGGCGGCTGGCCATGCGGATGGAGGAATGGAAAAATAATCGTATACGTGCCTGCCAATAAATGACATGGTATAGATTCGTATTTTACGCAGAAAGGAAATGATAGCATGAGGCTTTATTTGAGTGTCGATACCGATATAGAAGATCTGGAGATAGACTATATTGAAGTCAGATTGGTCACTGGTGAAATCGTGATGGTGGAGTGAGATGAGAGTGACATCTCGTGGGAAGAAAATGGTTTTGATGCCCGTTATAAGGGTGTTTATTTCGATGAGGAGTATGTGAACGGGAAGCTGTCCAGTCTTCATGAGATGCAGATTGAATATATTAACCTCTATACGAAACCCAACAGCGATTCGGATATTGTTATAACGGATATGACTTTTGAGGATGAAGGAGAACAGTATACCCCGGAACATCTCCTTCCGTATGTTATCAGTATGGAGGGGTGAGATGTCATGAAAAACAAATTGGTTTGGGAACAGTGGTCAGCTTTCAGTCAGGCAGGTTAGGAGAATATAAAGATGTGGAAAGAACGTTTAGAGGAAATCAGACAAGAAGAAAAAAGATATGGTCAGGACATCAATTGCGGCATTTCAGAGGAGGAAGCGGGAACCTTTATAAAAGCCGTAAAGGATGAATTGGGTATCGCCTTGCCGGAGGAATATCTCAAAATTTTGAGAACCATAAATGGCATTGAATATAACGGTTTCATTCTTTATGGGGTTGATGAACCGCTACTGAATGAGGCACCCAATCAGCATATAAACGGACTGATTGACTGCAACAAAGTCTGGTATGAAAATGAATGGCAAAAACAATATCTTTTATTTTGAAATAGTAGTTTTTGGTTATTATTAGAAACAGTCATGATGTTCAAAGTCATGGCTGTTTTTGCTTAAGATAAACGGGTCAGAAAAAATGAACAGTTATACAATATGTAATACAATGCTTGTTGCGATGTTTATATAGAAGAGAATTTTACAGAAGATGTGATTGGTGGAAGAACGAAAGGATGATACTGTGGTTAAATGAGAAAAAGCAAGAAGTGCTTAGAGCTTATTCTTATGTGGAGAGTGAAAAATATAGACCTGACACATATGGAAGGAAACGTTTTATTATGCAGTATCTCATTGCTTTTTCCTTTCCACATATTTTTTGTAAAAGAATTGCCTATTGATTTTGTGCAGGTAAAAGGGTAAACTATAAGAGTTGAAGAATTTACATAAGGAAAACGAAATGCTTTAGATTATTGAATTGGAGGAATAATTATGATGAAAAGAAATTTAAAATATATGGCATTGGTTTTGTCTGGTTCACTGCTGCTTGGCGGATGCGGTGCAGGTAATAAACAGACGGATAAAGTAGAATTTCCATTTCCGGAGAATACGATTCCAGCGCAGACAAGCAATACAGAAGATAATTCTGCCGAAAAAGAATCCGCGGAAAAGAATCCAGGAAATAACAAATCAGAACAAGACGAATCCGACACAACGCAGGGTGCAGAAAATAATGGCAGTTCCGCATTGGGTGAGATTATAGAGGGCAGCGCACCAGAAATTTCGATTGTGGAGGATAAAAAAGTATGGAGCACAGAGGATAAGAGCACACAGCTTTTAGAGGTTCGCAAAAGTATTGTAACAATAGAAAACAGCGGTTTTGATGCCTTGCAGAGTGCTTTACAGGAGCGTTGGAATGGTATTACAGGAGATTACCAAGAAAATATAGATATGGCGCGTGAGGATTATAATGGTCGTGCTGAGGAAGATAAAATGTTTTTTGGTGGATATACGATTACGGAACAGCCACAGTTAGCGCGAAGTGACAGCAGTGTTATCAGTTTCCGTGTTTTTCATGGAGATTATTCTGGCGGGGCGCATGATAATTATGTTTACGGTGGTGTTACATTTGATGTTAAGACGGGTAAAGAACTTCAGCTTGTGGATATTCTGAACAATCCAGAGGGTTTTTACGACGAGGCGGCAAAATATCTTGCCAATCGGTTGGAAGAAGACTACAATGATATGCTTTTTGCGGATTACAAGGACTATGTAGCAGGGACATTTGGGGAAGATCGGGAAGTAAACTGGTACTTCAATGCAGCAGGAATTGCAATTTCATATTCTCCTTATGAAATTGGGCCTTATGCGGCAGGTACGATTGAGGTTACACTGCCATACAGCGAGTTTTCCCAGTATATTAAGGAAGAATATTGGGCACCACATAGCAGCGTTGTGGCAAAAGTCCCTTTAAATAACAATATTTCGGGATTAATCGGGGAGAGTGGCACGCTGAAATTAGAGGCGATAAAAAATGAATATGAACTGTATGAAGTGACAGTAGTGTCAGAAAATGCAAGCGAGGAAATCGGAAGTTTTGGGTATTTCGGCGATGCATATGTAATTCGGCGTGAAGATGGGCGAAGCTTTTTATTGACATCTAGTGATTATATGTCGGATGATTTTGTAATGAATGTTTATGAAGTGACAAACGGTGGTTTACAGAAATGTGATGAACTGTCTGGAGCGCAGTTTGGCAGCAGCGGTATAGGAACCAATAAGGTAAGCTGCACGGTGCGGTTGAATGTATTGGGTTCGTATTGGGGGGAAATGGTATACCAGCTTGACAGTAATGGACAACTGTCGCAGGTAGACGAGATTTTTAATATTCGAGAAGGAAGCTCCATGACCGTTATGAAGGAACTGCCAGTCGTTCTCGAAGGAGCGGAATCCGAGTCTAAAGTTGCTGTAGGCAGGAAACTAAATATTACAGGGACGGATAATAACGGAACGGCTTACTTTAGATTGGATAATGGCGAAAAAGGGAAAATTTTATATACGCGTGACGAAGAAACCAATCAGATTTTCATTGACGGAGAATCAGAAAACGCATATTTTGATATGGTACCTTATGCGGGGTAGCGCATTTATAATCAAAATGCGCACAGCCGTACAAAGGGAAATTGCCGTTTTGCGGCTGGCGCAGCGGCACGGCAGAATTTTCTTATGCAGTATAAAATGTGTTTACTTGAAAACCGCTGTCGATTCAGCCGCTTAAATAGCAATGCAGGCAGAGTATTGATAGGAAAATAATTGGGAGGATTAGAATGTTTATAGGAAATCATTTATCATGTGCGAAGGGCTATGAAATTATGGGGAAGGAAGCACTGGTGTTAGGCGACAATACATTTGCCTTTTTCACACGCAATCCTAGAGGGAGTGCGGTAAAGGAGCTGGATCCCACGGATGCCCAGAAACTTTGCAATTTAATGGACGAGCATCATTTTGGAAAATTGGTTGCACATGCACCTTACACAATGAATGTATGTGCGGAAAAAGACCATATCCGCAAATTTTCGTGGAATGTGCTGGCGGAAGATTTGGCGCGTATGGAATATATTCCGAATAATTATTATAATTTTCATCCTGGTTCCCATGTTGGGCAGGGGGCAGAAACGGCAATTCCAATTATTGCACAAGCCATTAACAATGCACTAAAACCAGAATATCATACAACTGTTCTGTTGGAAACTATGGCAGGAAAAGGTTCTGAGGTTGGCAGAACCTTTGAGGAGTTACGTGCAATATTGGATTTAGTTGATTTGCCAGATAAAGTCGGCGTATGCTTCGACACCTGCCATGTCTGGGACGCTGGTTATGATATTGTTGGAGATCTTGACGGCGTTTTTGCAGAATTTGACCGCGTTATCGGATTGGATCGCTTGAAAGCAGTTCATTTTAACGATAGTATGAATGGAATCGGTTCGCGCAAAGACAGGCATCAGAAAATCGGAGAGGGTGAGATAGGGTTGGAGGCTTTAAAAGCTGTTGCAACACATCCGATTTTGGTGGGGAAACCGTTTATATTGGAAACACCCAATGACGACGAAGGGTATAAAAAAGAAATTGCAATGATCCGAAGCTGGCAGCAGGCGTAAGCGCAGGATTGTAATATTAAGAAAACAGTTCAGCCTAGGATGTTGCATTTACTGCAAAGTCCGTGAAACAGCGTAGTGGCAGAGATGCATCAAGCCATCACGAAGTGATTTTCACGAAGTGATTTTCACGAAGTGATTTTGCATGGCTTGATGCCTGTAACAGGAAGCCAAAGGCTGAACTGTTACATATTAAGATTGAGATTTTTTGGAAAGGTTGCCAAATATGCATTCTCGTAGTAAAATAAAAGAATAGAACCATATTTTCAAGAAAAAATTAAAACTCTTATAGGAAGCGAATGATATTGAAAATAAAAATTCAATTAAGGGAAGTAAAAAAAGATGGGATTAGACGAAAAAATTAAGCGGATTAATGAACTATACCATAAATCCCAAGCAGAGGGATTAACGGAGAAGGAGAAGTCTGAGCAAGCGGCGCTAAGAGCAGAGTATGTGGCGAATATCAAGGCGAATTTGCGTGGTCAGCTTGAAAATATTTCAATTGTAGAACCGGATGGAACGATCAATAAGGTGGGAAAGAAAACGTCACATTAGGGTATGGAATGATGGAAACGAAAGCAGAAATTAGAAAAAAGATGCTTGCAGTGCGAAATGGGCTGGCAGAAAATGAAATTGTGTCAAAAAGCGAAGCGATTGTGCATAAGGTATTAAAAACACCAGAATATGAAGAAGCGTCTAATATTTTATTATATGCGGATTATAACCATGAGGTAATGACACATGGGATTTTTGAGGATGCACTGATGCATCGGAAAAAAATATATTATCCCAAAACCGATCCCTTGACCAATCAGATGGAATTTTATCAAGTAATATCCGTTAGACAGTTGGAACATGGCTATAAAGGGATTTTGGAGCCAAAAGAGGAACAGCCGCAGCGCAGGTATAGGCTGAATAAAAATGAGGATACATTGATTATTGTGCCAGGGGTGGCTTTTGATATTTTGGGATACCGGTTAGGCTGCGGCAAAGGCTTTTACGATCGTTTTCTGTCAGGAAAACGGCAGATTTCTACAATGGCGCTGGCTTTTTCCTGTCAAATTTTAGACGAACTGCCTTATGAGGCGCATGATATTAAAATGGATAAAATTGTGACAGAAGAAATTATTTATTCTTTTTTGCGAATATAGTATGTGGATAAATTTTGTGTATAAGTTTGTGGGATTACAAACTTACAGGTGGTAATCAAATGGAGGGTATTTATGACGATAAAAGAACAGGCAGCGGCGATGAAGCTGGATAGTCCATTAATGGCGGTAACATCCGCCCAATCGCGCAATCAAGCGCTGACAAATGTTGTTAAGCAGTTAAATGAAAATCAGGCGCAGATATTTGCTGCAAATGAACAGGATTTGGCGGAAGCACAAACAAACCATATCCCTGAAGCAGTCATGAAACGGTTGAAATTTACCCAGCAGAAATTACAGGCTGTAATAGAAGGAATTGAAAAGCTGGTAGAGCTTCCGGATAAGGTTTTTGAAAAGCAGTTTGTACGCGAATTGGATAAGGGACTTACCTTGGTCAAAGAAACCTGTCCAATTGGTGTGATTGGTGTGATTTTTGAGGCAAGACCAGATGCAATGGTGCAGATTGCGTCTTTGTGTATCAAAAGTGGAAATTGTGCAATATTAAAGGGCGGCAGTGAAACAAAGCATACCAATAAGGTACTGTTTTCGCTGATTTATCAGGCAGCGATAGAGAGTGGACTGCCTAAAAACTGTTTGTTTCAGGCACAACTGCGTGATGAAATATCTGAGCTGCTTGCCTGCCATGCATCGGTGGATTTGTTGATTCCAAGAGGTTCTAATGCTTTTGTACAATATATTATGGACAATACGAAAATCCCTGTTATGGGTCATGCAGATGGGCTTTGCCATATATATGTGGATAAGGAATTTGATTTGGAAAAGGCGATTCCAATTATTATTGATGCCAAAACACAATACACAGCAGCATGTAATGCGGTAGAAACGCTTTTGGTACATAAGGATGCAGCGGATAAGCTTATGCCTAAATTAATGGAGGCATTTGAAGAGCATCAAATTTCACTGTGTGCCAGCAGGGATTTAGCAGAACAGTATCATTGTAGTGTAGCCAAGGATGAGGATTTTGCAACGGAATATCTGGATCTGATGCTTTCTGCCAAAACGGTGGAAACTGTGGAGGAGGCAGTCTATCATATTAACCAATATGGTTCGCATCATACTGACTGTATTATTACAGAAAATAAGGAAACAGCCGAGTATTTTATGAGAATGGTGGATTCGGCAGGTGTTTACCAAAATTGTTCCACACGTTTTGCAGATGGATTTCGTTATGGTTTTGGTGCAGAAGTTGGCATTAGTACAGGTAAAATCCACGCAAGAGGCCCCGTCGGGCTGGAAGGCTTATTGACCTACAAATATAAACTATATGGAAATGGACAGATTGTCGATGACTATGCGACAGGGAAAAAGACGTTTCATTTTCGGGATCTGTAAGAGTCTAAGAAGAGAATTAGTGCGGAAATAAAAAATATAAGTATCACTGGAAAGGGGAAAGTTTTATGAGAAAACAATGGAAAACAATGGTTTTAGGGGCAGCAGTATTATCCGTATTTTTGGCAGCAGCGCCGCCGGCGAAGGCGTATGCATTAAATATTACGCCGATTAGCGTGGAATTGTATACAACATCAGGAACACCTGTTTATGCTACACCGGATGTTTATGGGCAGGTAGTGACATATCTTGACCGTTTTATTAATGTGCGTGTGACAGGAATTACAGACAATGGGTTTTATCAGGTCAATTTAGGTGAAACTTACTATATACCAGGGCCGTTTATGATTACACAGGTAGAGCCTGCCAAGACAGAAAAGCAGAAAGCCTTGGATAATCTGGATAAATTGGTGGAGGCATATCGAATACAATTAGAGCAGATGGAGAGCTATAGCCCAAGTTTTGCATTGATGGACGTAACCGGAGATGGTATTCCCGAAATTTTTGACAAAGATGGAAAAGAAATTTACTCATATTATGAAGAACGTCCTGTAATGATTTATTATTCAGAAAATCCAGTGTCCTTTCATTATTCCAAAAAGGACAATAAACTCCTTGGAAAATATGAGTGGAATAAGAAAACAATCTGGGAAGTGTATTATAATGATACCAGCCTTCTGCCTTGGGGTCAGTTACGCTGTTATACCACTGCAGCATCAGAATATCAGAAAAATGCAACCGCAGTACCAAGAGACTACACCAATGACGCTGCAACAAGAGCGGATTTAACGAATATTTTAAAGAAAATATTGTCGTTGTAATTGCTTCCGTTGATAAAGGTTTGACAAATCTGCGCTTGGCTTCTACAGCGAGAGTATCTAAAGTAATGAATTTGCCGCCAGATGATTTTATATTTAAAATAGCAAATTTACATCTGGATGATTTACGAAGAATAGAAGAACGATATATTCATTTTATGGAGGGGACATTACCTGACAATAATTGGGATAACGAATGAATGAAACAGTGTATATACATTTCGTAGTAATGCAAGCGAGATTCAAAGAAATTGTCCTGTTAAAGTAGCAGGCAGATGGGAGCAGACATGAATATAATACACAGACGGTTGGGCTTTCTCAAACATTCCAAAATCAGAAAGCAGCTCTACACGATCTATATTTTGGCTGTTCTAATGCCTGTTACATTGATAGGGATATTTCTTGTGGGAAATACAGGGCAGTTATTGACCAATTATCATAGAGATTTACTAAATTCGGACAATCTGCGGGTACGCACAATTTTATTTGAGATAACAACACAGATTTACAATATTTCGGAGGAAATTTCTTTTAACAATGAAGTGATTTCTGTATTAAACGGTAATTATTCTTCTATGGCGGATATGACGATTGCAGTAAATCAGGTCGCATCGGAAGTAGATAAGTACATGTATAATTATTCGGAAATCGACAAGATAGAGATTTATTGTGACAATCCCAATCTATACAATTACAAGCAGTATAAGACTGTAGACAGTGATATTCAAAATACGGACTGGTATCAACGCGCGATTTCACAGTCTAGTATTTTTTGGAAGGAAATGGTAACACGGGATAAGTACGGCAATGAGTACTGGAATTTATGTCTGGTACGAAAAATACCGCTTACGCATTCGGACTTTCAAGGTGTTTTGGTAGTGCGCGTCAGTGATAATTATTTAAAAACGCGCATTAACAGCCAAGAATATCAAATTCATGCTTCGGTGGACGACGGAGCTATTTTTTATGCCTCAAATCGAAATGATTATGGCAAGCCGCAGGCAGTACCGATTGATTATAACAAAAATTATTTCCAGTATTCCGGCACGAAGAAACTAGACGATAAAACTTGTTTTGTGGATGTATCAACATTGCACTTATATCAATCGGATTCTAAAATTTATATTTGCACACTAAATGACAAATCTTATGAAAATATTATGAGCATTTTGCATACGTGTATTGTGATTATTGCATTGGCTATGATTGTACCGGGGATATTGGTGCAGGTTTTTACAGGATATTTTACAAAACGTATTGTTATGCTGCGTCATGTTATGCACCAAGCGAGCAATGAGGATTACGAGTTTGAGATTCGTATGCATGGTGATGATGAAATATCGGAAGTGTTTGCGGATTTAGAAATTCTAGTGCAGAATATTAAGGAAAAAGACGCACGGATGTATGAAGCAATGATCAATGAAAAGGAGCTGGCAAATGAGCAGCAGAAAATGGAGTTTAAAATGCTTGCAAGCCAGATTAATCCTCATTTTCTTTACAATACATTGGAAACTATCCGTATGAAGGCATATACTGCCGGCGATAAGGAAGCTGCAACGGCCATTAAGCTTCTGGGAAAATCCATGCGTTATGTATTGGAGAATAACGGTGTTGCATTTACCGCACTAAAGAATGAATTAAATCACATTGAAATATATATGAAAATTCAGAAACTGCGGTTTGATGAAAAATTTGACTATCAAATTCATATGGATAAGGAGATTGACGCTGATAAATGTATGATCCTGCCTCTGCTTTTGCAGCCCATTGTGGAAAATGCAATTATACATGGCTTAGAGGAAAAAGAAGTCGGTGGTATGGTACTTATCAATGTTGCGTATCTTAGAGAATCAGAAAACCCTCAAAAGCTGTTAGAAGGGAATGAAAAACAAACAGATAATATCAAGAATCAGCCGAAAGAAATTGAAACCGAAATACTATCCTGCAATCTGCATGAAAGGAGAATTATTAAAATCGAGATCTCTGATAATGGTTATGGTATGGACGAGGAAATATTAAATAGGATTCGTCATGATATTGCATATAAAAACCCACAGAAAAAGGAGGGAATCGGACTTTATAATATTAACCAACGTGTAAAGCTTTGCTATGGCAGTGCATATTGTATGCAGATAGCTTCCACACCACAACAGGGAACGACGGTGTCACTATTAATTCCGGAGAAAATATCATAAATAGAAATTCCTGTCTGTTTTTTTTGCCAAAATACAGCAATTTGTATAGAAAGTATAGTAAAAATTAGTCAGTGATAAAAAAAGTGCTGTATAAATTTATCAATTTTTTATGTATTTTTATCTATCTTTTACTTATATAATAAAAATATCACAAATGTGATAAAAGCTTTAGGTAAAAGAGGAGGTAGTGTGGATGAAATCCAAGAGTAAAGAGAAAGTCATAAAACAAAAGTTCAGCCTCGCATTGATGTGGAAACAGCGATATTTGCTGATGATGTCAGTGCCATTTGTAATATGGTTGATTGTTTTTAAGTACATACCCCTATGGGGCTGGACAATGGCGTTTCAGGATGTTAGACCCAAAACTTTTGCAGTGCCAGTTTGGCAACGGGAGTTTGTTGG
>ERZ778496.2666-NODE-2666-length-10243-cov-4.281213_pt1 | contig 10243 bp, 5 predicted proteins | sample MGYA00433099_ERZ778496 | MGnify/ENA primary metagenome ERZ778496 (study PRJEB29527, sample SAMN07138962) | mouse gut metagenome | material: feces | host: mouse | place: China:Nanjing | collected 2016-01-25 ... | reverse complement strand
ATAAAATACCACTATTTCTGTAAACTTCGGCCGATCTTAAATGAAAGAGCCGTGACTTTTTTCTCCCTCAACGTCTTGTCTCCCTCAAATAAAATGTGTAATTTTGTAAAAGGAATAGTAACGTCTATCTGAAAATGGCAAAAACGAATTAACCCACAGGCAACATCGCCTACAATTAACATGGATACCCGAAGCATAGATTCCTTAGGCCATCTTCAGACCGCTGCATCGGGTTTTGTTTTTTTATTATGAGCCAAAACTCGTTTATTACTAATAAGGACAAATTGATGTCTGAGATAGTCAACGGAATCCTGCCTAAAACGGATGCCGTTGACATACTCGTGGGTTATTTTTTCTTCTCCGGCTATCATTTGCTATCACAAGGGTTGTCTGATAAGAAGTTAAGAATCTTGGTTGGATTAGATGTAGATACAAATATAGCCAAGAGCATACAGGTTATAAACAACCTTTCAAGCAATACTCTTACGTTAGGCCAACTCAGAGAGCAATATTATCAGCAATTCGTACATCTCTTCAATAATTCTGATTTCTTGGATAGTGATGATAAACAAAAATCGTTCACTCTATTTTACAATAAAATCAAGGACGGTTCACTTGAAATTAGAAAAACAGAGGAGCCATGTCATGCAAAAATGTATATTTTTGATTTTGGTTCTGATTTTAACGAGAACGGCGAGGATCCGGGAAATGTAATAACAGGCTCCAGCAACTTGTCATATCAAGGCTTGGAAGGGCGCGTTGAGATAAATGCAAGGTTCAAAGATAAACAACACCATATAGATGCCAAATTAATCTTTGAAGAATTGTGGTTGAGTGCAGTTCCAGTAATAGACACAGATACAATTCCTGAATGGGAGGAAAAAGTTATAAAACATATCTGGTACGAGAAGTTGTATTCGCCATATCTGATGTATATTCGTGTACTTCATGAGTACTTTAATATTCCTTCAAAAGAAAATATACTGACGCCGCACGACATCACAGAAGGAAGATATTCAAATCTTAAATATCAAACGGATGCTGTCCAGCTTGCTCTTAACGCCATTGACAATCATAATGGTGTCATAATTGCAGATGTTGTTGGACTTGGAAAATCAGTCATTGCCTCAACTATAGCTCGTAATCTCCGATTAAGAACAATAGTCGTTGCCCCTCCGCATCTTGTTAGACAATGGGAGGTGTATAAAGATGAGTTTGGTTTCAATGCATCTGTATTCAGTGCGGGTAAGATAGAATCAGCTTTAACTCATTTCAAAGAAATTGCCCGTTCAAACGAACAATTCTTGATAATCATTGATGAGGCGCATCGTTTCAGAAATGAGTATATAAAAGACTATTCTCTACTACATGATTTATGCAGTAACAATAAGGTGGTGCTATTAACTGCGACTCCATTCAATAATCGTCCGAATGATATATACTCATTGTTAAAGTTATTCCAAATTCCTAATAAATCAACACTTAAAACGGTTGAGAATTTAGGCGAGTCCTTCCGTGAACTTATTGCCACATATAAGGAAATGGAAAAAGCAAAGCGAGAGAAGCGTATAACTGATGATGAGGTTAAAACCGAGGCTGAGCGTATTGCGTCAAGCATTCGTTCTATAATCAATCCGCTTGTGGTACGCCGTTCCAGAATAGATTTGATGGAGATTCCGGCCTACGAGGAAGACTTGAAGTTGCAAGGCATTAAACCTGTCATACCGGACGACCCGAAAGAACTGAATTATGAACTCTCTGAAAAACAGCTGAGTTTATACAAACGCACACTTGACCTTATAGCAGAAGATGAACCAAAGAATGATGGTTTGATTCGTTTTAGGTCTGCACGATACAAGCCGATTTCTTATGCTATACCTGAAAAGATTGAAGAACTTACAGAGTATCTGGAGAATCGTACAGGTGTTGAGTACCGCATGTTAATAGGACGTCAGCAGAATGTGTCATCTTTTATGCGTAAATTGTTGGTGCAACGCTTTGAAAGTTCTGTATATGCGTTTCGACAGTCCTTAGGATTTATGATTAAATCCGCTGAGAATCTGCTGACATGGATTGATAAATCAGGAGAAATTCCTGTATTCAAAAAGGGTGGTCTCCCTGATGTTGAGGATTTCTATGAAATTACTGATGATGGCGTTAAGGAGATTTATGATGCCTTTGAGTTATACGAACAAAAAGGTCTCTTTACTATTCCGCGTAAATTCATCTCTGATGATTTTATTTCGGATGTTGAATCTGATATTGCATTACTGAAAAAGATTCACGAAGAATGGTTTGGGAATGATGATAAAATTAAATTTGACCCCAAACTCGATGAGTTCCGCAGATTACTCACAGAGCATCGTTCTCATGACCCTAAACGTAAAATTGTAGTTTTTTCTGCGTTCGCCGATACGGTAAATTATCTGGGCGAGACTTTGCAATCTGATGGAAACACGTTGAGAGTGATGAAATATACCTCCGGTGACGCTTCAATGCTCAACAAGGAGAGAATCCGTGCAAATTTTGATGCCGGGCTTAGAAAGGAATTGCAGAAGGATGATTTCGATATATTGATTGCTACTGATGCCATCTCTGAGGGGTATAACTTGCATCGCGCTGGAGAAATATTCAATTATGACATCCCATACAATCCCACTCGAGTAATACAGCGAATAGGCCGTATCAATCGAATAAACAAGAAAGTATTTGAACATCTTTATATCTTTAATTTCTTTCCTACCGAAGTAGGAGAAGCAGAAACGCGCACTAAAGAAATATCTACACTTAAAATGGCTATGATTCACGCTATCATGGGTGAAGATACTAAAGCCCTTACTAAGGATGAAGAGGTGCAGAGTTTTTTTGTAGAAAGATACAGAAAAGAAATTGGCAAGACGGAAACAGCGTCTTGGGATACTCCATATAGACGTTTGCTTGACCAGTTAAAAGGAACAGACCTCCACAAGGCGGCGTTGCAAATACCTCATCGCGCCCGTGTTGCGAGACATATTGACAAAACTGTCCGAGGCGTTGTAATGTTTGGTAAAAAAGGTAATGACTTTGTATTTAAAGTCGCCACAGAACACGGTGTCATAATGCTTAGTGCCGAAGAGGCTTTGGCGATTTTTGAATCCCAAGAAAGCGAACAACCTCATAAGGTAGATGAAAATTTCGACAGCATATATCAGATGCTAAAGTCAAAATTATTTGCCGGAGTTGAAAAACAACGTCGAGATCCTCGCCTACTTGAAGCATTAGCTAGAATAAAGATGATACGAAATGCACGAATGCTTGATAAGGCATATGTTGACGACTTGATGGTTGTTGCTCAGGCTGATGGACTGTCTGGCTACGAAGTGCGATTTCTTACCAACTTAAGGAAAAATGAAATCGCTGCATTACCGCAAATTATTTCTCATGCATATCTTCTACGCAAGTTAGAGACTATGGCTGCTGTTGAAGCGGGAGAAGAATCATTGATATTAACAGAACAAATATTACCACAATAATGGAATTCGATAAACCATATTCACGCATTGAGTTTACACGCTTTCTCAAAGGGTTCCTCCCTATTGATGCTCAGTTGAACTCCCATTCTGAGGTCGCATTTTTTGCAAGAATGAATTATGCGGTCTCGGCTACGATGTTGGGCCGATGCGAGTCTCTGGATTTAAATATCTATGAAATCCGACACAATTCAAAAAATGACGCGAGGGTTGGACTTTCAAAAGATGCATTCCGCCTGATTACGGATGATGGTGTTGACCGTGCATTGGTAATATTTGTCCCTGAAGATTCTAATGAGAACTATCGGTTCTCGTTGGTTGAACTCACCTTGTCATGGGAAGATGATAACCGAACGAAACGGACATACTCAAATCCTCGTCGATATTCTTATTATTTGGGTAATGGGGTGGCCTACTATACTCCCAATAAATATCTGAATGAACCGGGACGTATAGTATCGGTTGAGGATTTGCGTAATAGATTCTCCGTAGATGTGCTTACCAAAGCATTCTATAATGAATTGTCGGATTGGTATGCGTGGGCTATAAAGGAAATCCAGTTTCCAAATGATATAGATGATCCTCATGACAATGAAAAATATAATCATGAGGCGGCAATTCGTCTTATTACCCGGTTGATTTTTGTATGGTTCCTCAAACAACGCAAACTAATCCCGTGGCAATTCTTTGACGAGCATTACATTGCACAGAATCTTCTTGACGGATTTACTCCCCATGAGGTCGTGAATCTCTTTGGCAAGTCAAAAGAAAGCCGTTATTATAAGGCAATTCTTCAGAATCTGTTCTTTGCCATGCTCAATAGTCCAATGACGGCAGAGGGAAGCACTGAGTTGACGGAACGGCATTTTAGAAAACTCAATGAAAATGGTTCTGCGAGCAGAACTGATTTTGACAACAACAAGTTGATGAGGTATGAAAAATTCTTCAAGAATCCTAACCACTTCGTTGAACTTGCAAACTCCACAGTCCCATTTCTGAATGGGGGTCTGTTTGACTGCCTTGATGATAAGGAAAATGGCATATATCTTGATGCCTTCACAGATAGGGACAAAATCAATGCACAGCTCATCATTCCTGATTATCTTTTCTTTGGTGAAGACGTAGGTAAAGATATTGACCTCTCTGAATTTTATGGAGACAAGAACAAACGTAAGGTCTCCGCAAGAGGCATCATTGACATACTCAAAAGATATAACTTTACAGTTGAGGAAAATACGCCTTTCGATCAGGATGTATCGCTCGATCCAGAATTGCTTGGTAAAGTATTTGAGAACCTGTTGGCATCATATAACCCGGAAACTCAGACAACTGCAAGAAAGCAAACCGGCTCATTCTACACTCCACGTGACATTGTACAGTATATGGTGAATGAGGCACTTGTTTCTCACTTGAAACGAGTCGTGGGAGTGGAATTGGAACCTCAATATCGTCAGTTGTTGGATTACTCTGATGAGCCATTGAATCTGACTAAAGAACAGCGCAAATCAATTCTTGAAGCTGTCTTCAAATGCAAGGTTCTTGACCCGGCTTGCGGTTCAGGGGCATTTCCTGTTGGTATGCTTCAACAAATGGTGCATATCCTGCAACGGATAGACCCCGACAACGAAATGTGGCGCGGCATGATTCTTGAAGCCTCTTTGAACTCAATGCAGGAATCAATGACCTTGAGTGAGGAAGAGCGTAGGGAGATACAGGATGATGTTAATAGAAATTTCGATGAGAGTTGTAATAACCCCGACTACGCCAGAAAATTATATCTGATAGAGAATTGTATCTATGGCGTGGATATTCAGCCGATTGCTATTCAGATAAGCAAGCTCAGATTCTTTATCTCGCTGGTAATTGACCAAAAGACAAACAATAATGCGTCAGAGAATTTTGGCATTCGTCCGCTGCCTAACCTTGAGGCAAAGTTTGTCGCGGCTAATTCTCTGATAAGATTACAGAAACGAGACGGCAATCTTTTTGATATTGAGGATATAAAAGCAGATGAGAAACTTCTGCGTATAGCCAAACATAGGATTTTCGGAGCCAAGACGCTTCGCACCAAACGCAAATGGAAAGCCCGTGTTGCAGAACTTCGGCAAAAGATAGCCGATGCTCTTATCAAAAATGACTTTATCGGTAACGAACAAGCAGCCGATCTTGTCGGGTGGGATATGTTTGACCAACACAAATTTGCTCCGTTCTTTGACCCAGAATGGATGTTTGGCGTCCAAGTTGGCTTCGATATTGTAATTGGCAATCCGCCATACATTCAACTCCAAGCCAATAAAGGAGAGTTGGGGAAATTATACGAAGGTAAAGGTTTTATTACTTTTGTTCGAACAGGAGACATATATAGCCTTTTCTACGAACAAGGTTGGCGAATGTTGAAACCTGACGGTAATCTGTGTTATATAACGTCGAATAAGTGGATGAGGGCTGGCTATGGTGAAAAGACACGCGAATTCTTCGCTACCAGAACCAATCCTGAACTTCTTATAGATTTTGCAGGAACAAAGGTTTTCGACAATGTAACTGTTGACACTAACATATTACTTTTCTCTAAGTCTCAGAACCAAGGAAAGACACGATGTTGCATTGTCGATGGCATCTCAAATATGAGCGATTTTGTTTCTTCTAATACTTCTTATAATGACTTCGTAATGGTAGGAAGTAAGAGTTGGGTAATACTTTCAGATGTGGAGCGTTCCATAAAAGAAAAGATAGAAAAGGTTGGCAAGCCTTTAAAAGAATGGAATATACAAATTTACCGAGGCGTTTTAACTGGTTGTAACGAAGCGTTTATTATCTCTACCGATAAACGGAATGAGATATTGTCAAAATGCATAGATGAAGCAGAAAGAGATCGTACGGAGAAACTTATACGACCGATTCTCCGTGGCCGTGATATCAAACGCTATGGATATAAGTGGTCTGGATTATGGCTAATCAATACCCACAATGGAGTGAAAGGAAAGATTGAGCGAATTCGTATTGAAGATTACCCCTCGGTAAAAGCTTATCTAGACCAATTTTGGGATAAAATTTCAACCCGCTCAGACAAAGGAGATACACCCTATAATCTTCGAAATTGCGCATATATGGAGGATTTTGATAAACCAAAAATCATATGGGGTAACTTAAATCTCAAGCCAAGTTATGCTTTAGCTGAGGGGGCGTTCTATGTTAACGCGCCCTCCCCTATGATTGTACCTGCAAGTAAGTACCTTTTAGCAATTCTAAATTCAAAAGTTGGGGATTATTATATTAGGAATTTGGGGGTCACTCGTAATGGGGGATATTTCGAATATAAACCAATGTTTGTTGAACAATTACCAGTTCCAATAATAAGTGAGGATGAACAGGAAGCTTTAGAAATCATACTGTCTGAATCAACACAAGAAACTATTGATTCTATCATATACTCTCTTTATGCCCTAAGTGAACAAGAGATAGAATTTATTGAAAATCAATAAGATTTCTTTTGTAACTTAAGATGACGTTCATTTCCTCCTGTGAAAGATCTATATATTTTGACAAAATATCATCTGTTATATGATTAGCATTTTTTATAATCAATGGAATTGGTAGTTTTAATAGATACTCTTTTTTGAAACGGAACCCTGTATCATCAAAAACCGGTCCCATATAGAAACGTGCGAATATGAAGAATCCAATATCTGAAGTTAGATAGGAACAGATATTTTCAATGGATTCTCCGTTCATCATAAAGAGAGTTGCTTCAGGAACGTATCCATCATTGTCAAATGCAATATTAGGATACGTATCAATTTTAGATATGGACTTGGGTAACCGCATTATGTCAGGATAAATGATTTTTGGTTTATCAAAATCCTCCCAATAAGAGATGCTATCTTGTGTTTCAAACCATTTATTATTGGTCTTTTTTCGAGCTTTAACTTTCTCTCATTTAATAATATACTCATTGCCTGTCTGCTCAAGTCGCTCCATGCCAAAATTTGAGAGAAGATAGTCTTTCACTGCGGGGTACATCTCAATGTCATAATGCCTGGATGGGAATGTGGCAATAAGCCACAACCCCGACCAATGGTAAGAATAACGCTTGATGTCTCTGCCTCTTAAAATCGGTCGTATAAGATTCTCCGTCCTTGTACGCTCCTGTTCGTCTGCACAGTTGGCGAGTATTTCATCTCGCTTTTCTGATGAGATAATAAACGCTTCATTGAAACCTGTCTTTATGCCGTAGTTTATTTGAATGTCCCAGTCTTTCAATGGGGTACCAACAGATTCGATTTTACGTTTGATACTTTGTTCGATTGGGGTAAGGATTACCCATGCCTCGGATGTGCCAAATTCGGCTATAAAACTGCTTTGCCTAACAAAATCGCTCGTTATTCATGTGACAATTCACGGTCTTGTATGAAGCGTCCAAGAGTGTTGCGATTGGTTTTGCATATTTTAGCGATTGTTCTTTGGGAGACACCCTCCTTCAGCAAGGCTCGTATCAGCGCCTCTTTCTCATGAAGAGGATGTTTGTCTTTAGCCGTTTTAGCTCCTTTCGGTCGTCCGAGAATCACGCCCTCAGCTTTTTTACGGGCCAATGCTTCTTTCGTTCGCTGAGAGATGAGGTTTCGTTCTATCTCGGCAGACAATCCAAAGGCAAATGCGAGCACTTTGCTCTGAATATCATCACCTAGACGATAGTTGTCCTTGATTGTCCATACTTTCGCCTCCTTAGTCATGCAGATATTTAGAATCTCCATAATCATGAATAGATTACGACCAAGACGTGACAACTCAGCGCATATAATTAAGTCGTCTTTCTTGATTCTCTTGAGCAATGCACCAAGCTGACGCTTGTTGTAGGCTTTAGTTCCTGAAATGGTTTCTTCAATCCAGCCATCTATGGCAAGATTCTCGCGTTCGCAGAAGTTATTTATCTCGAAACGTTGATTCTCGACAGTCTGTTTGTCAGAACTTACTCTAATGTATCCGTATATCATTTTCTTTAGGCGAAAACTTATTGCCTTCGCATCTATAATATAACCGTCTATCGAATATGACATATAGAAAAAACTTAAAGGAGGCTTCAACCGTCTAAGGACATAACACGGTTATTTAGAAAATGTCAAGATGTCATTTCAGATGACACTAAACGCCAAAATGACGTTTTGGAAACGCCATTGTCATTAACCGCGCACCTTTCCCTGAAGGAGATGGCAGTAGTAAGAATGGTTCAAGAGAATCCACAAATCACAATCGCAGCCATTGCAACCAAAACCGGATTGAGCAAGCGAACGGTTGATCGCGCCATCGCCTCCCTCAAAGAGAAAGCTATCCTCTCACGTATAGGGGCCAAGAATAATGCCACTTGGATCATAAACAAATCTGAATCATTAGCAAGAAGTCAATACGATTTTTCAATAACCGCGAAGTGAGAGCGGTTTGGGATGACGAGATCAACTGCTGGTGGTTCTCTACCACGGATATAGTGCGTGCCATAAATGATGAACCGGACTATACCAAAGCCGGCAACTATTGGCGATGGCTGAAACGGAAGCTAAAGACTGACGGGGTTGAACTCGTGAGTGCCACTAACGGGTTCAAATTCGAGGCTCCAAACTGAGAACTGCACATTCATTATCGCAATAATAGTGTATAGACAAGAGTAAGTCTTTAATGCAGTTTTACATACTCAAACATTGCATTAAAAGAGCTCTCTAAATCATTTTCAACAAAATCAGGACATTCAGCATTATCTGTAGCAAATGCCCAAATCCGAATATAATAGCAAATGACATGTTTAACTTTTACTAAAATTTCTGGTTTATCATCAACAAGGTTAAGTAATCTTTCTATTCTTTTAGTAATTGAAGGATGTTCTTCTGTTTCCTGCCAAGTTCCTTGTAGAATTGCTATTATTGAAAGAGAACATACCATTCCCATTATTACTGTTCGAGCCTCTTGCTCATCCTTTACTTCTGAGTATAAGTTCCAAAACGCTGAAAAATCCGCTTCTAACTCATCTTCTTTAGGTCCTTCAACTTGATTGTGTTCAAGCTCAAAATGAGAAAACTCATGTAGTAATATAAATGCTAGAGCATAAGTATAAGCGCCATTTGCTCCTATTGAAAAGATAGGATCTTGAATATAATTGAAAAGCTTGTCTTTTAATTCATCCGAAGCTCCATTTTCCTTTATTTCTTTAGCATAACTTACAAGTTCATATGTAGTTTCCAAAACGTTTTTACGACATAAAACTGAATCAGCATATAGAGCATCTTTTATTCCTTTTATATTTGAATCTTTATTTTTTCTGGCAATTTCTAATTCTTTATAAAATTTTAATCGTTCATCCTCGGTCATTTCTTCAACGGCTTCATTTATCAAGTCATTATCAGAAAACATTATTCCTATTTTGCAGAATATCCATAAATATTGGCAAAAAGCTATTGATATGCTAACGGTATTATTATATATGTGAGATGTTTCTGTTATTCTCCCTCTTGTATCAGTTTCAAAGACTTTACTATCAAAACCATTTTCACTCGCAGTCTTAACATCAACTCCCTTTAATGAAGCAATAAGCTGGCTTACATTATCATGCAAGCATTTGATCGGATAATCTTTCATCTCATTTATTATTAAGCAAATATATCATCATCAAACAATTTATCAAATTGTTTTGTGATGTCATGTCGTACATTTGTACGGTTAAATGTTTTTGAATAATTTCAACTTCAAAT
>ERZ778496.2662-NODE-2662-length-10252-cov-3.912425_pt1 | contig 10252 bp, 7 predicted proteins | sample MGYA00433099_ERZ778496 | MGnify/ENA primary metagenome ERZ778496 (study PRJEB29527, sample SAMN07138962) | mouse gut metagenome | material: feces | host: mouse | place: China:Nanjing | collected 2016-01-25 ... | reverse complement strand
GAGATTATGAAAGTATACAATACATTGTCGGGGAAAAAGGAGGAGTTTGTGCCGATTGAGGAGGGGAAGGTCAGCATGTATGTGTGCGGACCTACGGTTTATAACCTGATTCATATCGGCAACGCGAGACCTATGATCGTGTTTGATACGGTGCGCCGCTATATGGAGCACAGGGGCTATGACGTCAATTATGTGTCAAACTTCACGGATGTGGACGACAAGATCATCAAGAAGGCAAACGAGGAGGGCACAGACCCTTCCGCGATTTCAGAGCGATATATCGCGGAGTGCAAGAAGGACATGGAGGCGCTGCATGTGAAGCCGGCAACGACGCATCCCAAGGCGACCTGTGAGATTGACGGCATGATCGAGATGATCCAGACGCTGATCGACAAGGGACACGCCTATGTGGCGGAGGACGGCACCGTTTACTTTAAGACGAGAAGCTTTCCGGGTTACGGCAAGCTCTCCCACAAGAATCTGGACGATCTGCGAAGCGGCGGTCGTTCCCTTCTGGTGTCCGGGGAGGAGCAGAAGCAGGATCCGCTGGACTTTGTACTCTGGAAACCGAAGAAGGAAGGCGAGCCTTTCTGGGAGTCCCCGTGGTGCGAGGGAAGACCGGGCTGGCATATCGAGTGCTCGGTGATGAGCAAGAAGTATCTGGGGGAGGAGATTGACATTCACGCGGGCGGCGAGGACCTGATTTTCCCCCATCACGAGAATGAGATCGCCCAGTCGGAGGCGGCGAACGGCAAACCTTTTGCCAAATATTGGATGCACAACGGTTTTCTTAATATTGACAATAAAAAAATGTCCAAGTCCCTCGGCAATTTCTTCACGGTGCGGGACATCAGCGAGAAGTATGACCTGCAGGTGCTGCGGTTTTTCATGCTCTCCGCCCATTACAGAAGCCCTTTAAATTTCAGCGCGGAGCTGATGGAGGCGGCGAAGAATGGTCTGGAACGGATTGTGACCTGCGTGTCCAACTTAAACTTCCTTCTGGAAAAGGCGCAGACGCAGGAGCCGAGTGCAGACGAGGAGAAAGCGCTTGTGCAGGCGAAGGAATTTGTGACAAAGTTTGACGAGGCGATGGACGACGATTTCAATACGGCGGACGCCATCTCTGCGATTTTTGAGCTGGTGAAATTCGCCAACACGTCCGTGGGAGAGGGCGCAAGCGCAGCTTTTATCCGCGCGCTGAAAGACGAGATCGTGGAGCTTATGGATATCTGCGGGCTTACGGCAGAGCGTCGGCAGGAGATATTAGACTCGGAGATCGAGTCGCTGATTCAGGAGAGACAGGACGCCAGAAAGGCGAAAAACTTTGCAAGAGCGGACGAGATCCGGGATCTTCTTGCACAAAAAGGCATTGTACTGGAAGATACGCGTGAGGGGGTTAAATGGAAGAGAGCATAACGATCCTCGAGGCAATCAAGCGGGACTTTGCCTGCGGGGAGATTGACATACGCACCTATTCGCCGCTGACGCTTGCGTATATTGGCGATGCGGTCTACGATCTGGTGATCCGCACCGTGGTGGTGGAGCGGGGCAATACCTCCGCCAACAAACTGCATCATAAGGCAGTCGCCTATGTGAACGCGCGGGTGCAGGCGCTGATGATCGAAGCGCTGATGGAGGAGCTGACCGAGGAAGAGCAGACAGTCTATAAGCGCGGGCGGAACGCCAAATCCTACACCACCGCGAAAAACGCCACGGTCATCGAGTACCGCAAGGCGACGGGGTTTGAGGCGTTGTGTGGGTACCTGTATCTGACCGGAAAGCAGGAGCGGCTGCTTGCGCTGGTAAAGAGGGCGGTGGAGCTGGCGGGGCTGAAACTCTGAGAGCTGCGCGGAGTCGTAAGGAAAAAACCATGGACTGGGAGGCGCTGTCCGGGTGGATAGAAGAAACAAAAATATACAATGGGTTTTATATCTTAGGGCGGTAGCGAAGGTTAGTTTACATAACTTGATTAGCGGGGCACTTTGTAAAAAAGGAGAATCATTTTGGAGGAAAATACAGGAATCATAGAAGGAAGAAACGCCGTGATCGAGGCGTTCCGGGCGGGGCGTACCATAGACAGGCTTTATGTGCTGGACGGCTGCAAGGACGGACCGGTTATGACCATCAAACGGGAGGCGGCAAAGCAGGGAACGCCGATTAAGTATGTGACGAAGGAACGTCTTGACCAGATGTCCGAGACAGGCAGGCATCAGGGGGTGATTGCGGCGGCGGCGGCTTACGGATACGCGGAAGTTTCCGATATATTGCAGAAGGCGAAGGACAAGGGGGAGGCGCCCTTTGTTTTGCTTTTGGACGGAATCGAGGATCCCCACAATCTGGGCGCGATCATCCGCACATCGAATCAGGCGGGCGCGCACGGTGTTATTATTCCGAAAAACCGGGCGGTGGGGCTGACTGCTACGGTGGCGAAGGCATCCGCGGGGGCACTGAATTACACGCCGGTGGCGAAAGTGACCAATCTGGGGCAGACCATTGAGGAACTGAAAAAGGACGGCCTCTGGTTTGTCTGCGCGGATATGGGCGGCACATCCATGTATGAATTAAATTTGAAAGGACCCATCGGGCTGGTGATCGGTGCGGAAGGAAACGGCGTGAGCCGCCTTGTCAGGGAAAAATGCGATATGACTGCGCAGATTCCCATGCGGGGGGATATCGATTCTCTGAACGCCTCTGTGGCGGCGGGGATTCTGGCTTATGAGATTGTCAGACAGAGATTGGGACAATGAAGAGAATAAACGAGATACTGGCGGTCGTGATCCTGTCGCTGTTGGCGGTGCTTGTGGCGGCAGTGGGAATGCGGCTTTATGATACATATGTTGTAAATGGAGAGATCGAAGCGGAATGGAAGCAGCAGGAGGAAGTGCTCTCGAGAAACAGGGAAGCCCATGACCGGGTGCAGGAGATGCGCCGTGAGATCGAGGCGCTTTCCAGGGACAGGGAAAAGCTGGGGCAGTTTTTGGAAGAGATTCGGATGGATTATGAGGAAGCGGTTCCCGTTGCTGCGATGATGGATTTCGACATGAGCGGCATGTCCGGGGGGCAGGAGATCGCGGAGGAGCTGCAGGGGGTGTCGGAAAACGCAGATGACGTATCGGACGCTATGATGAGCCCGTCGGAGAACGGGACGGGTTTGACGGATGACAGGCAGTTCTTGTCGGAGAACGGGACGGATGCCTCAGGAACGAGCGCTGTTTCGGAGAATGGGGCAGGCAATTCCGGGGCTCATGTCGTTTTGGGCAAGGCGACTGATGTGTCAGACAATACGACCAGCGTGTCGGAAAATATGATTTATGTGTCAGATAATACGACAAATATGTCAGATAATATGTCCATCGAGCCAAATCATGATACAATATCTGGGAATGTGCCGAGCATGTCGGGTAACGATACGGTTTCGAGTAATGGATTCAGTGGGTCAGATAATTCGACCATATCAGTCAATGGGTTGAGTCTGTCTGGCAACGATACCGTATCGGGCAATGTGCTCAGTATATCAGACAACGACGCTGTCTCTGAAAATTCGACGGTGTCCGGCAACATGCTTGCGCTTCTTCCAAAGATAGAAATGGCCTACCCGGAGATCACCCTTGCCGAGCGCAGGCAGGTGCGAAGCTCTCTGGAGGAGACACTTCTGATGAACTGGGAGGATCAGGCGTCTCTGGAGGAACAGGGCGTGGATTTTTCCAAGAAGAAAATCGCCTGTCTCGGAGATAGTATCACGGCTGCGGCCAATCTGGAAGGGGAGGACGGGTATCTCTCCTATGCCTATCCCGCTGTGCTGAAAGAGGTGCTGGGGGCGGAGGAAGTATATAATCTGGGTATTGGCGGCTCGTCCATCGGGAGGTACTGGGCGGATGCCTTTGTGGAACGTTATACGCAGATTCCGAAAGATACGGATATCATTATCGTGATGGGCGGCACCAACGATGGTTTCTGCCTGTCGGAGAAGGAGTTCGGCAGCCTTACGGAGCGGAAGCCCTGGACTTTTTGTGGAGATCTGGACGAGCTGATGCGGGGACTCAAGGAGAACTATCCAGACGCGGATATCTTTTTTGTGACACCGCTGCCCAATATTTTGCAGGATTACCTGATGCGGGAGCGTACTTATCTGCTGCCACAGAAAAATCTGACGGATGTGATTTTGACGTTATCTGCGGCTTATGACTTTCAGGTGATAGATTTATATAATTCCAACATACTGGATTCCCACGATGCGAATATCGTGGCGGATTACATACCGGACGGCGTGCACGCCAACAAGGCGGGTTATCGGATTCTGGCGGAACATATCGCGGCAGAGCTGGTGAGACACTATGAAGAAAACGGGCGGTAACTTAGCAGGCAGTGGCTGTAAGTAGTGATTGGGGGCGGATTATGTGCTTCGGAAAGAAGTTTTTTGCAGGGTGGCTTTTGGTTGACGAATGGCGGCAGATGCGTTATTGTGTGTTATATAGGTAATGTACGACGGTTTAAATGATAAAACGAAATGCAGGCGGGAACGAAAAGGTTGTTGACAGGAGGAAAGCAGAATGGATTTTTTTGAAAAAGTTGGAGATACCATCACTTCAAAGGGAAAAGAAGTAACAGGAAAAGCGAAGGATCTTGCGGAGATCGCAAACTTAAAAAGCCAGATCAGCACCTGCGAGGACGTGATCAGAAAGAATTACATCGAGATCGGCAGACTATATTATGAGAGAGAAGGACTGGAACCGGGAGTGGAGTACGAGCAGTTCTGCCGTGCCATCAGCAACGCGAAGACAGGCATTGAGGACTTGGAGGAGAAGATTCGGAAGGTAAAGGGTATCTGATAGTTACAGGCATAGAAAAACAGGCTGTTTCCGCAAAAGGGGCAGCCTGTTTTTGCGCGCATAAGCAGAGTCAGAAGATGACACAAAAAGACCGCATTCATGCGAGACTGTTTGTGGCGGCTTATGACGAGCAACGCGAATGAGAGATGCGAAGCATCTCGAGTCTGCTTATGCAGAGCAATTTGTTATTGTGCGGGCGGCTGTTCCGGTTGGGGCGGCGCCGGTTGCTGCTGTGCAGCAGCTTCTGCCGCCGCGGCTGCGGCCTCGGCATTCCGCTGATTGATCTCGGCACGCTGTGCCTCAATCGTTGCTTCATAACCGGGTGTCGCGAAAAACACTTCGTCGTGCGGGCACATATTGCTTGTCGGTGCGGGTATGGGCACTTCACTGACGGTGCCGTCCTCATTCGTCACCTGAGTCGTGCCTGTGGAGGAACCGCTCTGCAGGGAGACATCCTCCACGGGTGTCAGTTCGACAACGCCTTCCACCTTGAAGGGGCAGAATTCCCGGGCCGGCAACATACTGTACTGGCAGACCTGTCCCGCGTAATGCACATCACAGGTTTCTGCGGGAATGGTATTTTCCGCAAAATATTCTGTCCGCAGGGTCCCGTCGCAGAGTCCCGCAATGGGCAATTTTCCGGAGCGTGAGCAGACCGTGGCCGTCACGATGCCGGAAGGTACGCTAAAGGATTCGCTGGGCAGATCCTCGTGAATCTGTGACATGACTGCACGCCACAGCTTTTTCGCCAGATTTTTCTCGTCCCCCGTCAACTTCACATTATTATCAAAGCCGGCCCATGTGGTAGCGGTGTAGTAAGGGGTGTAGCCCGAAAACCACACATCGTTGTAATCGGAGGTCGTGCCCGTCTTTCCGGCGATCGCCATATTGCCGAAGTTGACGGAGCCGCCGGTGCCGCTCGTGACTACGTCAACCATGGCGTCTGTCAGGAGAAAGGCGGTTGTCTCTTTGATAACCTGCTTGGAATTGGGCAGGGTATTGTCCAATATAATATTTCCGTCGTGGTCTAAAACCTTTGTGTAAAGCTTCGGCTTGATGTAAGTGCCGCCGTTTGCGATGCAGGCGTAGGCAGCGTTCAATTCTTCGTTGGTGACACCGTGCGTGAGACCGCCGAGAGCGGTGGTCTGCTGGATATCCGAGAAAATCTCACCGTTGATTTCCTCCCTCTCCACGATGGTGGTGAAGCCGAAATTTCTCAGATAATCGAAGCCGAGCTGGGGTGTGATTTGCGTCAGCGTTTTTACGGCCACAATATTCATGGAATCGCGTATGCCGTCCCGCAGGGAGGAAAGTCCCCGATAATTTTCGCCGTACCAGTTGGCGACCGGGCGGCCGTTGGCGTAATTAAAGGGCGCGTCGTTCATGACGGTGGCCAGCGTAAGTCCCGCGCTGTCTAAGGCGGGCGCATAAGTGGACACTACCTTGAAGGTGGAACCGGGCTGTCTGGTCGTATCGGTGGCGCGGTTTAAGGTGCGGCTGGCGGTTTTGGCGCCTCTGCCGCCTACCATTGCCACGATACAGCCCGTGCTCTGATCCTCCACCACGAGAGATACTTGGGGCTGAGGGGTCAGATTGATATTTTCACCGAATACCTCATCGCCGGCACGCATCACGTCGGCTTTGTAGGCTTCGATATCCTGATAAGCCTCCTCCTGCGATGTGTAGATCAGATTGTAGCTGGAAGAGCGGTTTTCCTTCCAATAGCTGCGGAACATTTCCGTGCTGACATTTTCCCTGTCCCCGTTTGCGCGGTCAATGGTCAGCTCATAATTCAGATACCACTTGGTATTTGCGGGGAAGTTGCTCTCGTCCGCAAAAGCGTTGTCGCAGATGGCCTGTATTTTGGGATCCTGGGTGGAATATATTTTCAGACCGCCGCTGTAGAGCAGGGTATAAGCCTGCGTTTCGTTGTAACCGGCAGCGATCAGATCTTCCATGACGTCGTCCGTCAGCGCATCCACAAAATATGTACTGACGGCGTTGTCCTCATTTTTGGCGTCTGCTACCTGAATGCGGGAATACACGTCGTCCGCCAGCGCTTCCGCACGTTGTTCTTCGGTGATATAGCCCTGATCCAACATTTCTTTCAGCACTTTTTCCCGGCGTTCTGCGTTCTTTTCCGGGTGTGTGATGGGGTTGTAGCGGGACGGATTCTGTGTGATGCCTGCGATCACCGCACATTCGGACAGGGTAAGTTCGTTTACATGCTTGCCGAAATACCGTCTGGATGCGGCTTCCACGCCAAGGGTATTGGAACCCAGATTGATGGTGTTCATGTAGTTGATCAGAATGGATTCTTTGTCCATGACCTTTTCCAGCTCCAAAGCCAGATACTGCTCCTGAAATTTTCTTTTAAATTTATCGGCAAGAGAATCCTCGCTGGTCCAATCCGTAAAGACATTGTTTTTCAGGAGCTGCTGCGTGATGGTGCTGGCGCCCTCAGAGAAGTGTCTGTTCTGGATGCCCACTACGCCCGCACGGATAATACCCTTGATGTCGATGCCGTTATGGTCATAAAAACGGGCGTCCTCGACGGCGACAAATGCGTCCTTCAAGTCCTGAGGCACCATGTCGATGGAAACCGGGATTCGGTTGGCATCGGTGGAAACCAGCTTCTTGATCTGTGTGCCTTCTATATTGTATACAAAGGTGGAAAAGCCGGAGGGGGTTACGTCGATATTGCTGATGTCCGGTGCGGTCGCCAGAATACCTTTAAAAGCGCCGATGCCCGCGCTTACGCCGACAATAGCCGCGCCGATCATGCCGATCAGAAATACCTGCACAAAAGTAAATGCAATCTTCCTGCTCCATTTTTTACCTGTAGAGTGAAGCGCCTGCTGTTTTTTGCGGACGCCCTTTTTGCCGTAGTTCATAGGATACTGCCTCCTCGACTTTTTATCATAGTCTCAAATGCCGATCTAGTCAATCTTTTTAGAAAAAGCCGCAATCTGTCGGTGATTATTCAGCCTCTGGCTTCATAGTTACGGAATCCGACCTATTCCGGTTTTGCCTTCGGCAAAGAGGTCGGATGCTTCTCAACGGTTACACATCCTCACGAACTTTGCAGCAAGTGCAAGGTTCTGGGCTGAACTGTTACATTTGTCCGGTCTGTGACGATTATAGCAAAATTCCCCTGGCAAATAAAGGTTTTTATGCTTTCTTAAGAATTGTTCACGATTCTGTGCACATTTATACTTGCACGGCGGGAAGAAATGTGCAACGATATTATACATGGATAAGTATGCACCGTACAAAATTATTGAATATGGGGGCGAGGGTGAGATTGTGGAGAAGAAATCCCGCTTTATTGCCCACGTACAGGCCACCTGCACCGAGGAAGCGGCGGCCGCTTTTATCGAGGCTGAGAAAAAGCGGTATTGGGATGCCAGGCATCATTGCTATGCCTATATCATAGGAGAGCAAGGGGAGACCGTGCGGTATTCCGACGACGGGGAACCTTCCGGTACAGCGGGCAGGCCCATTCTGGAGGTGCTGACAGGGTCGGGTATCCGAAATTTGACGCTGGTGGTGACCCGGTATTTCGGCGGTACGCTCCTTGGCACCGGCGGACTGGTGCGCGCCTATACGCAGGCGGCGCAGGCGGGGCTTGCCGACAGCCGTGTGGCTGTGATGCGGTATGGGCATACTCTGACAGTGGAGACAGATTATAACGGTATAGGAAAAATTCAATACCTTTTGGGGCAGCGCGGCATTCCCATAGAGGACTCTGTCTACACGGAGCAGGTGACTGTCCGATTTCATGTACCCTGTGAGGAGAAGGACAAATTAATCAAGGACATTACGGAGGCTACCGCCGGCGCAGCTAAGGTGGGCGTTTCCGATCCTTTCTATCATAAAAGCGCGGAAAATATTTCCGGGCGCGGTTCGGTTTAGCCGGAACGCCGCCGGGATGCAGGATTCCGGCGGAAAGGCGGCAGAATATGGGTGAGAATAAGGAAGTGGAAAAGAAGGCGGCGGAGACAGGGGAGACAAAGATCTACAACGACTACGCCGATTTTGGAGTGGAGGGGATCAGGGAGCTTCTCGGGAAAGGGCAGTACACCAGCCTGCGAAAAATTATTGAAGAGTTGAATGACGCGGATATTGCGGACTATATGGAGGAGATGGAGGAGGAAGAGGTTATCAAAATCTTCCGCATCCTGCCCAAAGATACGGCGGCGGACGTCTTTTCTTATCTGGAGATTGACAGGCAGCAGTCCATCATTACCTCTCTGTCGGATAAGGACGCGGCGCGCATCATTGACAACATGATGTCCGACGATGCGAAGGGGCTGATGGAGGAGATGCCCGCCAACGTGGTCAAACGTCTGATCGCCAATACAAGCCCGGATACGAGAAAGGCGATCAATCATCTGATGCGTTACCCGGAGGACTCCGCGGGCAGCATTATGACGGTGGAGTACGTGGACTTGAAGGAGCACTACACGGTGGCCCAGGCGATTGAGCGTATACGGAAAGTGGGTGTGGACAGCGAGACCATCAATATCTGCTATGTGCTCGATTATAAGCGGACGCTCGTGGGGACGGTTGCCCTGCGGTATCTGCTCTTAAGCGACCCGGACGCCGTGATCGGTGAAATGATGCACCGAAACGTGGTTTCTCTCCACACCCTGATGGATCAGGAGGAGGTTGCCAGACAGTTTAAAAAGTATGAGTTTACTGCCATGCCTGTGGTGGACAACGAGGACAGGCTGGTGGGCATTATCACCATGGACGATGTGGTGGATATTCTGGAAGAAGAGACCACGGAGGACATTGAGAAGATGGCGGCCGTGATGCCGTCCGATAAGCCGTATCTGAGAATGACTGTGTTTGACGCCTACAAAAAGAGGATTCCCTGGCTGCTGCTTCTGATGATTTCGGCTACCTTTACGGGAAGCATTATCACATCCTTTGAGAATGAACTGAGCCGCTATGTGGTGCTGACAGCGTTTATTCCCATGCTTATGGATACCGGCGGCAACGCGGGCGGACAGGCTTCCGCCATCATTATCCGCGGTATCTCGCTGGATGAGATCGCGTTTGGCGATTGGAGCCGTGTGATCTGGAAGGAGATCCGCACGGCGGTTCTGTGCGGTCTGACGCTGTCGGTCTGCAATTTCGGAAGGCTGATGATTTTTGATCATGTGAGCGTGCAGGTGGCGTTTGTGGTGTGTCTTACCCTGCTGATGGCGGTGATCGTGGCGAAGATGGTCGGTTCCACGCTTCCCATGCTGGCAAAGAAAATCGGGCTTGATCCGGCGGTGATGGCAAGCCCGTTTATCACGACGATCGTGGACGCGATTTCATTGCTTATTTACTTCCGCGTGGCGGAGATTGTGCTGGGGATCTAGTGCTCCATTTACCAATTAACTATCCTTTTTTGCTTGCCAGCATTCCCT
>ERZ778496.2643-NODE-2643-length-10324-cov-3.507255_pt1 | contig 10324 bp, 10 predicted proteins | sample MGYA00433099_ERZ778496 | MGnify/ENA primary metagenome ERZ778496 (study PRJEB29527, sample SAMN07138962) | mouse gut metagenome | material: feces | host: mouse | place: China:Nanjing | collected 2016-01-25 ... | reverse complement strand
TATTATCGTAGAACCTTTCTTGCCAAGAAAAATCGATTGCTTGTTTATTTGTTTCTCTTTTTATCGTACTTTTTAACTGATTGATAATAACTGCTAAACGAGTGTTGTGGTGAAAGTCCTGGTTCTGAATTGCTCCGTGCTGTTTTGGTTTCAAGCATCCCAAGTTTATGGCTACTCCATGGGGCTTTTGCCGGGCGGACGCGCCATGGCGCGTCCCTACTGCGATAACTATATGCAGGTGGTTGGGCATGACAACATAATTCCATACCTCCGCATCGACGAAGTGTTGTGGGATTGCTTCGATACAAGACACTGCTATTTCACCGGTTTGAGTCAAGGCCATCTTATCATCTCTAATTGAACCAAAGAATTGAATATGATTGGCACAGCAGATGGTTATGAAGTAAATACCTTCATTATAATCATGCCATTTGGCTCGAAATTGATGACGGTCGGCCATAAAAGATTATCTTCTTACCTATTCTCTAATGCATTATCAATAATTTCGAATACGGCGTCGGTGATGAAGTCGCCCCAGGTGTAGCGGTTGTCGTCGTTGTATATGCCGGTGTCTGTAGAGGTTTTCTTGCCGGCCCAGACCGATGCGGCGGCGTTCATCGATAGTGATTCGTTGACGATGACGGCGGTGTAGACCGCCCTCGATATGTCGGCGATGAGCGACTCGGCCTCGGGCACTCGCAACCCTCCGGTAAATACTGCCAGGGAATAGCACGCAAAGCCTGTTGCTGTGGGGTATGATATAAATGCCAAATCATTGACCGGTGTCACTGTCGAGTCGGGGGCCGTGAAGCCAGTGCCGGTCTTGTGGAATACCTTGGCTGCCGAGTTGGGCATGCCAGCCGGTATGCGTTCGCGCCCGAAGGGGCTGTTGCGAGCCATGACGGCCTTGACAAGCGTTGCCGAAGCCGTGGTGTCAGCGGTAAAGAAGCGGTAGATTAGGGCGGCTGCGTCGAGGGCTGTCGATTTGTTATGGCGGCTCAGGGCCGGGTCGGCATGCATCCGGGCCTCGTTTACCCCGATAGCGAAATTTGTAGCGCCATAGTCGCGACGCACTATGCTGTCGACAACCTCGGGCGAAGCAAAATGCGCAAAGAGTATGTCGGCGGCGTTGTTGTCGCTCATATTGAGGCTATAGTCGAGTAGCTCGACCGGTGAAATATCGAAGGGCACTGCCGTCGCTGCGGCACGCATCGGGCTCCATGTGTCGCGCCGCAAGTCTTCGTTGGTGACGGTGATTTTCTTGCCTACGAGTGTGTCGAAATCGGCTATGCGGCTGATGGCTGCGGCCTGGTGGAATTTCATGACGCTGGCAAGGTCGATAAAATCATCGGTCCCGGCGGTTATGGTGTCGCCTCGCGAACTTATCATGGCCACGGCTACGTGGCGGTCGCCGATAATGTTGGCGAGGGTGTCGCGTAGGCCCGGCAGTCCGGCATTCGCTATGACCGACGTCAAGGCTAATATGATTGATAGGATATGGCGCATAATGAAAAAACAAACCTCGGAGAGAATGCTAAGTCGCGTCCGCTCCGAGGTCTGTATGGTTGAAATGAAGTGTTATTCGAATTCTACAAGTACTTGGTCGGTGGCGACAACGTCGTCGGGTTTGACGAAGACGCGCTTAACCACGCCCTCGCGCTCGGCCGGTACGTCGTTTTCCATCTTCATGGCCTCGTAGACGAGCACGGTCTGACCTTTGGCAACCTTGTCGCCGGGGGCAACCTTGACTTCGATGATGCGACCACCCATGGGGGCTGCAAGTGTCGGGCCGGTGATAGGTTCCTGTGGCTTGACTTCAACTTTTTCCTCTGCAACTGGAGCGGCCTCGGCTGCGGTGGCCTTGTACTCCTCGGCGCGGCGTTTGCGCAGGAAGGTGTTTGCCACTGTGGGCAGGAGCTCGAGCAGGAGTTCCTCTTCCTTGTTGGTTGCCAGGTGTACGTTGCCATACTCGGGCAGGGTGGGGTTGTCGGGCTTCTTGTAGTTGTTTACGTCATAGGGTTTCTCAACTGGACTACCGGTGATTTTCTCGCGGAATGCCGGGTCGACGGGCACGGGTGTGTGGCCGTATTCACCCTTTACAAGCGAGATGAACTGGTTGGAGGGGTTCGAGTAGTCAGGCTGGCCTTTCTTGCGGTCGAGGGCCACGCTCACAGCCTGGCTGCCGACAATCTGGCTGGTAGGTGTCACCAGGGGCACGAGGCCGGCGTCGCGGCGCACCATGGGGATGAGGCGCATGGCATCCTCGAGAAGGTCTTCGGCTCCGAGGGCCTTGAGCTGGGCGACCATGTTGGAGTACATGCCGCCGGGTACTTCGGCGTTCTTGACAATCTCGTTGGGCTTGGGGAAGCCGAAATAATTTTCAATCTTGTGGCATGCGTCGAGCAGGGTGTCTTCGTCGCCGGCTTTTGCAGCGGCAATCGCGCGGTCGAACTCGGCATCGACATCGGCGGGCAGCTTGTCGGCCAACGGGTCGAAGTTGCGCGGCATCTTGTCTTTGTTGAGGTCGAAGGCGGCCAGCGATTTGCGTGCGTCGAGCAGGTGGTCGCGGATTTCGCCCACGGCCTGCATGTTGACGTCGAGTTCGATGCCCAGCTTCTGGCAGAATACATAGATAAGCTCGATTGCGGGTGCTGCCGAGCCGCCGCCGAACCACCATATGTTGGTGTCGAGTATGTCGACGCCGTTGAGTATGGCCATGACACTCGATGCAAGGCCGTAGCCAGGTGTGCAGTGAGTATGGAAGTCGACGGGGACAGAAAGGTTGGCTTTGAGCTTAGAGATAATCGAGGCGGCGCGGCTCGGAGTCACCAGGCCGGCCATATCCTTGAGTGTGATGATTTTGGCACCGAGACGTTCCATCTCGCGGGCCTTCTCTACGAAGTACTCGTCGGTAAAGATTTTTTCGGGTTCTGCGGGCTTGCTGCCGAAGAGGCGTGCGAAAAATCCTTTTTTCTCAGCCGGGGCTTCGGGTTTGGGGTCGACGGTATAGCATACGGCACCGTCGGCAATGCCGCCGAGTTTGTTAATCATGCGGATAGACTCGCGCACGTTGTCGATATCGTTGAGGGCGTCGAAAATACGCATCACGTTGAGGCCGTTGGCAATCGCCTCTTTATAGAAACCCTCCAGCACGCTGTCGGGGTAAGGAACGTAGCCAAATAGGTTGCGCCCGCGCGAAAGAGCCGATAGCAGCGATTTGCCCTTCATGGCCTTCGAGACGATGCGCAGGCGGTCCCAGGGCGACTGGTCGAGGTAGCGCATCACTGAGTCGGGGATGGCACCGCCCCAGACTTCCATGATATAGAAGCCGGCGTTTTCGTAATAAGGCAGGAGCTTGTCGATTTCTGCCTGGCTTAGACGTGTGGCGAAGAGCGACTGTTGCCCGTCGCGTAGCGTCAGGTCGCGGAGTTTCAGTTTACGTTGTTCCATCTTATTTCTTTTTTTATGGATGACTTCTTTTTCCTTTGCAAATTTAGCGAGATGTTTTGAATTAAAGAAATTTTTCAGTTATTTTTTGCAAAAATACGTTGGGCTAACTTGCAGAGCTATCTATAGGACATAGTTGGATTGGAAAATGCGGATTAACAAATTTTATAAATTATTCCGTAAAATATATTTGTCAAATTGTAAAGTGTAGCGTACTTTTGCGTCGTCAAACTTTACAAGAACGTTTTAATCTATTCTTTGTATGTTATCAAACAGTAAATTTCTATTGCCATACCGTTATCAGATTATCGGTTGGTGGCTGCTGATAGCGTCGGCTGTAGGGTGCCTTACCGTCGCCACGCTCGGGAGTTTCTCTATGCTGAGCTTCTCGCTCAACAAGGCTTTGCAGGTAGTAAGCTGGACGATGTTTTATATCTCGTTGCTACTGCTGAGCATTTCGCGCGAGAAGCATGAAGACGAATACATCACGGCTCTTCGCGGACGCATAGCTTGTATCGTGGTCGCATGCGCGCTCATACTTAAGACTATAATATATGTAGCCTCGGTGGTGTGCACGTTCTACCTCGGTGTCGGGTTGCTCGGCAAAATCTCGTTCCTCTCTATTCCTACCAATTTTATAGTGCTTGATGTCGCCTATATCGTGATATTCAAGATTTCGCTATATATTGCAAACCGTAGACTCAAAAACTATGCTGAATAACGATATCAGGGTCAACCGTGCCATAAAGCGAGTCTCGCAGCAAGAACTCGCCACCGCGATAGGTGTGTCGCGACAGACCATATTCGCAATCGAGAATAATAAATACGTGCCAAGTACAGAGCTCGCCCTCAAACTCTCGGCATTTTTCGGAAAGACCGTCAACGAACTCTTCTGGCTCGAGCCCGACCTGGAGCCTTGACGACAAGGCTTGAGAAATATCACCGCGCCCGGTTCGGGCTGTTTGTTAGTCCGCCGCCACCTCGCGACAACGAGGAGACGGCGGACTAACAAATATTTTGCAGCTTGGATAAAATTTCGTAAATTCGCAGTGAAAAGTGAAAGCTATGATTTTGAAACGAATATATATGCTGATGGGTGCCGGCTTGATTGCCGTGAGTGCGTTAGCGGCCCCGATTGACGAGGCAAAGCGCATGTATCGCGACGGCGACTATAGCGGCGCGGTGGCTCAGTTGCGCAAGATTTTGAAGTCTAAACCCAAAGACGGCACTGCGAATTATTACCTCGGGGCGTCGCTCATGGCCCTGGGCGAGACGGGCGAGGCCCGTGGCCCGCTCGAAAAAGCCGAGGAGCGTGGCGTGGCCGACGCTTCGCGCCTCCTGGTGGTCAACGCCCTCGATGAATACCGGCCCGACGATGCCGCCGAACATATAGACACATGGCAGGGCATATTGAAGAAAGCCCGTAAGTCAGAACCGGCCGAGCTTGGAGCATTGCAGGCACGCACGGTGCAGTTGCGCAACATGCTCGAGCGTGTCGAAAAAATCGAAATTCTCGACTCTATAGCCGTTGACAGCGCGGACTTTTTCAAGGCATACAGACTCTCGGCCGCAGCCGGCCGCATACTGCCCCCCGACGCTGTGCGGCGCATCGGTGCCGGTCAAGGTGTCGAGGAACTGTCGGTAGCCTATATGCCGCAGAACAACAGTGAAATCCTGTGGAGTGCGGCTGATACGACTGGCGTATTTCACCTCTATGGCGCCAATATCCTCGACGACGGTACCCTCGACCATACGAGCCTTCTCGACGAGTCTCTTGCCGGTGGGGGCAATGCCAGGTTCCCCTTCCTCATGCCCGACGGCGTGACTCTTTATTTCGCCAGCGACGGCGAGGGGTCGCTCGGCGGCTATGATATTTTTATGACGCGCCGAAACGAAAACGAAGACGGGGCTTACTACCAGCCGCAGAATATGGGCATGCCCTATAACTCGCCTTACGATGACTATCTGCTGGCGATTGACGAGGCTTCGGGCCTCGGCTGGTTTGCCACAGACCGCAACCGGCTCCCGGGCAAGGTGACGGTGTATGTTTTCGCCCCGTCGGCAATGCGCGTCAACGCCGAGAGCGACGACCCAAACTTGGCTTCGCTTGCGCGGCTCGACAATATCGCCCTTACACGCCGCGAGGGTGTTGACTATCGCGAACTATTGGCATCGAAATTGCCCGAGGCTGCCACCCGGGGTAGCGAAGACGCGCCACAGCTATTCGCAGTCGATATGGGCAACGGCAAGGTGTACACCTCGCTTTCTGATTTCGCCAATAGCCGTGCGCGCAGTGCCATGCTCGAAGCCATGGCGACCAGGCGCACACTCGACAAACACCTCGCTATCGAGGCCGATATGCGCGAACAATATCGCAAAGGCAACCATGGCCTTGCAGCGAAGATTTTGGGTAGCGAACGCGAGACCGACAACCTGCGGCGCCGCTATGCCTCGCAGCTCAACAACGCTATCAGGCTTGAAAAAGAATAATTTCTAAAACTTAATATATAGGTTGAACATGAAACTTACCGTGATTCTGGTTATCGTGCTGGCCATAGTGCTGCTGATAGTCTTCTTTTATTATTGTCCTTTCTTCTTGTGGATATCGGCCCGCGTCAGCGGAGTTAAAATCTCGCTTATGCAGCTTGTGCTGATGCGCATACGCCAGGTACCGGCCAGCATCATAGTCCGCGCGCTCATCGAGGCCCACAAGGCCGGCCTACACGACGTGACCCGCGACGACCTCGAGGCCCACTATCTTGCCGGCGGCAACGTGGAGCGCGTGGTTCATGCCCTCGTGTCGGCCTCCAAGGCTAACATCGACCTCGGTTTCAAGATGGCGACCGCTATAGACCTTGCCGGCCGCGACGTGTTCCAGGCCGTGCAGATGAGTGTCAACCCCAAGGTTATCGATACACCCCCCGTGACCGCCGTAGCCAAGGACGGCATACAGCTCATTGCCAAGGCCCGTGTGACCGTGCGTGCAAATATACGCCAGCTTGTGGGCGGTGCCGGCGAAGATACCGTGCTTGCACGTGTAGGCGAGGGTATAGTATCGTCGATTGGTTCGTCGGAGAGTCACAAACAGGTGCTCGAAAACCCCGACTCGATATCTAAACTCGTGCTGCGCAAGGGCCTCGACTCGGGCACTGCATTCGAAATTCTGTCAATCGATATCGCCGACATCGACATAGGCCGCAACATCGGTGCCGCATTGCAGATTGACCAGGCCAACGCCGACAAGAATATCGCCCAGGCCAAGGCCGAGGAGCGCCGCGCAATGGCGATTGCGCGCGAGCAGGAGATGAAGGCCCTCGCCCAGGAAGCCCGTGCAAAGGTTATCGAGGCCGAGTGCGAACTGCCCAAGGCTATGGCCCAGGCATTCCTGAGCGGCAACCTCGGTATCATGGACTACTACCGCATGAAAAATATGGAGGCCGACACTACCATGCGCCAGTCAATCAGCCAGAGCCCCACATCTACACCTGAAATCAGGCAATGACGACCCTGCTGATATCTTTGGCCGTACTCGTAGGGGGCTATGCACTCTACGGCTTTCTCGTCGAGCGCGTGTTCGGCATCGATGCGTCGCGTCTGATGCCGGCACAAACACGTGCCGACGGCGTGGATTTCGTCGAGATGCCTACCTGGCGCGTATTCCTTGTCCAGTTTCTCAACATAGCCGGTCTCGGCCCGATTTTCGGGGCGATTATGGGCGTGATGTTCGGGCCGGCGGCATTTATCTGGATTGTGGCAGGTACAATTTTCGGCGGCGCGGTCCACGATTTTATTTCGGCTATGATGTCGGTTCGTTCGGGCGGTGATTCGCTTCCCGAACTCGTAGGGCGCGAGCTCGGCCCGGTCATAAAACAGGTGTTGCGCGTTGTGTCGACGGTGCTGCTAATCCTGGTAGGCGCAGTGTTTATCCGTACTCCGGCCGGTCTGCTTGCCGGCATGACGCCCGGGTGGGCCGATGTTACTTTTTGGATAACGGTCATATTTCTTTATTATATTTGCGCAACATTGCTGCCAATTGATAAACTGATAGGGCGTTTCTATCCGGTTTTCGGTTTTGCCTTGTTGTTTATGGCCGGAGGTCTGCTCTACGTGCTACTTTTTGGCGGACTCGAAATCCCCGACGGCATGGCCTTCGGCTTAGAGTCGCGCCATGCCTCGCCCGATACGCACCCCTTGTTCCCGATGATGTTTGTCAGCATCGCCTGCGGTGCTATTTCGGGTTTCCATGCCACGCAGTCTCCAATGATGGCCCGTTGCCTTAAGAACGAGCGTCTGGCGCGCCCCGTATTTTATGGGGCCATGGTTGCCGAAGGCATAGTTGCCCTTATCTGGGCAGCGGCTGCGATAACATTTACAGGCGGCTACGAGGGGCTTCAAGAATATATGTCGGCTCACGATGCCGGCGACCTTGTTCACGACATATCGGTGTCGTGGCTCGGCGCGTTCGGCGGCATACTTGCCTTGTTGGGCGTTGTTGCCGCGCCGATTACCACCGGCGATACCGCCTTGCGTTCGGCAAGGCTTATCGTCGCTGATTTTTTGCATGTAGGCCAAGACAAGCTTCTGAAACGCATATTGGTTTCGCTGCCGATATTTGCCTGTACGTTCGCTCTGATGTTGCTCGACTTCAATGTGCTGTGGCGCTATTTTGCATGGACTAACCAGTTGCTGGCAGCGTTTACCCTTTGGGCTTCGACGGTATATCTTGCCCGTCATGGCCGCGCCTACGTCATAACCATGGTCCCGGCCCTGTTTATGACCACGGTGGTCGTTTCATATCTGTTTACCGCGCCGTCGCCCGAAGGGTTCGGTCTCGGTGTCGACAATTCGCTGCTAATAGCCGTGGTGGCCGACGCTGTTTGTCTTTTGGCTTTTGCGAGATACCGCATACTTGTGGCCAAGGGCAAGCTCATACACGATGTATCTTACTAATTTTCCTCAGTTGTTTAGCTTAAATTTATTACGATGAAACTAAAGAATGTAATCCTGTCGTTGGCTGCGGTCTTTGCTGTGCCCGCCATTCAGGCACAGGCTATGCTGCCCGACGATGTGCCTTTGGCCAATATCACCCACGACGCGGGCTTGTCGAGCATATTCCGCACGTGGGGCTTTATCGGCGACTCGCTGTCGAGTGGCGAACACGAATACCATAAAGAGGACGGCAGCACAGGCTATGCCGACCTCTATGACTATTCGTGGGGTCAGTATATGTGCCGTGCCATGGGCGCGACCGGCGAGAACTATTCGCAAGGCGGCGAGACTGCCGTGGGGTGGCTCGAGCATTTCTGGGACCGGCCCAACAACTTCAACAACAACATAGATGCCAAGCAGTCGCCTAAGCAGGCTTATATCATTGCATTAGGTGTCAACGACTGTACCCGTGGCGACGCCGTGGGCGATGTAAAGACCGATATCGTAGCCGGTGACTACTCCAAGAACGCCAATACATTTGCCGGTAACTATGGCGGGATTATACAGCGTATCAAGAGTATACAGCCGGAAGCCAAGATATTTGTTGTCACCACTCCTCGCGACGACGTGCCACGCCCCGCTTACAACAACGTAATCCGCTCGATGGCCGATGTATTCGACAATGTATATGTGATAGACCTCGAACGCTACGCGCCGCTCTACAACCAGGGGTCTAACATACGCGAGAACTACTATATGGGCGGTCACATGACCCCGGCCGGGTATCAGTTTACCGCATGGCTGATGATGGACTATATCGATTGGATTATCCGCCATAATATGGATGACTTCCGTCAGGTAGCCTTTATCGGTACTGGCAAACATTATTGATGCCGCCCGCGTAAAAATTTTTTATGGATTTCGAGAGTATAATTTCACAGACACGACAATATAATTTTCATAGCCATACCCAGTTTTGCGACGGACATGCGTCGATGGAGCTTATGGCACGCGCGGCCGTAGGCGCCGGTATGCGGCATTATGGTTTTTCACCGCACAGCCCTATACCGGTGTCTTCGCCTTGCAATATGTTGCGGGCCGATGTCGACGTATATCTGGCCGAGGTGCAACGCATCAAGGCCATGCCCGAATTGCAGTCATGCCGCTTTTATGCCGCCATGGAGGTCGATTACCTCGGCGACGACTGGGGCCCGGTAAATGAATATTTCAAGTCTTTGCCGCTCGACTATATTATAGGGTCGGTGCATTTCATACCTTCGCAGTCGGGCGAATATGTCGATATCGACGGGCACTTCGACAGCTTTGCCAAGCGCATGAAGGCTTATTTTCGCGGTGATATCGACTATGTTGTCGATACATTTTACCGCCAGTCACGCGCCATGGTCGAGGCCGGCGGTTTCGACATTCTCGGCCATTTCGACAAGGTAGGGCAGAATGCGTCGTATTATGCACCGGGCATTGAGGATGGCAGCCACTATCGCCAATGTGTAGAGTCGCTGATTGGCATGATAATAGACCGCAGATGTGTTATCGAACTCAATACCAAGGCTCGTGAGCAACATGGTCGCTTCTTCCCCGGCGAACGCTATCTGCCCGTATTGGCCGACGCCGGCATAACCATACTCGTCAATAGCGACGCGCACCAGCCCGACCGCATAGACGCCTCGCGCGGCGAGGCTTTTAATCTACTTGACCGCATACGCCATGTCGCATCGCTGTCTTGAACTCCTTGCCCCGGCGCGTAATGCCGAGGTTGGCCGCGTGGCCATACTCGCCGGGGCTGATGCAGTATATATCGGTGCCCCGGCTTTCGGCGCGAGGGCCGCTGCCGGCAACTCGGTGGCCGACATTGCCGCCTTGTGTGATTTTGCACACGTATACCGTGCGAGGGTATATGTGACCATGAATACCATACTCTATGACTCGG
>ERZ778496.2638-NODE-2638-length-10344-cov-3.401497_pt1 | contig 10344 bp, 10 predicted proteins | sample MGYA00433099_ERZ778496 | MGnify/ENA primary metagenome ERZ778496 (study PRJEB29527, sample SAMN07138962) | mouse gut metagenome | material: feces | host: mouse | place: China:Nanjing | collected 2016-01-25 ... | reverse complement strand
GCAATATTTATTTTGGCGCTCTGGCGAATACCTGCGATCTGATGTGCATTTTTAATCATATCCCTGTCCGGAACCAGATGCCCCTGGTCTGCAATCCGTGCAATTTTGTCGTCAAAAGACTGATGGCATTGTTTGTATTTTCTTCCGCTGCCACACCAGCATTTATCATTTCGGCCTAATTTTGTATGCATGTTTTCATCCTCATCTTTTTGATCTTTTTTCCTTGTACCCATGTATCATTATAAACATGTTTTTATTTTTCGCAAGAGATGTATGTAATTTTATGCTGTGGAATTGCTTTTTTGGTTTACGTAAAAAGCAGCAAAACCGCTGTGCGGATATTTCACAACGGTTTTGCAGGATCTTATGTATAATGCAAAGTCACTTTTCTGTTTTATTCTTCATTTTATGGATATTACCATAAAATTGCTTTTAATTAATAATTCTTCTTACAGCAATAATCGTCCGGTAAGTAGCGTTCTGGGTCGTAATACCGGTACGCGAGCTCTGCGCTCCGACGATTCTGCCTCCGCCCATATATAATGCGACATGTCCGCTGTAACAGATGATATCGCCCGGCTGCGCTTCGCTGTAGCTGACGCCTCTGCCGCATCCGGCCTGTGCCCCGGAAGTACGCGGGAGAGAATAACCAAAGTGCGCATATACGCTCATTACAAAACCGGAACAGTCCGTACCCTGGGTCAGGCTCGTGCCGCCCCATACATAAGGGTTGCCGATAAATTGTGTCGCGTAGTTGATAACGTCGCTTCCGGTTGCGCCGGACGGGCTGACAGCAGGAGTAGTATTCGCACTGGAGCTGCCTCCGGAAGAAGAATTACCGGATGTGCCGGAACTGCCTCCGGAAGAAGGCGTCTGACTGGAAACAGGAGGCTGCTGCGTTGTCTGTGACTGCTGCGCCTGCTGCGCTCTTGCCTCGGCTTCTCTTGCGGCACGTTCTGCGGCCTCTCTTGCAGCGCGCTCTGCGGCTTCTGCAGCTTCTCTTGCGGCACGTTCCGCAGCTTCTGCGGCAATTCGTTCTTTTTCTTCTTCATCACGAATGATCTGATTTTGTTCCTGAATCGTTTCTTTATAAGCGGCTGCCAGAACTTTTGCCTGTGACAGCTGGGAATCGAAATCATCCATGGTAGCTTCTTTTCGGGATACCATGGATTTCAGGTCTGTTTCCTGCAGCTTGTAGTTATCCTGCATTTCTTCCATTTCAGACTGCTCGGTAAGAAGCTGGGCTTTTAAGTCGGCAACCTGCTGTTTGGTATCTTTGTAGACTTCAAGCTGCTCTCTGTCATAGTCGTAAACGGCGTTGTAATAATTGACTCTGTTTAAGAAGTCAGACATGCTTGTCGCGCCGAGCAGAGCTTCAAGCAGCGAGTTGTTGCCGCGTTCATATACGGAACGAACACGCATTTTCATACGTTCATACTGTTCCTTTTCTTCCTTTTCAGCAGCCTTAAGGTCTATATTGGCCTGTTTGATTTCTGCTTCTTTATCTGTTAATTCGTCGGACAAAATATCCATGTTAATAAGCAGTTCTACCAGTTCCGCATCCAGTGCGTTGATTTCTTTTTGCAGTTCCTGCTGTTTGCCTGTGATATTGTTAATGCTGTTATTGACGGAGTTCAGATTGCTTTCTGCTGCCTGTTTCGCATCCTGTGCCTGCGATTTACGGCTTGCGAATACCGGCTGCAACGACGTAATGCCGACAGCTGTCACAAGAAGCAGGGCAGCAAGCCGCCGGGAATGTTTTTTTGGGAAAGTATTTTTTAAATAGACAATTTGTTTTTTCAATTCGATACTCCTTTGTGGCTTTGTCTGTGTTTCCAGTCATTAGTATAGCACGGCTCCTTTGTAATTTCAACCGGACAGACCGATTCTCTATGATAAAAAAGTGTGAATTTTGTCTGAACTTTTATTCATAATTTACCAAAACGTCTGTTTGTCAAAGCTGCAGACGCGGACATCTGCTCAGGAGCCTGCGGGAACGCCCATCTGTTTGACAATGAGCAATTTATCGCCGCGGCTGACATGTTCGCCGGAAAGCTGATTCATCTGCATAATATCGGATACTGTCGTGTGGTGTTCCTTGGCGATATCCCAGAGACGATCGCCGGTTCTGACAATGTATCCGGCAATGCCGGGATGTTTTTCGTATTGTTCCAGATCGACCGGCTGCTGGCTGATACCTGTAATCATGGAACCGGGCTGGTTGCGGAATACAATGGCGTCCAGTCCGACGACGGCCTTGATATCTGCCTGACTGTTATCGGCAAGAATGACGGTTAGCTGATCGATACCCGCGGACAATTCGAACGTGTCCCCCGGCTGTATGCCTTCGGCTTCGATCTGGCGGCTGAATGGAATCACGCCTTCGGCGATGCCTACAGGCATGTCGTCGCTTGCGGTAATATAGAGCATGCGTACTTTTAGAATTCCTTCCGCCTCGATGCCGTCTGTAACGATACGGCTGTCTTCGATAAAGACTTCGCCGACGCTTGCACACAGCTGCAAAATTTCTGCCGGCTGATTTTCAATCGGAAGCTGGTCGGCAGCTTTGAATTTGGAATCATTTTTTACCAGCAGACTCTGCAGGCTGACCGGTTCGCGTTCCAGTACCAGTTCGTCCTGCAATGAATACGCGTCTTCGAGAATCTGCATATTTTCTTCTCTCCATACACGAAGATAAAAATCCAGAGTGCCTTCGAGCATCAGTACGCGTTTTTCACCGTCTTCATCTTCGGCAGGGGTTACTTCCAGCTGTACCTGCAGCGGGACAAGTTTAAAAATCGTTTCCGGGTCGCAGACGCTGCATTCGATACGTTCGTGCAGTGCGACAGTAGTTTCCATACACTGGATCTGTTTTTCGTCCTCTTCGCCCTTATATAGAATGTTGACCAGCAGTTCGCCGGAAAGTTCGATTTCACCGGAACGAACGCGGCTGTCCAGCCCCCGCAGCTGAACGCTCTGCCAGAGCAGCCGGCTGATGTTCGGGCGGTTAGATGGCAGCAGTATTTCACTGTGGATGCGGCAGATATCTTTTTTTTGCGTCAGCAGCTGCAGCATTTTCTGCTGCTGGTACAGCGTCTGCACAGAAGCATGATCCATACCGGTAGGGAGCTCGATCTGCTGTTCCATCTGATCGACTGCGTGTAGTTCAAGCAGCGCACGTACATTCAGCTTACGCGAATTAATCATGCCAAGCGTCAGATCATCCATGGTGCTTTGCAAAATCAGCTGGTCTGTTTCCTGAACGCCTTCCATATGTATCGTCTCGGTAAACGGCACGTCTCCCTGCAGACTGCAGATATTGCCGGACTCCGTGCATTTGTATAACGCCTGGAACTGCAGGACGCCGTTTACGACGATCTGATCCGGTTCGACTCTTGTTTCGTGGATACGGGCAGTACCTTTCCGATCGATCAGTTTGATCATATCCGGATCGTAATCCGGCAGATTGAAATCATTTTCGACCGTAATCTGAATGGATGCCCGTCCTCTCTCCTGATTTGTCTGTAACAGCTTCTTTATGAAATCCAATTAAAAAATCCTCCCATACTGAACGTTTTTTATATCCTATTCAGTACGGAGGGATTTTATGAATTTGATTGTAAATTAACATAATTTCATTCGTATGTCTCTGGTAATAATATCTGAATAACTAAAAGACAGCAGCTGTGGAGGATTCTTTTCATCCTTATCATCAACCAGAATTGTGAATACACTTGGGTAGGCGCCCTGTATTACACCGCTCTGGATGTCGACTTTATTCCTGCCTCTGTCAAGCTGAATCATTACCTTGCTCCCGCACTGCTGATGCACCGAAGCACGTACTTTATCAATATCTGTCCGCTGCATATCTTCTTGTCCTCCTCTTATTGCATTTTACGTTATCATCCAGCCAAAGGCACAAACAATAACGGAATCCATTCTGTAAAAACAGAATGCGGTTCAAAACACTAGATATAGTATAGCACTCTGCTTTGGAAAAGTCAATGCAAATACCTATTCAAATACTATATTTTGTTTATACTTTTTTGTTTTGACCACTATATATGGAAAACTCGGCTTTTTTTGCGGGTTGGAACCGTTACTGGGACCTAGTAGTTCGGTATCAAAATATAGTGCGTTCTCAGTCAGAAACAGATCGCGAACCACAATGCTGTAGCCGCCTGTTTCCTGTTCTCCATAGCCGTGGACCAGGTACAGATCATGGTCTGTTTCAAAGGATAACTTAAATTCGGCTTCTTTTTTCTGCTCGATAGATTCCATTAGTTTTTCCGGAATATCGCGTGCTTCCATAATGGTGTAATCCACATCCTTCAGCTTTTTTTTCTCCTGTCCGGATGAGGCGCAGCCACACAGAAGCGCCAGAGCCAGAGCGATGATTATAATGGCAAATAAAGAAAAACAGACGGACTGTTTTTGCAGATGTGCGTCATTCGTTTCAATCTTGATACGTGGGGGAATATACATAATTTGGACTGCCGCAATTTTCTTATTTTTATTTTATGAGGCAGACCTGACCATTATACATAAAAATGTCAGACCACGCTGCGTGAACCGTTCCCCGGGTGATTGCAACGGTATTGCATTGTTCATAAATAATAGACTGGAAACGTGAAAAAGTATTGCATGAACGGTAATTATTTCATATAATAAGAAAGTCAGAGTTACTGGGAGCGGAGGCTGGCAGTAATAAGGCAGGAACGACAGCCGTAACAGGCGGCTGGATAGGGGGAAGATCATGATTCGTACCATTTTGATTTTGATTTTTTTAATCCTGTTTTTTTTCATCGGAATTCTGATCTGGGGTATTACGTGGGTGATCGGGCGTTTTGATGCGTATAAGCGGGATATGATCTGTCTGCGCAGCGTACAGTTTGCGTTTAAGATTGTGCTGCTGATCTCAGGCGTAAGGGTCGACGTATATGGAGAAGAGCATGTGCCAAAGGACGAGGCGGTACTTTATATCGGCAATCATCGAAGTCTGTTCGATACGGTGATTACTTATGCAAGATGTCCGGGACTGACGGGATATGTGGCAAAAGACAGTATGCTGAAAATACCGTTTTTAAGAATCTGGATGAAACGGCTGCACTGCCTGTTTTTGAACCGGACAGATATCAAGGCTGGGATGAAAATGATAGTGACAGGTATCGATCAGATAAAGAACGGCATATCCATGTGTATTTTTCCGGAAGGAACAAGAAGCCTGTCAGAAAGCGAAACGCAGATGCTGCCTTTTAAAGAAGGGAGCTTTAAGATGGCAGAAAAAACAGGATGCGCCATTATTCCGATGGCGATGGTCCATACAGCCGATATTTTTGAGAAACATGTGCCGTTTATCAGGCGGACGCGGGTCATACTGACTTATGGAGAACCTGTATACGTAAAAGAGCTTGAAAAAGATCAGAAGAAACATCTGGGGAGTTATATGCAGGGAATCATACGTGAAATGCTCGAAGAGGAGCTTCGCATCAGTCAGTCGTTCAAATAACGAGGGTAAAATCACAGGCAGGCAAAAAGACATGCGCTTTTTACCTGCCTGAACGGATTTACAGTTAAATGGTAATAATTTCTTCTACCACTTCTGAAAATTCCATAAAATGGGACGCTTTTACGAGTACGGAGTCGCCCTGTCGTAAAAATGGAAGCAGTTCTTTTAACATTTCGTCTCGTGTTTCAAACAAATGAATCTCGCATTTTGGATTATGGTCTTGTACGGCTCTTGCAAGCTCCGTTACCAGTCTGCCGGCACAGAATAAGATGTCGATGCCTTTTGCGGCAAGATGACTGCCGACCTCATAATGCAGCTGCCGTTCGTTTTCTCCAAGATCTCCCATATCGCCCAGCACGGCGACTGTCCGCCCAAGCGCGGTCGCGAGCACATCGATGGATGCTTTCATGGAAAGAGGATTTGCATTGTAGCAGTCGTCGATCACAGTCATCGTGCCTGTTTCGATCAGATTCGTTCTTCCATCGATGGTTCGCGCTGTCTCGATACCGGCGCGTATTTCGTCGTTCGAAAGGCCTAATTGTCTGCCTACGGCAGCTGCGGCCAGCGCGTTGTAGACGTTATGCGTTCCCGGTATCGGTATCCGGGCGGCAAAGCATTCGTCTGCAATATGAATATGAAGCTGTATTCCTTTCAGGCCAAGATTCATAATATCGGTTGCGTAGATCTGTTTGTCGCTGTATACGGCGTTCTGCGGTTTGTCAGTGCCGATACCGTAAAATACAGGAGGGCGTCCCTGTACCTGTGGGATGGTACTTAACAGATCATCGTCGCCGTTTAAGATAACGGCAGCATTGTCCTGCAGGTGATCGAACATTTCTGTCTTTGCCTTTAGAATACCTTCCCGCGAACCAAGCGTTTTCAAATGGGAGAGACCGATATTCGTAAGCACTCCGATATCCGGACGCGAGATCGATGCCAGACGGTGCATTTCGTCAAATTCAGAGATTCCCATTTCCAGTACCGCGACCTGATGCTCTTCGCGTATTTTAAAAATCGTAAGCGGCAGACCGATTTCATTGTTAAAATTGCCTTCTGTTTTATGTACTTTGTATTTTTGTGAAAGTACCGATGCAATAATTTCTTTTGTACTTGTCTTTCCGACGCTTCCGCTAATACCGACCACTTTCAGCTGCAGCCGGCTCAGATAAAAAGCAGCCAGATCTTTCAGCGCCTGTCTCGTTGAATCTACGAGAATGTATGGTTTTGAAATGTTCAGACGCTGCTCGGATACAACAGCCAGCGCGCCGTCTTCAAAGACCTGTTCGACATACTGATGGCCGTCTGTCTGATCGCCTTTTAGAGCGACAAATACAAAGTCCTCCTGAACCATCCGGCTGTCAGTGACGATGCCCTGTGCATTCAAAAACTGCAGCGTATTTCCACCGATTAACTTGCCGTGACAGGCTTTTGTCATGGCGTCTAATGTCATATCTTTCATCGTTGTATACCCCTTATTCATTGTTATTTAAAGAAATCTGTATGAGTCGTTCGCACAGATCTTCAAATTCGATTCCGATTGCACGAGCTTCCTGCGGCAGAAGACTGGTAGGCGTCATGCCGGGCAGTGTGTTTACTTCCAGACAAAAGATCTGCTCCTGCTCATTTAACATAAAATCAACTCTGCAGTAAGTATTCAGCTCCAGAGCCTCTGCAGCGGCTGTCGCGTACTGCTGAATCTGTCTGGCTGTGTCAGGAGGCAGACTGGCTGGGCATGTTTCTACGGTACTGCCGGCTTTATATTTGTTTTTGTAATCGTAAAATCCTTCCAGAGGAGCGATTTCTATTACCGGAAGCGCTTCCTGAGAGATGACGGCGACAGAAAACTCCCGTCCCTGAATATATTCTTCCACAATGACTTCATCTTCCCAGCGAAACGCTTCGTCCAGTGCCGCCTCGTATTCCGGTATCGTACGTACGACGCTGATGCCGACGCTGGAACCGCCGCGACACGGTTTTACAATACATGGCAGCGTTAATCTGGTCTGGCAAAAATCCGCCGTGCGCTCCGCTTTTTTCATGGAAATGCCTTTTGGAGTCGGTATACCGCATTCGCTGAAAAAGCGTTTGCTCAGTCGTTTATTCATTGCAATGGCGCTGCTTAAATAATTACTTCCGGTATAACGGATGCCGAACAGATCGAAAGCTGCCTGGATTCTGCCGTCTTCTCCGTTTTCGCCGTGCAGGGCTAAAAATACAATGTCTGCCATCCGGCATAATTCAATAACGTTCGGCCCGAACAGACAATCGGATGTATCTTCCCGCATGGCTCTGATTTTTTCAAGATCAGGCGCTGTTTCCGGTACGCCGGATACCCGGATGGTATCAGGGACAGTTTCAAAAATATCTGTTAAAGGATCGCCAGCCTTGCCATAACCCATAAATACGTCCAGCAGCAGTACCCGGTGTCCTTTTTGTCTGAGCGCTCTGCTAACCATACTGCCGGTTGAAAGAGATACATCCCGTTCGGTACTCAGCCCGCCGGCTAAAACGACAATTTTCATAATAGTTTCCTTTCTTTATTAGATGCAAATACTGTTTGTATTATAGTAAACCATTTATCTGGTCATGACAATAAGAATATAAATTTTATTAAAAAAAGCAGCCCGTTTTTTGTCTCGTGCTGCTTATGAAGTGCCAGTCGATCTAACGATCCTATGAATGTTTTTCTTCGCAATATAGTAAAAAATCCTGTTTCATGACTGCATCTATCGATTGCCCGATGTCGATTTGTCTGCTCCAGCGAAACATTTTCTGAGCCAGGCGATACATGCAGTCTGCCTCTGTCTTATGACCGGATTTCATTCCGAGAAGAGACAGCTGCGTAAGCAGTTCGGGCATGGCATACACAGATCCGGTGCCGAAGCACCTTCTGAGTCCCTGGGTTAAGACCCGGTAGGCTTCTTCGTGGTATCCGGTCTGACGGAGCATGTTTCCCATATTGCAGCTGATCACTGGCAGGAATTCTTCATATTTATCTGCATGGTACTGGATTTCATGATATAATTCGTCCCAAATCTGATAAGATAAATGGCGCAGGCCTAATTCGAAATATTCTACGGCAACATTGTTGAGTGTCTTAAGGTTCAGCTCGTGATTGGCTGACACCAGAAAATAACGGTGGTACATGGTTCTCCTTTCTTGGCGCTTCTGTTACTATTGTAGTATATTTGCAGGTGTTCGGAAAGCGTCAGTTTGTCCTCTTTTTCTGTCGTATTGTACAGCAGCAAAAGGAATATCTCAGACAGCCTGCATGGAGGATTCAGGCAAAGAAAAACGGCACAGCCCTTTGGGGTTATACCGTTTTTGGCAGCAATCGCTGCGTTTTATTTAGTTTTCTGCTTCGATCAATCCGTAATTGCCGTCTTTTCTCTTGTATACTACGTTGACCTCATCGGTTTCAGCGTTGCGGAATACGTAGAAGGTATGTCCCAACAGTTCCATCTGTATACATGCGTCTTCCGGAAACATAGGCTTCATTCCGAATTTTTTAGAGCGGATAATCTGAATCTCTTCTTCTTCAGTCGCTTCGGAATCGATAAATTCCTGCTTAAAGCTGCCGCCGCCCTGCTGCTGGCTGATGAGCTTCTGTCGATATTTTTTCAGCTGTGCCTCGATGATCTCTTCAACCAGATCGATCGTTACATACATATCGTTGCTTTCCTGTTCCGCACGGATGATATGTCCTTTTACCGGAATCGTGACTTCCATTTTCTGATAACGTTTTTTGGTTACGCTGAGCGTAACGTTCACGATTGTGTCAGGTGTAAAATATTTCTCCAGCCGGGATAGTTTTTCCTCTACTGCAGAGCGCAGACCTTCTGTGATGTCCAGATTTTTGCCGCTGATTGTTATGCGCATATAATCACCCCTCCATTCTTTTACTAAAGTTACGAATAACTTTGTACTAATTGTAGCATAAACTGGTAAAATTTCCTAGTAAAATATACAGAATATTTAAAAAATATCTTTTTTACAGGATCTGACAAAACCGGAGCCGCTTCTGGCGTCAGTCAGACCGGTAAAAACAAAAAAATCTGCTTTGGATATCTGTTCGGACGCTGGCTGTGCTTTCTTGCAATTTGCAGGAAAAACGGGTATGATTCTAAGTAAAGAGTTTCATCAGACATAACGCCAGAGCGTGTCTGAAAATGTTTTTAGAGATGCTCTGATACTGGAAGGAGAGAGGTATGAATCACAAATATCATAATATCAGGCAGCTGACAGATAACCCGTTTTTAAATCTGTATGAAATGGATGCCATCGATACGAAAGGCGGGGAGTTTCATTATTACTTTGCGTCCAGAAATGATGCGCAGCATATTAAAATCCGTACAAAGTCGATGCATGCGGAAGGCATTGTGATTTATGCGGTTACGATTGAGCCGCAGCCAAGGCTGGTGCTGATTCGGCAGTATCGTTATCCGATCGACGAGTTTTTATACGAACTGCCGGCAGGACTGGTAGACGGGGACGAGACGCCGGGGGCGGCGGCAGCGAGAGAAATGAAGGAAGAGACCGGACTGGATTTTATCGAATATACAGGCGGAAGCGCCATCTGCCGCCGGCCGTTTTTTATGGGACCCGGTTTTACAGACGAGACGAGCGTATCTGTATATGGAACGGTAAGCGGAAATATTTCTGACGCCTTTGTGGAAGACACGGAAGAAATACAGGTAGTTCTTGCGGATAAGGAAAAAGTACGGCAGATTTTGCAGCAGGAACGTGTGTCTGTCCGCGGAGCGTATTTGATGATGCATTTTCTAAAATCCGAGACGCCGTTTGCGTTTCTGGATATTTGAGAGAGATTTGAGGAT
>ERZ778496.2633-NODE-2633-length-10356-cov-2.959616_pt1 | contig 10356 bp, 7 predicted proteins | sample MGYA00433099_ERZ778496 | MGnify/ENA primary metagenome ERZ778496 (study PRJEB29527, sample SAMN07138962) | mouse gut metagenome | material: feces | host: mouse | place: China:Nanjing | collected 2016-01-25 ... | reverse complement strand
AAACATATGATATTCTCTCTTATCTTGATGGAACTCTTCCAGAGAAAGAAAATGTTATAGATGAAAAACAACTGTATATTTCCTGGTCTGATTCACCACTTCTTTCAGGATTAGATTTAGGAAGTTATGACTTGGCTGGTGTCACTGGAAGTAGCCAGGAGCTTTTATCAGGGTTATACATTGCTAGAAGAGGCTTTTGGACAGAGAAGGTATGCAACAATTTAGAAGGTTGTGAAGCCCTATGGATGAAATTTCTTGAAGGGGCAGACACACATAAGGAGGCAATATGAGATTGATTAAAAACCCTATGATGTCAGGTTTTTTTCCTGATCCATCTATTTGTCGTGTAGGGGAAAAATATTATATGGTTCATTCCACTTTTACTTATTTTCCAGGTATTCCAATATTTGAAAGCAAGGATTTTGTAAATTGGAAACAAATCGGTAATGTGCTAGATCGAGATTCTCAGATACCACTTGCTGGTAAAGAGCATTCTGAGGGAATTTTTGCCCCAACGATTCGCTATTATGATAATAAATTTTATATAATAACTACAAATACTCATGATAAAGGAAATTTTATTGTTACAGCCAACGATCCAGCAGGACCATGGTCAGAGCCTTATTATTTAGGTAAAGATGCTCGTGGAATTGATCCAAGCCTTTTCTTTGATGAAGATGGATCTTGTTGGTATATTGGTCAACGTGATAAAGCGAATAGTAATTATTATGGGGATTGTGAAATTTGGATACAAAGGTTAAATTTACAAACAATGAAGCTAGAAGGTGCTTCTATTGCTGTACTTGATGGATTTCAAAAAAATGCTGTCTGGCCAGAAGGACCACATCTATATCATAAGGGAGATTATTATTATATTCTTCATGCAGAGAGTGGCACAGCTTTTCATCATTGTGTTATGGTAGCTAGAAGTCGCAACATAGAAGGCCCTTATAAATATTGTAAATCCAATCCAATTTTAACACATCGACATCTGGGAATGCAGTATCCAATAACGAGTGTTGGCCATGGAGATTTGGTAGAAGATGGTTATGGGAACTGGTATATGGTAGTGCTTGCTTGTCGTCCGCAAGAAGGATATACATTGTTGGGTCGTGAAACTTTTTTAGCAAAAGTTGTATGGGAACATGGCTGGCCAGTAGTAAATCCAGGTGTTGGGCGGTTAGAGGAGGTAGTAGAACTGCCTGGCAGTGAAATATTAGTATCTTCTGAGGAACGTAAAACATATACATTTGATATAAATACTCTTCCATTAGAATTTCTTACACTTCGTAACCATCGAGAGTCTATATTATCTTTAACGGCACATCTTGGGTATGTAAGACTTTTTATGAAGGCGGATACTTTAAAAGACAGAGCAGAACCTGCCTATCTTTGTATTCGCCAACAACATAAGGATTTTGAGTCAGAAGTAATGTTTGAACCATGTTTTGGAACAGAGAATGGCTGTGCTGGTATGGCAATGGTACAAAGTAATGAGAATCATATCAGAATAGAGTGTTTTCAAGATGGGAAAGATATAGGATTTCGTGTTATAAAAGCTGTAAATGGAATTGATAAAGAATTAAATCGATGGAATAGTAATAAAACAGATAAAGTTATATTTAAATTATCTGTTTATGGACTTCAGGCAGATGTTTGGCTAAAGGATAAGGAGCAATGGATATTGTTTGTTCATGGTATTAAACTTGAAGAACTAAGTGCTGAACTTGCTGGCGGTTTTGTTGGTTGTACCATAGGAATGTATGCCTCTGGTAATGGAAAAGAAACAGGAGGATATGCTGATTTTAAATGGTTTACATATCAAGGATTGGAATGATAAACACATATTTTTACTAATCTATAATAAGAACGAGCAACTATGTGTGAAAGTAAAATAAGTATAGAGTTAGGAGTGATTCTTTTATGGATAGGAAGGAAGCAAAAAAGAAAGCAGAGGAGCTTGTCGGAAAAATGACGCTGGAAGAAAGAGCAAGCCAGTTGCGTTATGATGCACCGCCAATTAAACGGCTTGGGATTCCTGCATATAACTGGTGGAATGAAGCATTACATGGAGTAGCAAGAGCAGGACAAGCTACCGTATTTCCACAGGCAATTGGTATGGCAGCTTCTTTTGATACAAAATTGCTTGAGCAAATTGGTGATGTTGTTGCAACAGAAGGACGTGCGAAATATAATGCATATTCTGCCCTTAATGACAGAGATATTTATAAGGGACTGACATTCTGGGCACCAAATGTTAATATTTTTCGTGATCCACGCTGGGGAAGAGGACATGAAACTTATGGCGAAGATCCTTATTTAACAGCAAGGTTAGGAGTTGCCTATGTAAAGGGTTTACAAGGAACTAAGGAAACAAGAAAGGCAGCAGCTTGTGCAAAGCATTTTGCTGTACATTCAGGTCCAGAGGCTGTAAGGCATGAATTTAATGCGGAGGCATCGCAAAAAGATATGGAGGAAACATATCTGCCTGCATTTGAAGCACTTGTAAAGGAAGCAGATGTTGAGGCAGTCATGGGAGCTTATAATTGTACAAATGGAGAGCCTTGTTGTGGGAGTAAGACGCTTATTCAAGATACACTTCGTGAAAAATGGGGTTTTGCAGGACATTTTGTTTCTGACTGCTGGGCAATCCGAGATTTTCATGAACACCATAAGGTTACAAAAACACCTTGTGAATCTGCTGCTATGGCAATAAATGCAGGTTGTGATTTAAACTGTGGCGTTACCTATTTGCATATTTTAGAAGCCTATAACAATGGACTTGTAACAGAGGAAACAATTACAAAAGCAGCCGTTCGTTTATATACTACTCGTTATATGTTAGGACTGTTTGATGGCAGTGAATATGATATAATTCCATATAATAAGGTAGAGTGTAAAGAGCATTTAGCACTTGCACAAAAAGCAGCCGAGGAAAGCTTTGTTTTACTTAAAAATGATGGTATTTTACCATTGAAAAAAGAAAATATAAAAACGATTGGAATCATTGGACCAAATGCAAATAGCCGAGCAGCTTTGATTGGAAATTATCATGGAACAGCATCTGATTTTGTAACGATTCAGGAGGGGTTGATACGATATCTAAAAGATGATGTAAGAGTATTAACATCTATCGGCTGTGACTTATTTAAAGATAAAACAGAGCCTATTGCTGTGGAAAATGATAGATTAGCGGAAGCGGCTATTGTTGCAGAAAATAGTGATGTGGTGATTTTATGTTTAGGACTTGATGAAACATTAGAAGGCGAGGAAGGTGATACTGGAAATAGCTATGCTTCTGGTGATAAAACAGATTTGCAGCTTCCAAAATCACAGCAGCTTTTGATGGAAATAGTTGCAAAAACAGGTAAACCAGTTATTTTATGTATGATGGCAGGAAGCGATATGGACTTAAGTTATGCAACTGCACATTTTTCGGCAATTATGCAAATATGGTATCCAGGTTGTCAAGGTGGAAATGCATTTGCAAAAGTGTTATTTGGGGAATGTTCACCTTCTGGAAAGCTTCCAATTACATTTTATGAAACACTGGAAGAACTGCCAGATTTTACGGATTACTCCATGAAAGGCAGAACGTATCGCTATATGAAAAATAAAGCACAATTCCCGTTTGGCTTTGGCTTGACTTATGGAAGAAGTAAAGTATTAAAAGCACAAGTAGTTGGTTTACATAAGGTTCTTGTTTTGGTAAAAAATGAAGGTAATTTTGATACAGAGGATGTATTGCAAGTATATGTGAAAAAGGAAGATTCTGAGTTTGATACGCTGCATCCTTCCCTTTGTGCCTTTATGCGGATATCATTGGAAAAAGGCGTAGAAAAGGAAGTTGAGGTTGAAATACCAGAGTCGGCTTTTACAGTTGTAGATAATAATGGAAAACGTATTTTAGCTGGTGGAAAATATCATTTTTATATTGGATTTTCACAGCCAGATGAAAGAAGCAGAGAGCTTACAGAAGATACACCTATGGAGGTTTTCATTACACAGGAAAATAAAGAATAAGGAATATTTGGCAGTAAAAAAAGTTATGATGCTATAGATAAGTATTGATTTTTTGAGATGGGTGTTAGTAAAATTGGTGACTGTCTGAAATATTTATACTGACGGTCAAAAAAGTTGATCGCTCAGTATAAAATTATAGGAGGACATAAAATAGTGAAATTTAGAATATTTCAATCAATAAAAAGCAGGATATTGTTGATGGGTGTCTTTTCCATATTAGTGGCAGTTAGTATTGGTGCAATAGCTGTAGTTTCAATTAACAAAAACAGTAAAAATAATGAAATAGAGTCAATCGTAAATGAAATTAATGTATTTCAGATGGAAAACATTGCATTAGACGCAGAATATCAATATTATTTAGATCAAAGTTATCTGGAACGTATTTTTCATAATTTAGAAGAAATGACTGAGAAGGTAAATTTGTTAAAGAATAGAACAAGTGAAAAATATAAAGAAGATATTGATAAATTGCTTGATAGTCTGACAGCGAGTGAAACAAATTATAAGGAATTTAGTGAGCTTGCTAAAACAAGAAGTTTTCAGAAAGAAGCAGGTATGTATGCACAATATCTGGAAGCAGGAGATGTTTTATCGGAAAGTTTTTCAGCTTTAATAGATAAAGGCGATTGGTTAGAAATAAAATGGATAGATAAACATATGTGGACAGGTGGTAAGCGTGTTTTTGTAGATGGAAAAGAATATGTAAAGCTAGTTTATAAAGGACCAATACCAGAAAAGGTAAAAAGAGATTTTATAGCGTTTAGAATAGGTGGAACACTTACTTATAATAAAAATTGCTATATAACTGATATTAAGTTTGTAAATAAATCGGATGCAGCAGATATTGATCTTTTGAAAGCTGATACTTTATCAGGTTCAGGACTTGCTTATGTAGATAGTGAAATTACTACATTTGATGAAAAACCAGCAATTCGTGTAGGCTGTAATTTTAATGCTGCAAATAAATGCTGGGAGGAATTTGCGGCACAGATTTCAGTAAAGGACTATGAATGCCAGAATTATTCGGATATAGTATATACATTATATTTGGAACTTACCAATGGGGATTATGATTATAAATATGGAGGTTCTTATTCTGGAGTATATGGATTTGATAGTAATCTTGAGCTGTTAGAGCAATATGTAACAGAATATAGCAAACAGATTGTAGAAGGGAAGAATGCATCTGAAAATTATCAACAAATAGAAACGCTGCTTGCGGAGATGGAGAAAAAGATACCTCTTTATACGACAAATGAAGAACTTGCAAAAGATTCTTTAAAAAAACTTTCTGCAAAGAAGGAAATACTTTTACAAATGAAGGAACTAGATGATAGAATGCTTGTATTAAAAACAGATAATACACAATTAAATAATATGCTTACTGATTTGTGTAGTTCAGTTAAAAATATTGCATCTGAGGAAGCGGAGACTGTAAAAACTACAGTACAAAGTGCTAGTATTCTTATGATAATAATATCAGCAATTATACTTGTTGGTATGACAGCTCTTATTAGTATTAGTATCAATAAAAATGTTATTATTTTTCGTGATACACTTAGTAAAATTACACAGGGTTTTATATCACTTAGGATAAGAGAAGATGGGAAGGATGAGTTTTCACAATTTGGAAAAAGTTTAAATACGTTTTTAAATAAATTGGAGTATAGCATTAGTCATTTGCAGGAAATTTCAACAAAACTTGCTGTTTCTGGAAGTGAGCTTGAAAATGAAGCAAATAGAACAAAAGGTGCGGCTGAAACAATAAGCAGTGCATTAGATGAAGTAACAAAAGGTGCAGGTTCACAAGCAGAAGATATTTCTAGCTCCTCTATGCAGGTATCGAATATGCAGGCAAATATGCTTCAAATTACAGATAGTGTTAATCATCTATCAGTCACGTCCAAGGACGTAGAGGAGAAAGGTGCACAGGCAACAAAAATTATTGGAGAATTAAGCAAATCAAGCGATATAACTACAAATGCGTTTAAAAAAATTGCAGAACAGATATATAAGACAGATGAATCTGTGATTAAAATTCAGGAAATTATTCATTTGATTGCAGATATTGCAGATAGAACAAATCTTTTGTCTTTAAATGCAAGCATAGAAGCAGCAAGAGCAGGAGATGTTGGAAAGGGATTTGCAGTAGTGGCAAGTGAAATTCAAAAGCTTGCAGAACAAATAAATTCTTCAGCAAAAATCATTGATGAAACAATTTTATCATTATCTGAAGAATCACATCAAACTGTTCAAGCAATTAATGAAGTAACTAATATAACAGGCAATCAAAAGAATAAGCTTGATGAAACAAGAACGAAGTTTCATATTGTGGAGAATGGAATTTTATCTGTTGCAGATGAGATGAAAACAGTATTACGGCAGGCAGATATATGTGAAAAAACAGGCGGACATGTTGTTGAATTGATGACAAGTTTATCTGCAATTGCAGAAGAAAATGTTGCAATTACACATCAAACAAGTGATTCTATGAATGAATTAAATGATGCAACGATTTCTCTTGCAAAAACAGCATTAGAATTGAAGCATCTTTCTTTAGAAGTGAATGAAAACTTAAATTATTTTCAATGATTTTTAAGAAAGTGTTTTACCTATTTGATGAAAACAGCGGAGAAAGGAAGTATTTCTCCGCTGTTTTTGGAAAATTTGGATATATTGCAAATTAGCAGTAAAACGATGCAGTGCTTGCCGTCATAAAATATGATTTTACTATAATTACAGGAGCACTATGGCTTATAACTGCGGCAATAAATTTGTGGCTTCTTCTTAAAAATTATATCCAGACAAAAGAGAACAAGTAATGTCGGGACAGTGAAAATGAGAAATGTTATACTTTAACCACAGCAGGAGGTCGATAAGTATGGAATGGATAGAAGCAATAAGTGAAGCAATTAAATACATAGAAAACCATATCACAGAAGATATTACAATGCACGAAGTAGCAAGTTATGTAAATATTTCACCATTTTATTTCCATAAAGGTTTTAGTATGTTATGTGGATATACAATTGCAGAATATATAAGAAACCGAAGAATGGCACTTGCAGGAGAAGAACTGATTACTAGTGATACTACTATTATGGAACTTGCAATGAAGTATGGTTATAATTCTTCTGATAGCTTTACCAAAGCTTTTACCCGTTTTCATGGATATCCACCTCTAACAGTGAGAAAGAATAAAACAATGATTAAAACTTTCGCACCGTTGAAATTAACAATCTCATTGAAAGGTGGTTATATTATGGATTACAGAATTGTTAAAAAAGAAGCTTTTACTGTTTTAGGTGTATCAAAAGAGTTTAGCTATGAAAATGCAAAACAGGAAGTACCATTATTTTGGCAGGAACATTATTCTTTAAAAAAGAATGACTATGTGGGTGGAATGTTTGGTATCAATATTGATCCGAAAATGGGAGATGAAAAATTTGAATATTTAATTGCTGATATTTATAATCCATCTATAGATATTCCAGATGGGTTTATAGTAAAAACAATCCCTGCTTTTACATGGGCAGTTTTTCCATGCAAAGGTGCTCTTCCAAATTCTTTACAAGATGTGAATACAAAGATATTTTCTGAATGGCTTCCTGCATTGCAAGATTATGAATTTGCGGCAGGATATTGTATTGAAATGTATGATATGCCAGATAAGTATTTGAATGGAACAAATGATGAAAACTATTATACAGAAATATGGATTCCTGTTAAAAAAAGTAAATAAAATATTAGAAAAAATTAGCATAAAACAGTAGCTTTCCTTTTTTTAAGCTACTGTTTTATATAGTTTTTCTTAAATTTTGTATCTTGATATGTTAATTATTTTTGCCGCTTTTTAACTATACCAATGACTCTAATAATTCCAAATAATAACATTGCGATAATTTCTCCAAGTGCATTACTGATAAAATCTCGCATATGAAGCACATCATTCCATGTATAATCCCCTATCATTAGTTTTGTAATATAATTTCCCATAATGGTTAATAACATAAATAATGTGATACAATTCCAAATATTCCATTTTAGAAAAGTTTGTGTAAGTACTGGAAGCCAAAGGATAAAAAGCCATAACAGTAGGATAGGGAAGCCATAGCGGAAAATCCAAATAGTTCCCGTTCCCATAAGATAATATCTAGTAATTTGTATGACAGAAAGCAGGATAAATGTTCCAATGCTTACGACTACCATAACACTACAGCCTTTTTTCTTTTTACAGGTTAGAAGAACATATAAAAGACTGTTTGCAAAGAAACAGGAGCTTCCTACGATTAATGACCATGTAATTTTTTTGTTTACTGCAAAATCTACAATCATACAAACAAGTATTGCAATAAGGCTAAGAATGCCTAAACCATATAGTAGATACATTTTTTTTGTTTTCTTTAAAAATCTTTTTACATCAGAAACTTCTGTCGGTTGTGTTTCCATTTTTAGATGAAAAACCATATCATGATATACTTCTTTGCAATCCATACAATGTTTTAAATGGTTTTCTATGCTCTTTTTTGAAACATCACTTACCATTCCATCTACATAGAGAGGAAGTAAATCTTTTACAATTTCGCAAGTTAAATCACTTTCCATTAAATTTCTTTCCATTCTTTCATTCCTTTCATTATTTTTTGTTTTCCCCTGTAATAAGTTACTCTTGCCCAGTTTTCTGTTTTTCCCATAATAGCTGCAATTTCAGAAAATTGTAGTTCTCCTGCCAATCGTAAATACATAACTTCTTTTGTTACAGCATCTAAATTGTGCATAAGTCGGAAAATTTCTACTTTCTCCAAATTATTTAGACTTTTATTTTCTATACTTTCTTTGGAAGGTATCGTATTATCCAGTGGTTCTATTTTATGTCGGTTTCTTTTTTCAAGTTCTTTATACCACAGTTTTTTTGCAATGCTACATAGCCAGACGGAAATTTTGCAATCACCTCGGAATTTATCAATCCCTTTAATTGCCTGAAAAAAGGTTTCCTGCGTCAATTCCTCTGCAAGTTCACTGTCTTGTGTTAAACTGCAAAGATATTTATATATCGTCTGGGCATTCTCCCGATATATTTTATCAATTTTTTCTTTTTCCATTTTTTTCTCCATATGACATTCCATCTATATTTGTATTTCATATTATTAGTTCCTTTTATATGCGGTTTGTTACAAACATTTTTATTTTTTTATATATTGCCATAAAAAAGATGGATTGACAATATATCACTAAATTTCATAAAAAACCTTTTAGTTACTACAATAATCTTTGTGAAAAATTAACAAAGGATATTAAAGTTATGTTTTGACACTCTCTTATGATTGTGTTATGATAAGAAATAGTTTTGTGAAAGAAAAATACACTATGGAGATGGGAGCTATGAGTAAGCATATTGTAGTAGTGGATGATGAACAGTCAATTGCAGATTTAATCGAAGTTTATTTAAAGAATGAAAATTATATTGTACACAAATTTTATAATGGAACACAAGCATTAGAATGTTTAGATTTACAACCAATTGATTTAGCAATTTTAGATGTAATGCTGCCAGATATTGATGGATTTACAATTTTAAAACAAATTCGGGAAAAATTTTTCTTCCCAGTGATTATGTTGACAGCAAAAGTAGAAGATATGGATAAAATCAATGGTTTAACTCTTGGGGCAGATGATTATATTACAAAACCCTTTAATCCATTAGAACTTGTAGCAAGAGTGAAATCACAGCTTAGACGATTTCAGACTTATAATCAGGCAGGGCAAGCTTTATTGCAGTCTGTAGAAGCAGAGGAGGAGCTTGATATTAAAGGGCTTGTGATTAATAATAACACCCATGAATGCAGCTTATTTGGAGAAAAGCTTTCTTTAACGCCAATTGAATTTTCTATTTTATGGTATTTATGTAGACATCAAGGAAACGTAGTATCTTCAGAAGAATTATTTGAAGCTGTTTGGGGAGAAAAATATCTGGACAGCAATAATACAGTTATGACTCATATTGCAAGGCTTCGTGAAAAGTTAAAAGAACCGCCAAGAAAACCAAAATTTATAAAAACAGTGTGGGGAGTGGGATATAAGATTGAGTGAACAAAAAGAACCATTATATAAAACAGCAAAAGATGCAATTTTTAACCGCTTTTTTTTAGCTGTCTTGTATTTTACAATTTTATTAGTTTTAGCATGTCTCGCCATTTTTTATTATCTACATCGAAAAATTTGGATGGAAACCGATTTTTGGTATCCCCTGCTTCATTTTATTAATAATCGCAAGTTATTATTTTTCTTTTTATTTTGGTTAATTGGTGTCTTTTTTATTTTTCTATTTTATTG
>ERZ778496.2626-NODE-2626-length-10385-cov-13.577154_pt1 | contig 10385 bp, 12 predicted proteins | sample MGYA00433099_ERZ778496 | MGnify/ENA primary metagenome ERZ778496 (study PRJEB29527, sample SAMN07138962) | mouse gut metagenome | material: feces | host: mouse | place: China:Nanjing | collected 2016-01-25 ... | reverse complement strand
ATTACCGTGACCGGACTTACACCGGCAAGTGTGGTCCAGCTTCGTTGGACACACAACATAAAAAGAGAAACACGCCATGACAGCTGTGCTTCTCTTTTTCCTTTCCCCCTCGTTTTGCTGTTCCTCATACACTGTCCAGTGTCGTCTCAGATCTGAGCTATCAGATATGAATTATAATATCCTGAACATCACAATTTAGAATATCACAGAGCACATCAATGGTTTTTGTGGTTATGGCTTCACCCTTTTTCATCCTGTGCAGGGTATTGGCTGATATACCATGAGTGTGAATCAATTGATACTCCGTCAAATCTCTCCGGAACAGTGTCTCGTAAAACGGTTTATAACTAATCATAAACACTTCTCCTATCCAACACATTTATTGAATAGTATCATACTCAATCTCTTGACTATACTCAAAATATTGAGTATATTTAAAACAAAAGAATGAAATGGGGGAATATTTTATGACAAATCATGAAGAGCCAAAACATTCATCAGAATACGACAAGAAACAGTTCCTTGAAAGCTGTGACAGGTATGAGGACAAAATCCTGGAAAATATTATTAAAAAAGCAAAAGAGATGGGGCTTCTGGAAGATTAGTCTTACCCCGGCCGGGATGTGCCGGGGATTTTTTTCTCAATGCAGAATGCCGCTTGTACTCTTTCCCCACTTTATGTATAATAAATGGGGAATCTGGAAACCCTGACTGCGGCTGAAAAAACCGCAAATAAAAACAAAGGAACTTTAGTATATGAATATAAAAAGACTTTTTGCTGTATGGAGCGCCAAACTCATTAAGACAGCCTGTCAGATCACCGGCAGACAGGGTGTGACTCTGGCCGGAAAAATAGCACTCTCCATCTATCCGCCCATTTTAAAAGAACTGGCCTGTGAAGTCAGAAAAGACATTTTTGTAGTCTGCGGCACCAATGGCAAGACGACTACCAACAATCTGTTGGCCTCTGTTCTGGAAGCAAACGGCTGCAGGGTTGTCTGCAACCGCACCGGCTCCAACATGCTGAACGGTGTGGTTTCCGCCTTTGTCCTGAATGCCCGGACAAACGGCCATCTGGATGCGGATTATGCCTGTATCGAGATTGACGAGGCTTCCACGGTCCGTGTATTTCCCCACTTCAAACCGGACTATATGGTCCTGACTAATCTGTTCCGTGACCAGTTAGACCGCTACGGGGAGATAGACACCACTATGAACCTTCTGTCCCGGGCCATGAAAATGGCACCTGATATGAAGCTTTTAGTCAACGGGGATGACTCTCTGTCCACCTTTCTCGCCATGGACAATGACAATCCGTACACCACTTACGGCATCAGTGAACAGGTGTACAAAGAACAGGATTCCCGGGAGATCCGGGAAGGCCGTTTCTGCAAACGCTGCGGAGAAAAAATGGAATACAAATTCTACCATTACAGCCAACTGGGGGATTATTTCTGTCCCAAATGCGGTTTTGCCCGTCCTACACCAGAATTTGACGGCAGCCATATTGATATGTCGGAGGGTCTGTCCTTTGATGTAGGCCATTTTCATATAAAAGCCAATTACCGTGGTTTTTACAATATATATAATATACTGGCAGTCTACGGCGCTGCCTCCCTGGCGGGTATTCCCCTTGACCGTTTTAACAGGATTCTGGGTGACTACACGCCTCAGTTCGGAAGAAATGAACTTTTTGAAATCAGCGGTACGAAAGTTATGCTGAACCTGGCTAAAAACCCGGCAGGTTTTAACCAGAATATCGGAGCGGTCATGACTGACACTTCCCCCAAGGATATCATAATCCTGATCAATGACAACAGCCAGGACGGCACGGATGTATCCTGGCTCTGGGATGTGGATTTTGACAAGCTGAAGGACGCCAATGCCGCATCCATAACCGTCAGCGGCATCCGCTGCCAGGATATGCGCCTGCGGCTGAAATACGTGGATATTCCCTCCTCTCTGGAGCCTGATATAGAGAAGGCTATCCAGACCCGAATCCAAAGCGGAACCAAAAACCTGTATCTGCTGGTAAACTACACCGGCCTGTATACCACCCATAATATTTTGAAGAAAATGGAGGGCAGAAAATGATGAAGATCACCATCGGACATTTATATCCGGACCTGCTGAACCTGTATGGGGACAGGGGAAATATCCAGTGCATGAGGAAGCGCTGCCAGTGGAGAGGCATTGATGCTGAGACCATAGAATACCAGCTTGAAGACCGTATTGATTTTTCTGCTCTTGACATTGTGCTTCTGGGCGGAGGATCTGACAGGGAACAAATGCTGGTCTGTGACAGGCTGCGCAGCATTCAGAAGGATTTCAGAGATTATGTGGAGGACAACGGTGTGGTGATTGCCGTCTGCGGCGGTTATCAGCTTCTTGGTCATTATTATAACACAGATGACGGACGCATTGAAGGCCTTTCCCTTGTTGACTTATACACAGAACAGGGCAGCCCCCGCCTGATCGACAACATTGTACTGGAGAATGATAAATTCAGCCTTCCCATTGTGGGCTTTGAAAATCACGGAGGCCGCACCTATATCGGGGACAATGAGCCTTTCGGAAAAGTCCTCTATGGAAGCGGCAACAACGGAGAGGACAAGGCAGAGGGTGTGCTTTACAAAAATGTTGTGGGCACCTATCTCCACGGCCCCCTTCTTCCCAAAAATCCGCATATCTGCGATCATCTGATCGCAAACGCTCTGGAACGCAAATACGGAAAAGCGGAGCTGGCTCCCCTCGATGACAGCCAGGAGATTGAGGCAAACCAGTATATCTATCATCGCTTTACAGCCAAACAATAGATAAATACCGGAGTCTTATGATCGCTATGAACAGAAGGGGATAACTTATGGGATACCGAGTCGCACTGCTGCTGAAACAGCACTACTACCAACATTTTAATCATCGCCTGCCCGGCATCAGCGAAGATATCTTTGTAGAATGTTTTACTTATGATACCTTGGAGGAACTCAAAACAATATTTCTGCAAAACAAAAACAACTTTGAAGGATTTCTGGTCAGCGGTATTGCCCCCATGAAAGCCATATACTCCCTTGGGGAGCAGGCTGCCGATGCTGTTGTTGACTATTTTCATATCAGTGTGGAGAACACCTACCGTATTCTGCTTCAGCAGATTGTTTTGAATGAACAACTGAAATTGTCCCGAATCGGCATGGATTTCCTTCAGGACGGCCACACCTTAAAAGAGCTCTTGGAGAGCAATCGGTTTGCCCAGCGCATCCGAGAATTTGAGGATGAGTGGATAGCGTATTCATCCAATGTGGATCTGGATGAGAGAGAGGCTGCCCTCTCCGAAAAATACAGGGAGCTGGCAGCACAGGACAAACTGGATATGGTCATCACTTATTTTTACAGCGTGATCGAAAATCTGAGTGACACCTCTATCCCCTGCATTTATGTGTATCCTGACGAGAACATGATAAGCGATATTCTGAACAGTATGAAAAAAAGCATTTCCATAAAAAGCATGAAGAACCATCTTCCTGCAGTCATACATATTAATATGGAAAATATGCCTGTACAGGATGAAATGTCATATGAAACCACCCGTCTGGAGATCAATAAAATGATCGTGGAACTGAACCGGAAATATCTGAACCGCCTTATCATAAAAAACACGTACCGGGATTTTGAACTTTACGGTGATCACAGTATCATAAAAGAGATCACAGGGGAATTTCAAAAATGTCAGATCCTGGACCGGCTCCACAGCCTGCCTTCTTTCAGAGGCTCTGTGGGATACGGCATTGGCCGCACCTTTTATCAGGCCAGAGTAAATGCCATTGATGCCAGTCATTATTCCAGAAACGGCAGCCAGCAGGAGGACGGCAGCTACCTGATCGACGAAAATGATCAGCTCACAGTCCTGCAGATAGGCCTGGTCCCGGCCGGAATGAAAGTGTCAGGCGATTACATCCATGACATTGCGGACAAGGTGAGCCTTTCCTCAGAGACCATTGTCAGGATCATCCGTGTCATGAAACAGGAGGGCACCAATAAACTTACCTCCCAGGAATTGATGCATCACCTTAATATCTCCGCCAGAGCGGCCAATAAATTTCTGGCTGCCCTGCAGAAGGACGGATACGCGGAAGTTGTGGGCATGAGACGTTCCGGAAATAAAGGGAGGCCCATCAACATATATCAGATCAATCTGAAATACTGATCCATCCGCATGTTCTCTTTGATAGAAAAAACAGCAGCCTTACCGGTTTATCCGGAACGGCTGCTGTTTTGCCCTGCTGTCTTATTATTTTTATAAATCCGGCTTTATCTCTTCTGGAATCGGACAATGATAGCCACCTTTCACTGCTTTGAGGAACTCTTTCTTTGCCTCCTCAGCTATCCGAGGATTCTGAAAAACATCAATAGCTGACATCCCCATAACCTTTGCCGCAGTGATCATACCCTTTATCCCTATGGAAGACCCTGACTGACTGACCTCCTGCCAGGAATGCCCAGGAGTTCCAAAAGCTTTGCAGGCTGTAAGGATCTGCCCTGTGGGCGCCTGATAGCTCACGTCCCCCACATCTGTACTTCCCGGCATGACCGTTTTCAGGGGATTTATGGGAAAAACTGCATCTGCCAGCACTTTACCCTCCATCTCTGCAGCCGCATTCTCCCCGTGCTGATCTTCCACCGCCGTCACAGCTTCCTGCATGATCTCCTCCGAAAATGTACTCTGGATTTTCTCAGCCAACGCGTAATCATGGGTGTCAAAATCCGGCGCTCCTGCCTCCCGAAAATTCTCCATCAATACGTTTCCAAGGACCTTATTGGGGATATAGTCGCTGAATCCATCCCCCCGCACCACCTTATAGGAGGTACCTGTCATGATAGCTGCTCCCCGTGCCACTTCGCAGATCCTTTCAAATATTTCAAAAGACTGGCGAAGCCGCGGAGCTCTGGCTTCGTAATAGACAGATGCAGTCTCCTGTACCACATTTGCCGCGCTTCCTCCTGCGTTGGTGATCGCGTAGTGAATTCTGGCCTCCGGGATCACATGCTCCCTTAAAAAATTACATCCCACATTCATAAGCTCCACTGCGTCCAGGGCACTTCTTCCCAGATGGGGAGACGCGGAGGCGTGAGACGCTTTGCCGTGGAAAATAAAAGCAGCGCAGATATCCGCCAGCGAACTGGATGAAAAAAGCCCGTTCACGTCCCAGGGATGCCAGCAGAACACCGCATCAAGGCCTTCAAAGCAGCCCTCCCGTGCCATAAAAGTTTTACCCGAACCTTTCTCTTCCCCCGGGCAGCCAAAGTAGATAATGGTTCCTGCTCCTCTGCTCTCCTCCAGGTAAGCCTTAACGGCAACTGCCGCCGCAAGGGAACCGGTGCCCAGCAGATTATGGCCACATCCATGACCGCAGTCTGTCTCCTCTCTCTTTTCCTGCGTATCTCTCCCCGGCTTCTGGCTAAGCCCAGGAAGCGCATCGAATTCCCCCAAAATGGCAACCACCGGTCCGCCGGTGCCAAAGGTTCCCTTAAAGGCTGTGGGAATTCCCGCCAGCCCTGTTTCCACCTGAAACCCCTCCGCTTCCAGCGTATCCTGCAGTAATTTTGCTGATCGGTATTCATGAAATCCCAGTTCTGCATATTCCCATATTTTCCGGCTGATATCAGAGTAAGTCTTCTCCTTCTCTGCAATTCTTCTGCATAATCTTTCTTTTGCCTCTGTCATTTTCTTCCTCTCCTTATATACCCACCATTACAGCTCCCATGATCAGGATAACTTCCATCGCGATCCACATTAAAAATAATTTCCAGATAAATTTGTACCACTTATTCATACCAATCCCCATAACACCGCACATCATAGCGCATCCTGTAGGCCAGAACATTTTAGAAAATCCATCCCCAAACTGATAAGCTATAACAGCGATCTCACGGCTCAGTCCGACCACATCGGCAAGGGGCGCCATAATAGGTACGGTCACTACAGCCTGCCCGGTTCCTGATGGAACAAAGAAGTTGATCAGGTTCTGCGCCAGCAGCATGGCAAATGCGGAAAGTCCGGAGGGGAATCCTTTTACTATATTAGATAAATACAAAACTGCTGTGTCAATAATATTACCTGAACTCATCACCACTTCGATCGAGCGGGCAAAACCAATCATAAGAACCGTGAATACCATGGATTTTGAGGATTCCACAAAGGAATCTGCAATTTTACTAGGTCCCATTTTATTGATAAGGCCGGTTATCACCATTCCGATAAAAAATACTGCTGCAAGCTGCTGCAGATAAAAACCAAACTTTGCAACTCCCACCGCGATGGTCATGATAATAATTCCAAATCCCACTAACGTGAGCTTCTGTCTGCCTGTAAAAGGCATCTGCATAACCTCATCTCGGCTGGCAGTGACTGTGGGCTCCGGTACGCCGTAGAGATAACTCTTTGTGGGGTCTTTTTTTATCTTTTTTGCATAGTGCATTATGTAGATTATAGTTACAGTCACAAAACAGACAAATGCCACGATCCGGAATGTGGTGATTTTGCCTCCAACACTTGGAATTCCTGCAATACTGCTTCCCAGGCCAACCGTAAAGGGGTTAAGGACTGCCGCGGCAAAGCCAACACCGGTTCCCAGAATCACGATGGAAGCCCCTACTATCCTGTCATATCCCAGTGTGATCGCAATAGCGACAAACGCCGGGATCAGTCCCCAGGCCTCCTCATTCATGCCAAATGTAGTTCCCCCAAGAGCAAAAAGAGTAAAGAATATGGGAATCAGGAAATAATCCTTGTCCTTGATCTTCCTCAGTATAGAACCGACCAGAGCATTCAATGTTCCGGTACTCATAAGCAAAGTAACGTACCCACAGGCGAAAAGCAGAAAAAATATAATATCCGCTGCATTCACAAACCCCTGAAAGATACTCATGCAAAAAGCCCAGGGGCCTATAGGATTGGCATCCACCGCATGATAACTCCCCGCTACTACCAGTTCTCTCCCCAAAGCCGGGTCCACCGCCCTGTCAAACTGTCCTGCCGGTAAAACCCAGGTCAGTATGGCACTGATAAGAACCATTGTCATCATGATCACGTAGGCATGGGGCATGGAAAATTTGAATTTCCTCTCTCTTTTCATTTAAAAATCCTCCTTTTTACTTTTACGCTGTAAACTGCTGATTATTTTAAGCATACTTACAGAACCATTCTTTTATATTTAGAATACCACTCTGCTTAAATAAAGTCAATTGGCAGTAATTGCAGATAATATCTCTTGAATTTCGGAAATAATACACAAAATATGACGGCTTGATGTGGGTTTCGTTTCTGGAATGAATCATGATACTGTAAATTACATTTAAAGCCAGATTCCTTATAGATACGGCTGCACCGTGGCCATAACACTGCTGTTCACAGTTTTCTGCCCTGGAGGCGTTTCCCCGGAGAAAACTGCACTAAAGGGGAGTGGATGTGAAGTGTAACATCATTATAGAAATATTCGTGATTATGTAATACAAAATAGTGGAAATTCCTAATTTTAAATGTTATACTAGTTATTGAAATTATTTTATGTATGAGGAGGATTACAACATGGCGAGAGGACGCAAAAAAGAGACGAGGACACTGGATGAACAACTGCAGGCAGTTATCGGGGAAATCGCCACATATGAAGAAACTTTAAAAGAATTACGCCGCAAGAAAAAAGAGATTGAGCAGAAAATCACGGAAGACAAAAAAGAGGCTTTATATAGAGCAGTAATGGAATCCGGCAAATCACTGGAGGAAGTTCTGGCTGGTTTATGCAACGAATAAAACATAAGTCAGCCCTCCGGCTGTTCAAATCTGAACAGCCGGGGGGCTGACACCGGCGGCTGCTGGGTCTGCACACACCCGGACCTTTCCGTCTCATCCGTAACCAGTGGTATTTCAATAAACTTATATCCATATTTCTTCATAGACTGCTCTCCTCTTCTCTCAGGATGTATCCGCAATATCCATTTTCTGTTTTTATATATCTTATCTGAACTTGCTCCCCTACCTGATAGGTATTATCCCAATCCGGCATTGTATCTCCGCGTCTAGACTCCTTTTCTGTGGCACCGATACTTCCACTTAAAGATATGATACATTTTTTTCTGTAAGAAACAATCAAAAAGAAACGGAATCCCTGCATGATCAGCATTCATGGTCCACTGCATAAAATACTGGGTTACTGTTCCCAGCAACAGGCTTCGTGATGCGCAGACATGGAAATCTGCTTCATGCCGGGCTGGCAGTCCTACGAATTTTCCTGCTGGGTGCATGATAACATCCCGCAGGATAGTGGCTATAGGAACAGTAGCCATACACGCATTATTCACCAAAATCTATTGGTTTGCTTCCCTGTGGTCTTATGCTCTATATATTGGCTTTTTTCTATATTGACCTTTTAGGTAAATATAGTTACAATAAATATTAACCTAATAGGTAAATTTTTGATATTAAAAAGGAGATTAGCAATGCCCGTAAAACTTTAGAGCTGGTCCCTCAAAAAAGAGACGCTATACTAAATGCAGCGCTAAAAGAATTTTCATCACAAGGTTATGACAAAGCTTCAACAAATATCATAGCTAAGGAGGCCGGAATCTCGAAAGCTCTCATGTTCCACTATGTCAGCAGTAAGCAATAGCTCTTTTTCGTAGTTTATGATTATTTTACCGATTTGATCAGGAGGGAGTATTTTGAACAAATGGACTTTAACGAGAGAGATATTTTTGCCAGACTACAGCAGTCATATTTTCTACAGCTCAAGCTAACAGAAGAATATCCCTGGATTTTAAATGTTAATAAACTATAGGCCATACAAATTCCGAGGAGGTAAAAAAGAAGCTGCAAGATAAGAGAAAACAGGAACATGCAGACTGCTATCCTAAGCTATTTGATGATATAGATGAAAGCCTGTTCAGAAAAGGATTGGAGATAAATACATGTAAACAGTTTATCTTCTGGTCCAACGTTGGATTTACAGATAAAATCTTAGAGGAGATTAGAAACAATGCGTTCCCTCATGTTGACGGAGAAACTGTCATACATAAACTTGATCATTACTTTGCAGAACTGCGCAAGATATTTTATGCGTCAGATAATTTGTAAATCTGCAGCTTAAAGCCTTGGCCGGAAAAGAAAACCGCCAAATTTACGGAGGTACAAAATGAATGAGCAATACACACCTGTGATCATGGACTTCCCACTGAGAGGTGAATGGTTCTCTCCCAACACCCCCGGAGCACGGATTCCAAGCCACGGGACAAACCGGTTCGGAACACGGTACGCCTATGACTTTTTACAAGTCGACTGGAAACGAAGAGGTCATCCCAGTTATCAAACGCATTGGCTTAACTATTTACTTTTTGGTGTTCCGCTGCAAAAATGCTATTGTTGGGGAGAAAATATCTACGCCCCCTGTGATGGAACAGTTGTTGACGCAAAAGATAATCATAGGGAAAGATCCAGAGCACATCTTATTTCAGATATGTTTGTTGCTGTCAGAAGTTCACATTTTTATAATCCCCGGAAAGATGATATACAGTCCATAGCCGGGAATCATATTATCATAAAATGTAACGAACACGTGTATGCGGCTTTCGCCCATCTTCAATGCGGCTCCATCAAAGTTATTGCAGGCCAAAAGGTTAAGAGGGGAGATGTTTTGGGTAAAATCGGACATTCCGGGAATTCCTTTTTTCCTCATATGCATTTTCAGCTTATGGATGATAAGGATATGAATTCAGCACAGGGGGTTCCCTGCGCGTTTAAACAGTATGAAGTGTTTAGAAATGGCAGGTGGGAAACTGTGAAGAAAGGGATTCCAACAGATATGGACAGAATTCGATTTCCACATTCTGCAGCAGCTCAGAGATAAACGCCTCTGTAGGGATTTGGCAATATCCTTTTCTCCGATATCCCTCTAATGTTTCAATTCCGATGGTATAAGTATGTTGAAAAATAAAATTTGTCAGGCAATAGCTGACAATCTATTTCAATATTATCCCACTCTCTACTCACTAGGTGAACGATATACGCAAACCTCTCTTTATCAAACTGATAAATCATACACTTCTCCTTCTCTCATTGGAAATGGATTTTAAATATAAAACAAAGTGGCAAGTTTAGATTATACTAAACTTGCCACTTTATCATCAACAGGGGATGAGGGATTCGAACCCCCATCGACGGTTTTGGAGACCGGTGCTCTACCATTGAACTAATCCCCTATATACTACCTATTATTATACATAAAATCTTTTTTCTTTCAAGACTTTTTTCAAAAAAAATCTATTTTTTGAAATGTACCTTCAAAACCGCATATACAAAACACAAAAACCTTTTTTCTTACCCGCCGTTCGCATTTTCA
>ERZ778496.2617-NODE-2617-length-10413-cov-3.707183_pt1 | contig 10413 bp, 14 predicted proteins | sample MGYA00433099_ERZ778496 | MGnify/ENA primary metagenome ERZ778496 (study PRJEB29527, sample SAMN07138962) | mouse gut metagenome | material: feces | host: mouse | place: China:Nanjing | collected 2016-01-25 ... | reverse complement strand
TGACAGGTAAGGCGGTAATAGCTTCACCTTCAGCTAAAAAAATGTTAGCAGAAGAGTTGAAACAACGCGCTCACAAATTGGAAAAGATTAAGAAAGACGCTGAAGCTATAGCAGAGCAGTTGAAGGATGTAACTTTGACTATTGCTACTAAAGTGAGCGCCACAGGTACTATCTTTGGTTCTGTTAGCAATATTCAAATTGCTGAAGAATTGGAAAAAATGGGTCACAAGGTAGACAGAAAGATTATCGTTGTGAAAGATTCTGTGAAAGAAGTTGGTTCTTACAAAGCTATCGTTAAACTTCACAAGGAAGTTTCTGTAGAAATCCCGTTCGAAGTAGTTGCTGAATAAAATCTGTGAAATACTTTAAAGTATAAAATAATACCAATCGAGTAGGAGGAAAACGAAAGTAGTTTTCTTCCTACTTTCGTTTTCTGACCTCTCACCCCACCTAGGTGCCGTTCGGCATACAGCGATTCTTCTAACTACAATGCAGTTGAATGTAGTCAATTACCTGTTGAAAGACCTGTACATTTTTGATCTGGCTGGAACGAAGGAAAAGCTGGACGAAAGAGAGATAGAAGAACAATTGAATATGCTTACTTACATAAAACTTTCGGATGTGAGCGTAGGAGATATAAATCAAAACAGAAATAGCCAATAAAAAGAAAAGGAGACTGAAAATACAACGTTCGGTCTCCCTTATTTTTTACGGCTCAGTTTGAAAACTTGGAAAGAACGAAAATTTCACAAGAACAGTTCTGTCAGATAATAGGTAGGCTCAGATTATATCAAGCCTTGCCTGCTTCACAACTTAGAGAACTTTCAAAGGTGATTCTAATGTCAATGCAGCTACGAAAGGTTACATAGAGAATCCTAATTTCGGGTTACGTGGTAGAGAGAATATCACTTGTTGGGATTTGATGTAGCTTCTTAATGACGCAGCCAAACAATCCTACATAGACAAGTTCCTGGAGAGAAATCAGAACTGTACAGACTTTGCGGTTGGTATTCAGAAAGCCTTGAACGGTGAAGATACTGAAAACTATGGGTGGTTTTTGAGTTAGCCAGAAAATAAATTAACTCATAAGGGAGAAAGATCAGAATATAGCAAACATGGTCTTTCTCCCTTTTTTTGTTGAACACTTTTAAAATCAATAAACAAAGAAATGGAAAGATATGAACTGGAAAACAGCAGGGAATTCAAGGCTGCAAAAGAGCTGGAATATGCCTTGAACGATTATGGGTGGAATGGCAAGAGATTCGCTATTGCAAGTCACTACATTCCACAGGATCCTGCAACAGACTTTATTCAGAAGTATGGTTGAAGTGATAAGAATCATGGGAAGCGAGGATTATGGATATGACTTAAGGAACAAGGCTTCGCATGAGATATGTAAAAGAATAATGGAATCAGGAGTTCTGGAAGACAAGACGATACCATTCATCTGAAAAGGTTGAAACATACCAAGACTAATATTCCGGGGAGGGATATTTCTGATTAAAAGGAAGTATCTCTTCTTTTTTTATTTACCGACAATTTAAAATTCAGAAGATTATGTTATACTATAATTTTTACGGTTACGAAGGATTCAAGGCCTGTTTTTTATTGAAAAAAGAAACAATGGCACAGTGGCAAGAAAGAACAAGATACTACTAAGCCATCTGAAAATTCCTGCATTGAAGCCAGACTTTTCGGGCAATAAAAAAAGCCACAAATCATTGATTTGTAGCTTTTTGTCCGTTTGCTGACCATTTCTGTCCAGTAAGTTCAGCGGAGAGACAGGTTCTATCACCTACAATTTCAAACAATACCATAAACTTACAATATACTGTTAATTACCAAGTTATTACAAATTCACCATAAAACAAAATACATCTTAATATCTTTGCATATCTTATTTTTTGGGTGTACTTTTGGGTGTGAATTTTCAAACACACCCAATTATGAACATTAAGAGAAACATCATCTTTTCTTTGGAAAGCCGGAAGAAAAACGGAGTACCAATTACAGAGAACGTACCCATCCGTATGCGTGTGGTATTTGCAAGCCAGCGCATTGAGTTTACAACGGGCTATCGCATTGATGCAGCCAAATGGGATGCAGCCAAGCAAAGGGTAAAAAACGGATGCACCAACAAGTTAAAGCAAAGCGCATCCGAAATCAATACGGACTTGCTAAGACAATATACGGAGATACAAAATATATTCAAAGAGTTCGAAGTCCAAAACGTACTTCCCACCACAGAACAAGTAAAGGGAATCTTTAACGCAAGAATAAAGGATGCAACCGACAGAACAGATGCAGCCGAAGAACCTAATGTCAGTTTTTGGGAAGCGTTCGAAGAATTTGTAAAAGAAAACGGAAGGTTGAGTAACTGGACGAAAGCAACCTACGAGAAGTTCGCAGCAATGAAGAACCATTTGAACGAATTCAGGAATACGCTTTCTTTTGATACATTCACCGAGAACGGTCTGAATGACTATGTAGACTTCCTGCAAAACGATAAAGACATGCGCAACAGCACCATAGGCAAACAGATTTCTTTTCTGAAATGGTTTCTACGGTGGAGCTACAAAAAAGGATATAGTCAAAACGCTGCTTATGACAGCTTCAAACCTAAATTGAAAAACACGCCCAAAAAAGTGATATTCCTCACGCCGGAAGAACTGGATAAATTGAAAACCTGTCAGATACCCCAAACCAAGCAATACCTTGAACGTGTAAGGGATGTTTTTCTGTTCTGCTGTTTCAGTGGGCTACGCTACTCGGATGTGTACAATTTGAAACGGAGCGACATCAAGCAAGACCATATAGAGATAACCACCATAAAAACGGCAGACAGCCTGATTATAGAATTGAACGACCACAGCAAGGCGATACTGGAAAAATACAAGGACGTACACTTTGAAAAGCATAAGGCACTTCCGGTCATCAGCAATCAGAAGATGAACGATTATTTGAAGGAGCTGGGAGAGCTTGCGGAAATCAATGACCCGGTAAGAGAAACTTACTACAAGGGAAATGAACGCATAGATACTGTCACCCCCAAATACGCCCTGCTGGGAACCCATGCCGGAAGAAGAACTTTTATCTGCAATGCTCTAGCATTGGGTATCCCCCCACAAGTGGTAATGAAATGGACGGGGCACAGTGACTACAAGGCGATGAAGCCATACATAGACATAGCGGACGAGACAAAGGCGAATGCAATGACTAAATTCAATAATATGTAATATCTTTTACTTTCAAACGAATAAATCAGAGATAAAATTTGAAATTCTATGTTTATAGTTGGTAGTTATTGAGTTTTATACTACCTTTGTTGAAAAGATGTCTTTTTAAAAACGAGGCGTGAAGATAGCCAAATTCCCATGAAAGAAGCTACCATGATACAGCCCCTCTATGCAGAAAATTGCATAGAGACAGATAAACAAAAATTCTGCATGATATTCTTGATAGATAAATGCAGGATTTCATTATAACAAAAACAACTTGTTCAAATCAGCAGAACAGCAAGAGGTGTTTCAGATTGTAAGAGGAAGGTAGAAATGAATACAAAATTTGATTTCTACTCAGATGAAAGCCGTCCTTTCTTGACGTTTTCATAATACGCAAGAAGCAGCTTATTTTACTTAAACAATTAAAAAATGACTGAAATGAACAAGCCTTTAGGTGCTTTGACAGTTCAAGAGCTGCTTGATATTTTAGCACCGCTAATTTCTCGTCAGCAATCAACGCAACCAGTTTCCTCAAAACAGACCAACGATAACAAACGTTATGTTTACGGCTTAGCAGGGCTGGCAAGATTACTGAATTGCTCCATAGTCACCGCCAATCGGATAAAGAAAAGCGGAGTAATCAACAAGGCTATCTCGCAAGTAGGTAGAAAGATTATTATTGATGCAGATTTAGCGTTGGAGCTTCTGAACAGTTCTCGAAAATCAAATCCCCGAAAACGCTGATTAATCATGTAGAACAGAGCCGTTATCAAAGGCGATAACGGCTTTTCGCGTCTCGTAATTTTGTTTTCCAACTTGAATCTACCAATTACCACCATTGGCAGGAAAGTTCCGGGAATCGCCTCTAATTGCCTCTATGGACTTCGTAATATCCTCGCTCTAAACCAGCCATAAGAAGCCTCTCCCCTTGATTCTCGCCCGATTTAAGCAGTTCTGTTTCTCTGCAACCATTTTATAGTCAATGCTGAAAACCGTTCCAAAATCGCCCCTATTCGGCTTCTGTAGGCTCGCTACTCGTACAGATACCAAGAGATTGCTTTGGGGATTCATATATTCCCTAAAATATGCTCTACAACCTATTCTCGTGAAATTCGAGGTATTTTCTTTTGAGTTCCAATACCTTTTCTATAACTTTGCAGCGTTCTCCCAGTGGGGAGGGCAGACATATTAACGAAAAGGTGTTATTGAGATTATCTTCTATAATCAAATCTCGCAAATTTGAAAAGGCATGAAGATGATAGCAATAGCACCACACCATTTGATATATACCTACCTTATATACATAAGGCTCTTAGATATAGTCAAAACTGGTGTGGGTTGCTATTGTTTTATCCATGCCAAGGGCAATGCGAGAGCCTGATTATAGGATAAAGCAAATATAGTTCCCACACCTTTTTTATTATCCGCTTACAAAGGGAGCAGGTAAGCAACAATCTATTAATAAAATGAAAACATTAAGATTAATTGGAATGGCTTTGATAGCCGTAGTTATGTGTGTGAACTTCGCAGCTTGTAGCGATGATGATGAAGATGAAAGCGGTAACGCTGCAAGTCTTATAGGAACATGGAAGGTTGTAAAGACAGTGTACGATGACGGAGAAATTATAGACGGAGAAGAGCATGATTGTCCTTACTGGGTTATAGATTCAAGTACAATTTATTCTACAGATGAAATAGGAGAAGAAAAAAGTGATTATTGCAAATATACCTACGATGCAGAAAAGAAGGTGGTTCGACTAACCTATATAGATGACGGACGCGACGGAGGAACGTTGACGATTCTTAAACTGACTTCCGATGAATTAGTATATCACGATGAAAGTCGAACAGACTACTGTAAAAGGGTAAAATGATACAAAACAGTCATAATCAATATATGAAAAAGATTGTATTCTTCTTAACTATATCCCTATTTACAGTATTGTGTAACGCCCAAAGCTACAAAGGCTTTATAGAAGGTGGTCGGACTTTTTTTACCGGACCGGAAGGCTCTGAATACCATACGACTGACTTTATGACAACACATGGAGTACAATTTAATCGGCTGTTTGTCGGTGCCGGTGCAGGAGTTCGGTGGGGCGATGTTTCTTGGCTTCCTATATATGCTAATGCCCGGTATGATTTTACCTCCCGAAAAATAGCCCCATTCGTTGACGCCAAAATAGGTTATACGTTTATTGACATAGAAGGCTTTTATGCTTGCCCAAGCATAGGTGTAAGCTGGAACTTCTGCAAGTTTACATCTGTGTTTTTTAAAGTAGGTTATACCTATAATCCAATGAAAGATGGTGATGTAGATAGAAACGGTGTAACAGTAATGGCAGGATTCAGTTTTTAAGTTTAAAACTGCTATTAATAAAAATGAAGTCGTAATAGAATGATACTCTGTTACGGCTTTATTTTTTATAGCTGTGTGATGAATGGAATAGCTGGGTAATCTGAATAAGTTCTTATAGTAGATTTAGCAGACTGGGAGGGTAGAAATATATACCCTTTTTCATCCACAATAAAGAGGGTTCTAAAATTCTTCATACTGATAAGCATACCGCTACACCTCCCGAATATTCCCCCCTCCATACTTCGGCTTTAAATCAAATATCTACCCTTCTTCAATATCAGGTTGAGACTTCCAATCCGAATTAACCTTTTTAATCAAATCTCCAATCCGTTCGTTTTCTATCTCTACATCCATGCTGGGAAAAGATTTACTTCCAAGAACTCTATGCAGTCATGGAAAACTGCTATCAATCATTAGATTGTAATTGATACAGAATAAGATTTGTTACATTAACTATTATTTAAGACATCGAAGCAATGGGAGCCATACATATCACTTTCTCCCAAGCACATCGGACATTCAAGCATCCGTATTCCATTTATACTATCTCCCAAGTCAAATTTATAGCTCAAATCACTATTCAGGCAGATACATATACGGAGCAATCCTTAGCAATACTCGGTATCTGTTCTATTCAATCAATATTCACTTTTTAAATTTACTGTTATGAGAAATTTAGTAATCATGCCCAATGCGGCACAGCGTAGAGAATCCTTGAACTTGGGTGAGTTTGCGGAAGAAGCAACCATTATCCAAGAAGAAGCAACAGCAAAGTCGGGTGTCAGTTTCCTTGAAGCAAATACCGATGCAATCACCATGAACGAGCTTGCAAACAAGTGTGTCGTTCCAACATGGGCGAACCAAGAGCTGACTATCGCCCACCAAGATTTTATATCCTGCGTGCATGATGCAGCCGGTTCCTTCTATGCAGGAGAGCGGTTGAACAGCCCCGATATAAGGGTGTCACACATTGTCCGAGGCAGAGTGCCGCAAGCATTGGGAAAGAAAGCCTCAGAGCTTTTAGAATGCGAAAAGACACAGTTCTACCAACGGCTTGCGTTTGCTTTTACTATCCCAACCATTACCGAAACGGTAAGAGGGCAACGGCTTGAATTGTGCATCGGTGGAGTGCGGAACTACAGCGACCTCAATCTGTACCGAGCCACCAAAGGAATAGAGAAGTTCTCCGTTTTTGTCGGTTGGAGGGTGCATATCTGTTCCAATCAGGTGCTAACTGGTGAAGGACTGAAATACAACATGGAGGTGACGAACATAAGCGAACTCTACCGCAACGTGCTTGAACTGTTCCACAGCTTCAATCCTGCAAAAGAAATCCACCTGATGCAGATGCTTACCGACACCTCACTGTCCGAAACTCAGTTTGCGCAAATCGTAGGACGGATGCGGATGTACCAAGCATTATCACCTGCAAGGCAGAAAGCAGTTCCAAGGCTACTGATAACCGACAGCCAGATTAATTCTGTTTGTCGCGACTACTACCACAACGAGGTGTTCGGAGCAAAGGATAACGCCATATCCATGTTCGATTTTCATAATCTTCTAACGCAGGCTAACAAGGGCAGCTACATTGATACTTATCTGCAACGAGCCGTAAATGCTACGGAAGTCAGTGTAGGGATTAACAACGTCCTGCAAGGAATTGATAACAAATACGCTTGGTTCTTGGGCTAAGTGGTGTTGATTGAGAGAGAGGAAAGGGCGGCTATTCAGTTAGTTGTCCTTTCTTTATTTTATGAACTTCTTAAAACTACAATAATATGGAATTACAAAACAGTCGTGAATACAAGGCAGCACAAGAACTGGAACGAGCCTTAAACGGTATGGGCTGGAATCCCAAGAGATTCGCAGAAAGCACCCGGTTCTACCACCGCACCCTACAGCAAGAGTTGATGCGTACCATAGTGGCAGTTATTCGAATGGTAGGTGACGACAGCTATGGAACAGACCTCAGAAACCAAGCATCGCATGAACTGTGTAAACGGATAATAGACAGCGGTGTGCTGGATGATATTTATCTTCCGTTCATCTGATAAAGTACAGACAACAATTATCAAGAGGACATCATCAGCGTGGTGTCCTCTTTTATTAATCAATCAAACATCACATATCATGGATATAGATTATCAAGTGGGAGAGGTAGAGCTTTCCTATAAATCAACAGTCAGAAAGAAGCTGAAAATCGCCACATCTTCCGATGCGTACGGAATGTTACTACCTACGTTCAGAGAAGATACAATCGGCTATAAGGAATATTTTAAAGTCGTGCTTCTCAATCAAGCGCAGGAGGTTTTAGGATATACACAGATTTCGGAAGGAGGAATAACCGAAACAAGTGCCGATGTGCGAATAATCCTGCAAGCAGCCTTGCTTACCAACGCTACAGCTATAATTCTCGCGCACAATCATCCAAGCGGAAAACTACGCCCCAGTCGGCAGGATATTGCTTTGACCGAGCAGGTAAAGAAAGCAGCCGAGATTATGCGAATAGCGGTCATAGACCACATTATTTTGACGGATGATAGCTATTACAGCTTTGCCGATGAAGGACTGTTGTAAGGCTTCTATTCCAATCAAGTAGTGGGTAGCCGACATGGGTACTCGCAATCTGACCGAGATAAAACATTCACTTTCTACATTAGTGAATGTTCCATTAATAATCAGCCAATTAGCAAGCCATACTCAGAAATAATATTCACTTTTATTCATTTACATACAAAACCGAATATCATGTCACTAAAATACTCAACGACTACAGCCGACTACCTTGTGTGGTCGGATGCGATGAACCTTATCCGTAAATTAGCCAAAGACGGAAATTATAAGATTTCACTTCTCATATCTTTGGGGTGCTTCACCGGATTGCGGATTTCTGATATTCTCGCTCTAAGGTGGAAACAAATACTTGGTACGGACGAGTTTACAGTAATGGAGAAAAAGACCTGTAAGCAAAGAATAATCAGAATCAATCCCCAGTTACAGCAGCACATCAAAGAATGTTACAAGCATATAAATCCAGTCGGAGTTAATGCGCCAATCCTCATAAGCCAGAAAGGAACGGTATTCACAATCCAACGGATTAATGTCGTTCTTAAAGAGGTGAAAAGGAAGTACCGACTAAAAATTAAGAACTTCTCTTGTCACAGCCTTAGAAAGACTTTCGGGAGGCAGGTCTATACGATGAACGGAGAGAACTCGGAACTCGCTTTAATTAAATTAATGGAGCTGTTTAATCACAGTTCGGTTGCTATCACCAAACGATACTTAGGGCTTCGTCAGGAAGAAATTCTTCAAACCTATGATTGTCTTACCTTTTAAAAAAAAGAAGGTCAGGGAGGCTTAAAAAAACAGCCTTTCCCTGACCTTCTTTTTTATTACAACGACCTATTGAAGATTATCTAACACTTCCAAGATTCTCGCATCAAGCTCTTTAGCCAACGACATATCTTCCGTAATTGTAGGATTACTTGATATCTCCTTTATTTTCTTTCTCAATCTATAAGTCTCATTTGCCGAAAAACCTGCATTGTTAGCTATCTGATTAATATAACGGCTTAGTTCTTCATTCGGGATTTTTGAAAGACCATGTGCAGTAATGATATTAAAAGCCTCATTAGGCGTTTTGATTAATCTCATAGCTTCCGCAACAACAGCCTTCTTCTTCTCTATCTTGAAATAATCCTCTTCCCATAGCTCCGCGATTTTCCGATAAAACCTCTCATCATACAAGGTTCTCCCTGTTACTTCCGGCTCTTTCAAACGAGTAGCCAGCCTACCGAACCAACGGTGCTCGTAGCGTAGCAAATTATCGCCTACCAATCCTTTGGGATGAAGTTTTCTTTTTTCAAGCGATTCAAGCTGCTTATCATAAAAAGCAAGACATTGTCCTTTTTTATTTATAACTCCTTGCCTATACTCCAAAGTCTCATCTTTCACGACTACTACTCTTTTGAAACGGCTCAAAGCTCCCAAACAATCAAAATACATTTTCACTGGTTGCCTCATACTGAACGTAGTTGCTACATCTATTCGAGTTACACTTGCGTTATTCATGTCGTAATGCAAAGTATCGGATAGAAACTCAATACATGCTTTTGCGTCCATACGTTTCAACGTGAATGAGTTATCGGGATAGAGCAAACGAGGGAAACTACACTCACAACATATCCAGTCCGTTCCTACTCTAATATATGCTTTTCCTATATACCCTTCATTATAACGAAACTCTTTCGTTTTTCCATGGTTTATCTCATCATAATCACTAAGATACTGACTTAGCATATTCGGGTCTATCCGGTAGTCTCGTTGATAAAATCTAACGGTATCATACATAACATAAGATTTATGTGATATACAAATTTTGTAGATAACTCACCCCTTATTATATAAGGGAACTACCGGAAATCCTGACACTCATCATCCACGACTCTATTTCCTGACGATTGAAATAAATCCGCTTACTGGAACGGTAAAAAGGTATCTGCTTTGCACACGTCTTTTTATAAAGACAAGAAACGCTTAATCCGGTCAGCAAAGCGACTTCTTCAATAGTCAATACATTCTTTGCTGCAAGAAGGCTGAGTGATTTGATTTCTTTCAACTCTTCCAAGATTGCCGTTTTAAAATCTTCCATACTACTTTTTTTAGAAGATTGAAGCAAGAAATATTCTTTGCTACATCTCATTCAGTCAGGATATATCGCACCCCCTTTCAAAATCGGTGAAGTAAATATCAGCCAAAAGAGGAACGGATGTCAGAACAACGGATCAGTGCTAAAACCCTGTGGGTATGTTATGTTAATATGCGAAAGTGAAC
>ERZ778496.2601-NODE-2601-length-10455-cov-4.785288_pt1 | contig 10455 bp, 9 predicted proteins | sample MGYA00433099_ERZ778496 | MGnify/ENA primary metagenome ERZ778496 (study PRJEB29527, sample SAMN07138962) | mouse gut metagenome | material: feces | host: mouse | place: China:Nanjing | collected 2016-01-25 ... | reverse complement strand
AATTTTGGGCTGAACAACATTCAAACAGGCAAAATCAAGTCCGTCTTCCCACGAGGATTCATTCAAGCATGAAAAAGAACAAATTTTCTTCCCCACAATATCGGGGGCGAGCGTTCTTGCGACTGTTTCCACTTCCGGCAATTCTGGCATACTGTTTTCCTTTTATTTGTTTTCGATTTTAAAATATATGTTATTAAATATAAATATCAGCTAGCTAATAAGCAATGAGTGCTTGCAAATTAAATTTTTATGGACAATAATAAATCAAAACTTCTCACTCCAAACACTTTTACCCTCACACAGCCCATGATCATCAGTGCAAGCAGAAGAACAGACATTCCGTCATATTACAGCGAATGGTTTTTTAAACGCCTCCAAGAAGGCTATTGCTATACGACCAATCCCATGAACCCCAAAATTTTCTATAAAATTCCCCTTGACCAAGCAAATATCGACGCGATTATTTTTTGGTCGAAAAATCCCTATCCCATGCTGAAAAAACTTCATTTATTAAACGGATACGCCTACTATTTCCAATATACAATCACCCCGTACTCCCCTGACATTGAAAAAAACCTGCCCATGAAAAAATACCTTGTCGACACTTTTATCCGATTATCCGAGCGGATAGGAAAAAACCGCATTATCTGGCGGTATGACCCCATTCTTTTTAACACAACCTACACGTATGACTATCATATAAGACATTTCAAGGAACTCTGCCAAAAACTCGCCCCTTACACGACAAAAGTCATCATCAGTTTTTTGAGCATATACCGCAAAATACAAAAAACCTGCGAAAAACAAAAGCTTTACAGCCTCGATGAAAACGAAAAAAACAACCTGCTCAAAACCTTTGCGAAAATATGTTTTGAAAACGGCTTACGCATGGAAATTTGTTCCCAGGAACTTCCGAAAATTGAAAATTACCCTGTTTTTCCAGCCCGCTGCATTGATTTGAATTTAATCAACGAATTAACCAATAAAAAACTTATCATAAAAAAAGACCCCAATCAGCGCGAATTATGCGGCTGCGCGAAAAGCTGCGATATCGGCATGTACAACAGCTGTTACAACGGCTGCATTTATTGTTACGCCTCATACCAAAATGAACGCCTTGAAGAAAATAAAACGCGCCATGACGCCGAAAGCCCCATTCTGTTGGGCGAACTGCCGAAACACGCCCAAATCATCGAAAGGAACATAAACCCCGTGGCAAACGATCAGCTGCTGCTTATCTAGTTCCGTGTTTCCCGCGCGAAAACTGCCTGCCGCAATCACTGCAGCAAAAACATTTCCAAATTCTGCACGGTATCGATAATGAAATCCGTCTTGTATTCCAAGAACTCTTCCTTTGAACCATACCCGTATAAAACGGAGGCAACCTGCAATTTATTGTCTTTCGCCCCGATAATATCGTGCTTCCTGTCTCCGACCATGATCACTTCCGAAGACGCCTGTGTTTTTGTTTGCTCCAAAGCAAAGGCAATCACTTCCGATTTGGAAGTTCTTGTGCCGTCAAGCTCACTTCCGGAAATAAAATCAAAATATTGCGCCAAAGAAAAATGTTCCAAAATTTCACGGGCATAAGAACGAACTTTACAAGTCGCAAGAAAAATTTTCTTATCCGCCCGCTTTAATTTTTCAAGCATGCCGGCAAAACCCGCATAAACGGTTAAATCAAAAATCCCGTTTTCATTTGTATAATATTCACGGTATTTAGCAATCGCAGTGTTCACATCCCGTTCTTTCACCCCATAATCCAAAAAGGAATCCCGAAGAGGCGGACCGATGAACACGGTGAGGCTGTCCAAAGAAGGATAAGGAATTTTCAAATAATCAAGAGCATAGGCAACCGATTTTGTAATCCCGCTTTTAGGGTCGCTGATTGTTCCGTCCAAATCAAATAAAATTGTTGAAAACCGTGCCATGATTCCTCCTTGATGAACGATGCCTTTCAGGTATCATTTTTTTTAATGAAAAACAATACGCAATATGACAAAAAACTAGACTTTTCCTATGAAAAAGCATAAATCCTTCCTATGAAAAAAATAACACCCTCAACAATCCTGAAGGCTTATATCGTGTTGTTCTGCCTTATTCTCTGCGCCTGCAAAACAACGCGGACCACACAAACAATTTCCGATTTGCCAAGGGCGGACAGCCGTTATATCGGTTGGCTCGAAAAAGAATCCATTTTCAACGCAAGTCCGGAAAAAATAAAAATCGTTTCAGGAACACAGTTCGCTTGGAATTTTTCAAGTTCCAAACACGATAAGCACAATATTTTGGCTGTCACGCCCCTTTGGCTGCAAATCAATCCATTCAATTTGAAACACAAAGACCAAACTCCTCTTAAAATCATCAATAACAACAGTGCATTGCTTAAAAAAGCACAAATTTTCGGGCTGTATCTGTATCCCAATAAGAATGCCGGTTTTGAAAACTTGTATTCCATTGAAAATACGAACGAAGCGGAACAGCACAGCCCTGTTTCCCTTTCCATATCCAACGACATAGGTACGGAAAAAGAATATTACGCCCTAGAAGCGAATGCCATCCAGCCGGCAGGAAACATCCTGCCCCTCAGCCTTGGCGTCGGCTCCGATTTTTTGCTTGCATTGCACAATGTCCGTGAGTACGCGGGACTTTTCATGATGCTTGAAATACCGAAAGAACTTTGGTCTGTTTTGCCTGCGCAAACCGGTGAAAACTCTTTCAGCCCGTCAGCGCTTACAAAAGAACAATTTCAACGATTAAAAGAAATCGGTTTAATTCCGAACCATTTTTACAGGGATTTTTTTGACGGCTTCCCCAAAAGCGGTTTTGCCGCCAGCAATGAAATTTTAGGATACGACGGAGTGACAAGGCGCTGGCTTTATCGCTATGTAAATTCACCTTATACCCCTGTTCTCAATGTTTACGACCCGAGTTTCCAAACCCAGCGCATGCTCCAGGCAAGCATAATCCAAGAAATCGGCACACTGAAACAAGGACTTGTTTCCGTTTCCGTCCAAGACATCTGGGGGCAGGAAAGCATAGAAAATTCCGCAGCACGGCAAAATAGTTCACCTTTAAAAAATCACCATCCCGCCCTTTCCACATTGGAAACCATCAACCGCGCCGTGCATGGTTACGGCGCTTGGACATTTTGCCGTGACAATTTCCCCCCTGACCATATGAAATTGCTGCAAAACGCACAAACAGATTTCGTTGCCGATACGCTTCTCATGCCGGCTTTGGAGCAAGCGCTTTCACAGGAAAAAAACACACCTTTGCTTCAGGCTTTTCAAGTTTTACAGGAACAAAAAATCGACGAGCAAAGCCTTTGGCACGGGACACAACGTTGTTTTTCTTTTTCACCCTATGCGTATCCTGCGCTTACACAATTTATTCTTAAGAAAGCAAACATTACCGGGCAGGAATGTTCCGTTCTGAAAAAAATGCGGGAAAGCCCGCTTCTTAGGGAAAACAACCTAAAACTCAATGAAAAGCTCCTCCATGCACAAAAAATGCAAACACTTTTTCTTGGTTTCCAAAGCCTTTTGCCGGGGCTTAATATCATACATGCAGAAGACCTGACGGGCACGGTAAACAGCCAAGAAAAGCACAGCCCTTTCAACAGGGATTTGCAGCAAAACATATTGCTTTTCGGCACCTTGGCGGGACAAATCAGCCACGGGGAAAGCCCGCTTCACCAACTTCAAAGCATTTGGAAAATCCGTCAGGAAAAACAGCTTCATTCAGCGAAATTGTACTCGATTGCACCTACGCAAAACCCGAAAACGTTCGCTTTTATTTCCGAAACACCCCGAAAACAAAAAATGCTGTTAGCAATAAATCTCAGCGCCTCCGCGCAGCCGATCAAAATCACAGCCCAAAAAAAATTCTCCATTCCCAAAACAGAACGAACCTTGCAGCCTTATGAATTGTATTACGCCTTTTTTTAACAAGCACATTCACCTTGCGCCTCAGCTATTTACTTTTATGGATAACTACGCTAAAAATAAAAAAAATATTTTGACAGGAAAAATTATGAGCAACAGCAACGAACCGAACACGGATGAACAAATCGCGCAGTTGGACCAAAAACTCCGCGCCATGAATACTTCTGCAAATCAAAACAGGGCATACGAAGCAGCCGATCCGCAAGACCCGCTTTTTGCGCAACATGCGGAAGAATATGAAAACCATACAAGATACGCTGAAAATAATCCGGCTGACGCTGACCCGCAGGAGAAAGACGAAGAAGTCCCTCTTTCCGCACAGTTTCAAGACGAACACGCCCGACATTCTCAACAGGCTGAACATATGGAACGGACGGAAGAAACAGAACGGGCAGGACAAACAGAACAGGCGGAAACTCCGAGCATGGCGGAAAAATGCTTCAATGTTTTTTCAAAGCTCGGTCTGCCTCTTTTAATGCTTTTCACCCTTATCCTTTGCGGGCAGCAATTCTTATTTCCCCGTGATTTTTGGTTTTCGGAAGAAGTCCGCTATGCGGATATTTATATGAATATGCTTGGTTCCAACAACTTTTTCTCCCTGACATTAAACGGTCACCCTTACGCCGAAACAGGTCCCCTGTATTTCATCCTCGTATGGCTTCTCGATGCAATTCCCACAATCAATATGCCCCAGGCTTTTTTCGGTTCTTCCATCCTTTTTGCCATGCTTTTCGTCGCCAGCACATGGATTTTAGCGCGCGGCTTAGGGTATTCCAATAAAATAGCTTTCACCGCCGGGCTTATTCTTCTTTCAACGTTTTTCCTTGCGGGTTTTACCAATTATACCCGCATGGACCTGCTTTTTGCGGCATTTCTGAACCTCAGCTACGTCTGCTTTTTTAGGGCATGGCAAAAAAAATCCGCACCTATCTGGCTTATTTTCGCATTCCTTTTCCTTTGCTTCGCAGCCCTTACTTCAACACTGACGGCATTCATCTTTCCATTGATCGCTTCTTTCTTTTTCTTCATTTGGACCGGAAAATACAAACGTATCAACAGCGCCGACGGCATTATCGGATTTTTGCTGGCAATCCTCATTATTTTCGCATGGTTTTCCTATTTATACCTTCAAGGCGACGCAGAATATATCAGTTTGATTTTTGAACAACAAATCATGCAAAAAATCAATCCTCCGCATGCCTACCAAAGCGACCCCTACTGGTATTATCTGGCAGGGCTTCCGCTCGCGCTCTTTCCATGGATCTTTGTCATTCTTTTTGCCTCATGGGGGGCATGGCTTAAAAATTCACCGCAAGCCTTTAAAAACCGCAGGCAGGAAAATGCCGGCGCATGGCTTTTTCTTTTGATTTTAACACACCTTGCCGTATTCTCCCTTTTAAAAAATAAAAGTTTTTCAAATCTTGTTACGGTCGCCCCGTTTTTTGCGGTTTTATTCGCAAAGAGCTTGCTCGATTTCAGCAAATTACGCAGTAAAATCTTTTTCGGCATTTTATCCGTGCTGACCGTTTTAAGCGGTATTTTCTTCATTGTTTTTGAGTTTCACGCCTATATATTGGAATATTTGCCGAACCTCTGGAACTTACCGGGAGAAATTCCCGCATTTATTGAAGTCGCAACAAAAAATACCCATTTCGGATTAACCGCGATGGGAGCGTTATTCATTCTTTTGGGCATTTTGCTTTGGTATGTCGTCAAACGTCAATTCACCGGCGGTTCGATACTTGTTTACACCATAGGAGCGATACTTGCGCTGCAACCTCTCAATTTCTTGGTCGCCCCTCAGCTCGGAACTATTTTAAGCACCAAAAACCATGCCTATCAAATGGCGAAAACCCATAAGGAAAAAAACGCCGTTCCCGCCGCTTACGTCCTGTATCCCGACGTTTTCACGTACTATTACAATGAAGCATTGAATCCCGAAACGCATAGCCGTGCGACGATTACCCAAATAGAAAGCATAGAAGCATTGACAGACTTCTTGCTGAACAACAGCAAAGTGGTTTTGGCAATTTCCGAAAGCGAGTTTGAAAAACTTCCCTATAAGAATGAAGCAGCCATTCTCGACTATAAACAATGGATAGAAAACCAATACGTCATCCTGACATTATGGAATATCTCTTCCCATAAACCTGCTTTAAACACCAACAGCCATAATCAATTGATTGAAAACAACATTCTCAATAATTCAGACGGACTGCTTACTCAAGAAGACAAGAACGCCATTATCGACCCTGACACGGCAAATTCCGGCGCAGAGCCTGAAAATACGGAAGACTACGCAAAAACGGACGCCGCCACCGAAGCAAGCTTTGGAACGGAAGAACAAAATCAAGCGCCAACGAAAGAACCTGAAACGGAAACTCAAGACCAACCGCTTGTCTTATAAAAACAAATTTGCCGAACATAGGGATTAAGATGGAAATTATTTGGGTACTTATCAGTTTTCTGTCAGGTTCGATACCTTTTGCCGTTGTCATTGCAAAAACATTCAAGGGCATCGACCCGCGCAAAGAGGGCAGCAAAAATCCCGGAACAACCAATGTCGCAAGGCTTTGCGGTTTTCAATACGGTTTGCTCACCCTTGTCTGCGATATTTTAAAAGGAACCGTTCCTGTCTTTCTAAGCATCTGGCTTTTTGATAAAACCGATTATGAGTGGCTGCCGAGCGCCTGCGCTTTCGCCGCCTTTATCGGGCATATCAAATCGCCTTTCTTGGGCTTTCATGGAGGCAAAGGCGTTGCAACGGGAATCGGGGTATTAATTCCTTTAGCCTTTCCGCCGCTTTTGGCTGCCGTCTGTTTATGCGTTCTTGTTATCGCTTTAACAGGCTATGTGTCAGCAGGGGCATTAACCCTTTATACGGCACTGCCTTTTTGCTATTATTTCTTTGACAGCAGCCGCTGGATACCTCTTTCCCTTGTTATGCTCGCCATTGTCCTTTGGACGCATAAAAGCAATATGAAACGCCTGCTGAAAGGTGAAGAAAAATCATGGCGCAAAAGCAAAAATTAAAAATTCTTTATATCTGAAAACAAAAGCCCTCATCAACCGATAAGGGCTTTTGTTTTATTCATTCCATGGATTATGGACCGCCAACTCGTAAATTTCCTGATTGGAACTGCCCACAAAAGGTTTTTCCGCTGTTTTTAATTCCTGCACAAAACGTCCCGTAATGACGGTATCAACGTATTTTAAAATCTCCCTCCGCAACCGCGCTTTTTCCGCGGAACAAACCGTCAGCAGTTCTTCCGCTTCATGCCCCGTGTAGATAACGATATTCCGTCCTTTCGCTTTGCAAACTTTCACAAGCGCGAGCAATGCTTCTTCCTGCAAAAAAGGTTCTCCGCCTGAAAACGTTACGCCGCCAGCCAGTTTGCTTCCGTATATTTCACGATAAATATCCAAGGCGCTTGTAAGCGTTCCTCCGTTTTTATCATGCGTCGTCCCGTTATGACAGCCCACACAATGGAAGTCGCAGCCTTGAAAAAATACGGTTGTCCTTACCCCCGCACCGTCAACAACACTTTCATGCTGATACCCCGCAAGGCGGACAACAGTATTTTTTAAAAGCGTATGTTCTTCAACGGACAAATCTAGTGTCTGCATAAACAATCTTTGTCAGTGAAATGTTTCACCCTGTCCGCTTCTTCAGCTTTTTTCGCATCATTCCACCTGTCCATATCACCGACCAAATATCCCGTGATACGTCGTATCCTTGAAAAATGGACTCCTTCGCCGACAAGCTCGTCCTCATTCTTTTGATGTTGCATAACAATCTCCTTATTTATTGGGCAATGTATCGTCTTTTTCCTGAACCGTGGCATAGGAACGGGCATATTTCGGGTCAGGGCTGTATCCCCGCACTTTTTTCAAAACGGACAAAGGCAAGCCCTCGCCGTCATGCCGCCCGCAGCGCGGACACGTATCCCCGATTATTCCGACGTAGCCGCAAACAGGGTCACGGTCCACGGGATGATTGATGGAAAAATATCCCATATCGGAATCCGCCATAGCCGTAACGATAGTTTCAAACGCGTCAATATTGGGCGATAAATCCTCAGCCGCTTCAATATAACTGATCGCACCCGCAAGACAGTATTTATGATAACGTGATTCAATTTGAATTTTATCCCATGCGCGGATAGGATGAAAAACCGGCACATGGAAAGAATTGGTGAAATAATCCCTATCCGTTATTCCTTTCAGCACGCCGAACCTATCGCGGGTCAGACGCAGCAAACGTCCGGAACAGCCCTCGGCAGGACTTGCGATAAGACTGAAGTTCAATCCGGTACGCTTTGTTTCATCTTTGCAGCGGTCATGAAAGTATTTTATGACGGCAACGCCCTTTTCATTGATAACGGCATCTTCTCCATGATGTTTTCCGAAAAGGGCGACCAAGCATTCCGCAAGCCCGATGAAACCTATGGATAACGTTCCGTGCTTGATCACTTCGCGAATTTCATCGTCGGGACGCAAATTTTCACTGCCCAGGTAAACACCTTGTCCCATAAGGAAAGGATAATTCCTTGCCTTTCGTTTCGCTTGAATTTCAAACCTATCCAATAATTGCTCAAAAACCAACCGAATATATTGCTCCGCCATCTCCGTAAACGCATTGAAAAGTTTTTCCCCTTCCAATTCGGGATGTTCGGAACGTGCAAGCAAAGCCAGATAAGGCAGGTTCACGGTTGTAAAAGACAAATTTCCCCGCCCCGGAGTAACCGCCTTATCGGGTGCATAGTCATTGCCAAGCACACGGGTCCGGCACCCCATCACGGCGCAGATGGTTTCAGGCTTACCGTCATAATAGATACTATTGAAACTGGAATCGATATTATTGAAATTCGGAAACAAACGTTTTGCGGAACAGCGGCATGCCAAACGGAATAAATCATAATTGGGATCGCCCTTTCTGTTGACGCCTTTTTTCATGCTGAATATGGAAATCGGAAAAATAGGCGTTTCACCATTGCCAAGCCCCGCTTCTGTCGCAAGAAACAAATTCTTCGTGACCATGCGCCCTTCTTCGGATGTGTCCATGCCGGTATTCAAGGACGAAAAAGGAACTTGGCTTCCCGCCCGGGAATTAAGCGTGCAAAGATTATGAATCAATGCCTCCATAGCTTGATACGTATCTTTATCCGTGCGCTTGTAAGCAAAATCCAAGGCTTTTTCCGCGTCAACATCGACAGCGTATTTTTGAGCAAATTCCGTTAACATTCCAAGCAAAACTTTTTTCGCCTCATCATTCATAAGCAGTCTATGCCCGGCATGATACGCTTTCAGTGCGTTTTTGACATCGGTAACAAGATCGTCGTTATTAAAATTCGCTTCCAAATATAAAAGGATATTTTTAATATATGAACATGCGACATAAGGGGCAAGGCTAAAATCCAAGGTCGGCACAGATTGCCCGCCAAACATCTCATTTTGGTTGCTTTGAATGATGATGCAAAGCAAAGTCGCCGCAGCGCCGATACTGCTCGGAGAACGCAATGCGCCGTGTCCCGTGTTGAAACCGCCGTCTAGAAGCTTGCCCGCATCAATCTGCAGGCAGTTCAGGGTCAAGGCATAAAATTCCATGTCATGGATATGAATAATCCCTTGCTCATAGGCTTTGACATGCTCTTCACGGATTAAAAACTTCTTATTGAAATCCTTGGCGACTTCACTGCCGTATTTAAGCATGGTCCCCATGGTTGAATTGCCGTCGATATTGGCATTTTCACGTTTCATTTCGCAATGTCTGCTGTCGGAAAACGTCAGCTCCTTCATAAGCTTCATTAAAGCCCCGGAAGCATCGCGGATGTCGCTTCTTTGCTTTCTGTATAAAATATAAGCTTTCGCTGTCTTTGCGTGTTGGTTTTCAATAAGGATTTTCTCGACGCTGTCTTGAATATCTTCAATATTCACTTGGTAAAACTCAATCGAATCATCAGCATATTCAAGTTCGCCAACGCCTTTTTCAAGAATATACGCATTCACTTTATACGCTAAAATCCTCGCCCTTTCTTCGTCAACTCCGTCAACAGCTTTTGCGGCTTTAAAAATTGCCGCTTGGATTTTCGATTCATTATAGGGTTCTTTTTTTCCGTCCCTTTTGATAATACTGCTAATTCTCTTTTCCATGTCAACCTACAAAAAGAATTTGAGAACCCCGTTTAAAAAAAGACCTGTATCACTTTTAACAGCATACAGGACGGCAAAACGAAAAATCTCTGTTTCCACCGAAAGATTTTCCTGTATGTGTGAGATCGGTCTTCTGGCTTCCCTTCATCCATTTTTTGTACCTTCCCAAAAAAATTTTTCAGTGGCATATTGCAAAAAATGTCCGGGTTACAGCGGCGGGGTCCGCAACGGATTTGCACCGTTTTCCCTAAAGCGTTTCGCTTCATCTCATGGATTTTTAATAATCAAAATTCACAAAAAGTCAAACTGACATGGATTTTTTTAACATAATCTTTTTAGGAAGTTATAAAATAAC
>ERZ778496.2600-NODE-2600-length-10455-cov-5.452692_pt1 | contig 10455 bp, 13 predicted proteins | sample MGYA00433099_ERZ778496 | MGnify/ENA primary metagenome ERZ778496 (study PRJEB29527, sample SAMN07138962) | mouse gut metagenome | material: feces | host: mouse | place: China:Nanjing | collected 2016-01-25 ... | reverse complement strand
GAATGGCCCAGAAGGACGGTTCCGGGCGGGATAATAGATTCATCCTCCCCTTCATCATTCAAAAACCATTCATCATATGTATAAAGGTCAAGATCCAACTCCGCGATCCGCCCGTAAAATGTCAATGCGTCGTCAACAACACGCGGCTTGATCTCCACGTTTTTCATGTTTAAAACATCCATAGCCTTGACAACGAATGTATTCATAATAAAATCTTCGATCACATCAGACGAAAAGATCGCAATATCAGGCGCCCGGCCGGTATCTTTGATAATTTTCTTTCGCAAGCTGCGGAAAAGCGGAAGCGGGTTGACCGTCGCAAGCGTCCACTGTTCATCAGCCCCCAGGACAATAATATTTGTAAAGCCGAAATCAATCTGAAAATCCAGCCCTTCCTTTTCGTCTACCACATCCAGCTTTCCTTCAAAAAGAATCTGTCTGCACATCCATTCTTTTCTTCTGTCGATAGACTCTTCCAGATCCGTCAGGTCTTTTGCAAGAAGTTCATCCTCTCTTTCCTCCGGCGTTTTCTGTGAATAGATATTCTCACCGATCGCGCGGCTGGAAATGTCGTCAATGGTCAAAACTCTTTCAGGCGCGATTTTCGGCGTTGAAAACTGATTTGTTTTCCAGCCCTGGCGTGAAATCACTTTCCCGGCCTTGCGCTTACTTACAAACGGCGCCATGACACGTTTTCCCTTGCGTACATCAAATTCAACCTTTTCTGTTACGTGCGTCTGTTCGTGCGGGAAAAAGGTTTTCTGTAAAAAGGATCTAACGGGCGGCGTCTGATCATACGCTTCCATCATTTCCCTTGTGGTATATTCTGCCATTCTTATAAACCCCCTTATTCATATTTCTGGATATTCCGAAGGTAGATTCCCACCTTTTTCATATCGCTTTCATAAGTTTCAACGGTTGCGCCCTCTCCGGAAACAATCACGGCTTCGCGGTTCATTTCTCCGGTCTGATAACATACAACCGGGATATTATCGGCGGAAACGTCGGTTCCCGTGTCGCAATCATCCGTAAGAATACCGAAAACTTCCATTTTCGCGGTTTCTGTCGTGGCGCTGGCGCCTTCCCCTGTTGTAACTGTTACCACGGTTCCGGCAATATATCCGGCCCCGTCAGCACATTTCATAATCAGGGAACCGCGTTTTAAAATGCCCTGGCCCGCTTTCAGGCCGATCCCCTCTTTCATAATAGGGAAGCTGTTTCCAGCAATCAGGGAATCCGGTTTAAATTCTCCGATCTGTTCAAATAAATTCATACCTTTTACCCCCTTCTGTTATCATTTTTCAGTTTTGCGGCGAAATTGCTTACTTTCTGTGCTTTTTCTGCCTGTTTCTGGCCTTCCTGATCATACCCCGTGTTAGGCTCCGATCCGACTGCTGCCGCGCCGGAATTCTGCAAATCATCAACCATCTGATCCACAAATTTTTTTCCGGCTGCATTGTTGGCCTTCATTTGTGCAAGTGCCAGGTCAGCGGCGGACATAGGTTCATCATATTTCGCCTTTGTCAGCAATTCTTCCGGGATCCCGTTTGCGATTTCATCAATAGCCTTCAGGCGTTCCCGTTCTGCGGAAACGGCTTCAGCCGCGATTGCAGCGCATAACTGCGGATATGCTGCTTTCAGTGCTGCGGCGTCAGTAATAACCGGCGCTGTCTTGTCTTTTTCATCCATCGTTGTTTTTCCTTTCTGCATTGTATTTGCTGTATCAAAAAAAGCCCCGGTTTCTTTCTGCGGCGTTTTAGAAAGATCCTGAACCTTTTTCCGTATGTTATCCGGAACGAATTTTTCCATGTAGTTATTAAAACTGTATGGAATCCCGTTCACTATGAAATTATTAGAAACGGCGTTATTCTGGAAATCTGATTCAATCACGCAATCACAAAAACCAGCGTCAACCGCTTCTTGACCGACATACCAGCTTTCCTCATCCATAAGCTGATTTATTTCTTCCTCTGTTTTGTCCAGCCGTTCCATGTACGCGGAAACAATGCTTTTCTTTACCTGGTTTGTAACCTCTGCCAGTTTCAAAAGATCTTCCGCCTGGTAAGAACCCCATAAGCTGATAGAAGGATTATGTGCCATCAGGATCGCATTTTTGGCAATCTTGCGACTTTCACACGCCATCAAAATAATTGTTGCAGCGCTGGCGCATATGCCTATAATTGTACCTGTGATCTTTGCTTTATTCAGGATAAGCGCGTTATATATCGCATTTGCCGCGAACACATCACCGCCGCCAGACTGGATCACAACATTTATAACTTTCTTATCCCCCAGCGCGTTTAATTCATTGATAAAGTTCCGGTATGTGATACAATCATCATCCCACCAGCTTTCTTCCGACTGGATTGTACCGAAAAGCTGTAATTCCGCTGTGTCGCCATTGTCCAGGAAATTCCAGAATTTACCTGTTTTTGGTTCCAGGCTCCCCGCCGCCGTTGGCTGATTCGTTATCTTCATTTTCCGTTCCATCGGTTTCTTCCTCGCTTTCTTTTTCTATTTCCTCCGGATTTTTGCTTTCCGGCTGTTTTTCCACTACTGAAGAAGTGATTCCGGCCGCTTCCATCAGCTGTTTTTCACGCGCCAGCTGTGCGACGTTACTATCAAAATCACCGCCCGTCATTTCTATGGTTTCCCGCTGCCGCGTTGAAATTCCTATATTGATCCGCTTTTCTGCCGCGTTTACCTCTTTCACCGGATCAATCATGCCTTGCGCTGGCCCGTTCCACTGTGCGCCGCAATATGCAGCGCGGATCAGGGGATCCAGGAAAAAGCCCGGCGCCTTCAGGCGTCCGCTTGCGATCGCTTCTGTCAAGAATATTTCATACACGGGCTGGCAAAAATCAGACGCCAGCCAGGATCTTTTCATCCTGAACGCTTTCCAGGCTTCCAACAATGCAGCGCGGGAAGCGGAATAACTCGAAGAAAAATGCTTTACCAGAAGTTCAACCGGTATTTCCAGGGCGGCGCCGACATATTTTGCAAGCGACGTTGTAAAGGCGTCGAAATTGCTTGACGGTCTTTTTGCGTCGGCAATCTCCACGCCCTCACCAGGCGCCAGCATGTTGACCATGCCGGGGCCTATCTCATAATTTATATCATCATCGGAAATCTGATCTTCTTCATCCACAACGCCAGTAAAGCCCGTTTCTGTCGTTCCTTTTTCGGACGTAATGAACACGGTAAAAAATCCGTTGATAACGGCCGCCATCATTTCCGCTTCGCTGTACCTTGTCAGCTGTTTTAATGATTCAATGACGGGCGCCAGATACGGAACGCCCCTATATTGTTCCGCCCGCTCCGTTTCGTATATCATTAAAACATTAGGCGTTCCGGTCTTATCTCCGAACGCCTTAACCCTTTTCCACTCTTTCCGCGTGTAAAGGTTGCTATTTGGATATGTAGAACATATATGATAAGCTACAACACGGTTGTTACTGTCCACTTCAACGCCGTTGAAAATCCGGTTTTTCGTGTCCGGATCCGTGGCGTATAAATAGACATTGTTTCCCGTGCTGTTCGGCGTGGAAACGCGATCCGATTCTATCAAATGCACCCGCAAGCCATACGGAAGCGCCTTTGTGGGCCGTTCATATTCCAGAAGTACACAAGCGTCACCATTCATCAGCCAGGACATACACGCCACCTGTTGAATTTCGTAAAAATTATTTACCCGTGTAGAATCACAAAATTTCGACTTCGCCCACAATTCAAATTCGCGTTCCGCGGCCCGCTGCCAGGCGGCGGCTTCATCCATAGACAAGCCAAGAAGATCCGCGTCAATCGTGCTTTTCAGGCGCAACCCTTCCCCGACTATATTTGTCCGGTTCGTTTTTATGGCTGATACTGCCAGGGGCGCCGACATAAACAGGCTTCGCGATCTCTGCCGCAATACCGGGATATTTTTATCAATATCTTCCTGTGGCGTTTTGCTGGACGCCAGCCAGCCACGCATTGAATTTTTATTCCGTGCCGCCCCTGATTCATCATACCCGGAATTTTGAAAAGCCCTCATTGTTTGCAGCTTCCAGCGGGCCGATTCCCGCCGTAATGCCGCCTGTGGGCTTATCTTTTCTATGGCTTTATCAATAATATTCATGTTTCACCGCCTTAAATGTCACGCGGAAGAAAACGGAAAGCCTTATTTTTCCCGCCGTTCGCTTCCAGCGATTCAATTTGTTTTTCCAGGTCTTTAATTGCTGCCCGTATGGTAGAAAGATCGGCCCGTTTCAGGCTCTTTGTGCCGATCGTGTATTCCTGATTCAGCAACACGGCTTCTTCTGCTTCGTAGTACATAGAAAGCCGCTTTTTGTACCGTTCCAGACGTTCCTTCTGTAATCTTGTCAACATGTTTCCGCCTTTCTATAATTCAACGCCCCGGCTTACTGTGCCGGTTCGCCGTTTTTTCTTTGCTTTTGCTGGCGCCTTTTTCATGTAATTTATTCCAGCTTTTACTTTCTTTTCCAGAATATCCCAATCCGGGCGCAAGATTTCAACTGCTGCCGTATTGTAGACACGAAGATCCAGCGGTTCATTCCGTGTTCCGGATTTCTTTTTCCACTTTACAACCGCGCGGCCGTCCTTGATTTCTGTTACCCTCTGTTCGCTGTTCAGGCCCTTTATAACGGTTTCGCTATATCCACGGTCAGAATTGATCGGAAAGTGGCAATACCCCGGCCCTTCGTCAACCGTGGAAAGCCTGGAAACAACAATTTCTTTTCCGCTATCCACTCCAAGAATGAACACTTTCACTTTATATTCATTGTTTGTTGATAGCTTATGTATTAGCGGGATTCCCTGGCTTTCCCGGCCGAAGCCTTTAATTCCATAGATACGCTTTCCCTTTTTTTCCATCCGTTTCAGGAATTTATAACATTCCGTCGTTTTGTGTCCGCCCGTATCTATGCAAGTTAGCGCAATCAAAAGAGAAGATCCGGACGCGAAATAGAATTCCCGGTCAAGCCATGCTTCCAGGCGATCCCAGGTTTCTTCTTTGTCCAGATCCCCGTATAACTTTTCATATTTTACGCCCCAGGATTCAAACCCGCGGCCCCAGCCGCAAACCTCAATTTCAAAACGATCGTCCTGAACATCAACGGAAGCCGTCAAAAGAAGAACGCCCTCCGGAATCTCTGCTTCGTACCGTTCCCGGCGGGAAAGAAGGGAATCATCATCCGCGCCCTTTCCGCGCGGCTCCCAGGTTTCCCCCAGCACGGTATTGATAAAGGTTTTCAGCTTGTTTATGTCGCCGTTTTCCTTATACTCTTTTTGTGCTTCTCTCCATTCCGCGATAATGGAATCCCAATGTGTCCACGGCGAAGCTAATTCGTTTAAGTGAAACGACCGTTTCCGGCGCCGTTCCGGATGTGCTGCAATCCATTTTCCTTCGCCCTGTTTCCAGTCAAATTCCGAAATGTGTTCGCCGCAATATTTACACTCCATTGTTACATCCGAAAAATGGATCCGCCCCCATTCGTAGGGCTGATATTTTCCGCAACATGGACACGGAACACACCATTCTTCCATTGTGCCGGATTGATATTCCTTTTCTATCTGGCTTGATCCCTTTATTGTAGGCGTGGAAACTTTGATTTTCTTTTTGTTCCAGAAGGCCGTTGTTCGTTTCTCTGCCAGCTTGATCGGATTTCCTTCAGTTCCGGCGCTGGCCGGATAACGATCCGTTTCATCCATCAGGACGATACGAACCGGACGCGAAGCCAGGCTTGAAGCTGAATTTGCACCCGCGATCGTTACGTGTCCGCCAGGGAATGTTTTGTGTAAAATCGTATTCCCGGAAGCCCTGGATTTTACATCATGCACCTTCCCGGCCAGCGTCGGCGTGTCGCGGATCATCGGCGCCAGCCTATCCTTTGAAAAATCTTCCGCCATTGGTTTAAGTGTCGGCTGTACTATCAGCATAGGCGCCGGATCGTAGTCTATGTAATATCCGACAATATTCAAAATCAATTCTGTTTTTCCGACTTGTGCGCTGCTCATGATCACGATATGTTCCACAAGCGGATCATTTACAGAATCCATTATTTCCCGCTGATACGGCGCCCGGTCTGTGTTCCACTGTCCAGGTTCCGCCGCGCTTTCCGGCGATAATCTCCGGTAACGATCCGCCCACTGGCTAACCGTCAGGACGGGCGGCGGGCTTACTGCCTTTGCAAGATCCCGGAATAGCTTCAGCGTCTTAAATTCAACCCCGCGATCCTTGTGACGTGTTTTTATGATAACCGTGTCAGGCTCCACAAGCGGCGACTGTTCAATTTTTACTTTCTTCCTCATACTCGCCTTCGCTTTCCTCCACATATTCATCACTATAAAACGCTTTCGGATCGTAATCTTTCAATTCATTCAGCGCTTCTATGACCTCTTTTGTCAGACGGTCTTTGATAAAAGCGGCGTCGCGGTTTTCCAGGATCGGCGCCACCTTTGAAGGAATCCCCATAATTTTTGTTTTAAAGGCGACTAACATATCCATCATAACGATTTCTACATCCTCCGCCTTGTGCAATTCCCCTTTCATGATCTGCAATTTCAATTCTGAAATATGGCGCTTGATTCGCTCATGCAGCGCCTTTTCTTCCTCGAAATTGATTTCACCGTCTGCCAGTTCCACGCCGACACCCTCCGCCGCCAGCTTTAGTGTAAGCAAATAATTCTTTACGGATTCCACCAGCTTATAGCGGCCCTTTGCAGCCCTGGCGACAATCCCTTCTTCCGCCATCTGCCGGATCCGTCTGTCGGTCACTCCGAAAAGATCGCCCAGCACGGCCGCCGATACGGTTATACTGTCGATACTTGTCACCTTCGCGGAATCCGTTTCAGCCTTTGCCATGCCCTCACCCCCTTTCTGGCCCCAAAACCGGAAACGGCAACTTCTATTTTTGTTTTCTGAAATCTAGCCAAGTTTTGGGCTTCGCAGACCCGCAACGATTTTTTGCCCGCCAGAAGAACCTATTTTGTCCTGGCGATTTTTTCCGGCGCCCGGCCCGTCGTCGTCACCCCTCCACTTACTTGACATATCTTGTTATTCTGTCAAGTGCTTCATGTGTTGTATTCTTTCATTAAAGTGCGAACAAAAGTTGTATGCACCATTTGTCACGCGCTCAATGTGTCAACTGTTAGGCATAAAGCACTAAGGGCTTCCCATTATCGGCCTGATATTAAGGCATAATAAAAAGGCTTATCTGTGGCCCCTCTTCTTGAATGACAGCCCCTTGATAGCCTTGTCTTTATTGTCCTGGTTGATACCTATATACCGTAATGTCACGGATATATCAGCATGGTTTAATATCTCCTTGATAGTTACGGCGTCATGTGTCTGTTGGTACATATGATAGCCGAATGTTTTTCGTAGTGTGTGCGTGCCTATGCTGCTGATACCAAACGCCGCCCCAGCGTCAGCCAGAATATTATATGCCTGTTGGCGGCTTATTGCCTTATTGGGAAAATGCGGACTTTTAAACAGATATTCAAAATCCTTTTTCCCGTGTATATAATTCTCTATAATTGGTTTCAGTTCCGCATTTATGGGGAATCGTTTTTCCTTGCCTGTTTTTTTCTCCCGTATATATACGGCGTCTTTGTCCTTTACGTCGCGGACGCGAAATTTTAAAATGTCAGAAATCCGAAGCCCCGTATAAATCCCGAACATGAAAAGAACATAGTCACGCTCATTCCTGGCCTTCAGATAATCGGCCACATCAAGAACGACATCCATATCCCGGATCGGCTCCACCGTATTCAAGAAAACGCACCCCCTTTTTACGGCATGAAAAAAGCGCCGCCTTCTGGCCGCGCCCTGTCTTTTGATATAATTTTGACTATACATAGTATAACACACCTGAAGGCGACATTTCAACGACATAAAAGGCGACATAAAAGGCGACATTTGTTAATTTCAAAAATCCAGCAAATTCAACGCTTTCCCGGATTTTGTTCACAAAAAGTTCACAAAAAATTCACACAAAAAAATTTACCTTTTTAGATCAGCCCTTGATCCCTCATGCCAGCTTCGATCCGCTGAAAATGACGTTTGGAAAATCCCATTTCGTCAGCTGCTTCTTCCTGTGTCAATTTGCGGATAACGCGCAAGTAAAAAACCCGTTCTTCGTTCCCGTCCAGGCTTTCATATATCTTTTTTATCCGTTTTTTGCTCTGGCGAAGTTCCGATCGCTCTTTTTTTAGCAGATTGATCCGGGCTGTGTCCTGTTCAATCATCCGCAAGCCCTCCGCAAACGATATATGAACACTGTTTCCCGGCTCCCTGGAATAATCAATCCCATTCACGCCGGACGGCCCTTGCCATCCGGACATTTTCTTCGCCTTTTCGATTGATCTTTGATGATTTTTGATCTGCTCGTTTATCAGCATGATCTTTAATTCAATTTCGTTGAAAATATCCCTTTCTTTGCTTATTTTACCCGGTTTTGCCATATTTCTAGCTTTCCCTTGCAATTATACCGGCTTTGCGGTATAATTATTAAAGGTTGTGCGTGGGGCGCTGGAAACGGCGCTTCATGCTTTTTATTTTACCATTATTTTTTTTGTCAAATCAACCACCGTTTCAATACTCAAAACATAGTATTCCTTTCCAGGCTCCGCGCCCCACTCCGGGCGGCCCGTCTTAATGTCAAGCGTGCATTTTACTTCTATGGCCGGGGAAGTTGCAGAATATCCGTTCCGGAACGCGATCCAGGCGTGGGAAATCGTCGGAAGCCCGTATCTGTCAACCAGCCCGGCCGTGTAGAACCGGCTTTTATAATATGGCTTTATCTCTCTGTATTCCTCTTTCTTTTCTCCGGAAAGAATCATATCAAACCACTTTTTCTTGATCGGCAAGGTCAGCATATATTTTCCCCATTTCTTCCAGTGCTTAACCGGATTTCAAAAACAATCATCATGATATTTCAAAAAATCCGCTGCGCTTTCCCGGATTTCCTGGAATACATCTTCCAGCGCGTGCCCCCATCTTGTATCATTTTCATTGTCCGGCGATTCATCCATCAGCATTGTAACGACTTCTTCCGCAAATTCCTGATTTCGGCCCCTTTTCACGCGGCAAAATTCGTGTTCGCCATCGTCGGCCACATTATCCGGCGAATTTCTGAAAAGCCACGCCAGATCAGACAATTTTATTTCCATTTTCAGTTTGTCATTTGTAATTTTAAACTTCATCAGCTGATCCTTAAATTCTTTCATTCTCCATTTGCCCCCATTTCTTCCAATTCGTCTATTTTATCAAATAGATCCATTTCAGGATGATCTTTCTTTGGGTATTGCTGATATATTGCTTCACACTGGCGGCCGTTCACATACTCCATAAAATATTTTATTGCCAATCTATACGGAATATCTTTATGTTTTCCCGTCAGTGTTAGCTTGCTTTTATCACTGTATGTAATTTTTATTTTCCACATTCGCGATCGCTCCTTTGCAGCTTTATTTCTTAATATTCAGCATTTCCAGAACATCCGCGCCCTTCGTTGTAGTTGCTTTTGCTATATCATACATTTTCTGAAGCATTTCTGCTTTTGTCTGCCCGTTCTGCGTCCGTCTTACTGCACACATTATGGAACCTTTGCCGATCTCCGTTCCGCACTCTGAAAAGCTGGCGCAAGCTAAACATTCATAGTCAATGATATTCATTTTCTTTTCATCCTCCTTTTTTGTTCCTTTTTTGCTTCCCTCCGCTGTTTCCTATTTCCCTCATATTGCTTGATTTCAGGAAGTTTTCCCTCTGATAAACGAAAAGTATTTATAAAATCCGGAACCATTGTTCCGTGTGGGGAAGGGCTGAATGAAACTATAATATCATCAGGAATACTATTGTTTTCCACTAGAATATCATCATAAACAGGCGATCCGTGCGTTACTTTTTCTTTTGTCGCCTTATTCATAGCGAAAAACTTTTGAACCTTTATATTTTCTCTCATTTTCAGAATGTCGGAAACAACGTCAGCCGCCGTTGTGTTATTCCATGATTTATTTTCCATCGTTTTCTTCCCTCTTGCGCAATCCCTCCGGATATTCGCATATTAGATCGCGCGGCCATATGTCGGCCAGGCTGTCCTTCATGAATACCGGAATTTTATATTTTCTACACTGATTCACAATGCTTTCAATCCATTCCAGCGCCGGAACCACCTTCCCGGCCCGGCGTCCGGTTTCCGCCCCTATGATGATCCATTCCGGCTTCAGAGCCGTTTCGCTCATTTCTCCCAGGTTTTCAAGTAAAGGCTCCACGGATAAAAACCAGTGATATTTTTCATCAAACCAAGAATATTTATCATGCGGCCCCGTTACGCTTGATCCGTACCAGAAATTATTATGCCGCGGCAATTTCCCGGCTTTTGCCAGCTGGATATAACGCGCCGGATTTTTGGTAAGAAAAATATAATTGTGCTGCGGGGCTGCCAGACATGCAGC
>ERZ778496.2598-NODE-2598-length-10465-cov-5.444669_pt1 | contig 10465 bp, 9 predicted proteins | sample MGYA00433099_ERZ778496 | MGnify/ENA primary metagenome ERZ778496 (study PRJEB29527, sample SAMN07138962) | mouse gut metagenome | material: feces | host: mouse | place: China:Nanjing | collected 2016-01-25 ... | reverse complement strand
ACACGTCCTCGACAGGCATCAGGAACGGCTTCTCGTTCTCACGCTGCGGGATGGGCACGTACTCGTCTACGGCAGCCATCAGCTCCATGATCTTCTCCTCCCACGCAGCCTCGCCGTTCAGACCGCCGAGAGCCGAGCCGCGGATGATGGGGCAGTTGTCGCCATCGAACTCATATTTGTTCAGCAGGTCGCGAACCTCCATCTCGACCAGGTCGAGCATCTCGGGGTCATCGACCATATCGCACTTGTTCAGGAACACGACGATACGGGGAACGTTCACCTGACGGGCGAGCAGCACGTGCTCGTTGGTCTGGGGCATCGGACCGTCGGTTGCGGCAACTACGAGAATCGCACCGTCCATCTGAGCGGCACCCGTAACCATGTTCTTCACATAGTCGGCGTGGCCCGGGCAGTCTACGTGCGCATAGTGGCGGTTGGCCGTCTGATACTCGACATGCGAGGTGTTGATCGTAATACCGCGCTCCTTCTCCTCGGGGGCGTTGTCGATCGAATCGAACGAACGGAGCTCCGAAAGACCATTCTTAGCCAAAACGGTCGTAATAGCGGCGGTAAGGGTGGTCTTACCGTGATCGACGTGTCCGATGGTACCGATGTTCACATGCGGTTTCGAACGGTCAAATTTCTCTTTTGCCATAGCACAAAAAATATTAAAGTTTTATAAAATCGTCCTTAACGTTTCAACTGCAAGAACGGGCAGCACGGAGTCCTCCCGACTATCGGAGGTTCTCGCAGAACCCCGGAAGATCACCGCACCACACGCGCTTCGCATTCGAGAGCGGAAGACGAGGCTCAAACTCGCGACCCTTAGCTTGGAAGGCTAATGCTCTATCAACTGAGCTACTTCCGCAAAAACACACCGTACCCGAACACCCTCCCCCGCTACGACAAAAACCCGCATTGCGGGCCTCCTGTCTTCGAACCGGGAATCATAGTTCCGAGACGGTTTCATCGTGGGAAGTGATGGATTCGAACCACCGAAGGCGTAAGCCAGCAGATTTACAGTCTGCCCCATTTGGCCACTCTGGTAACTTCCCTTATCTTTCACTCTATTGACACAGGAGCCGATGGAGGGATTCGAACCCCCGACCAGCTGATTACAAATCAGCTGCTCTGGCCAACTGAGCTACATCGGCATTTTACTACCGTTTTGGACTACAAAAGTAGGTATAAAAAATTTAACGACCAAATTTTCGGTCAAAAATTTTCTACTTGCTTCAAAGAACCGGTGCGAACCGACGCCCAAACGGAGTCGAATCGGATGCAAAGGTAGCAAAAGTTTTGAATTCGACAACATACTGCCCATAAAAAATACGCACAAAAAACATCTGCCGTATATACCTATATATAATATACAACCAGCGGCCCGCAGCCACGTTCGCCAAAGCACCGCACAAACCCGACCCACCGACCGACAAGCACCCTCCGCAACCGAGACAAACGCCCCGAGCCGAACACTGCCGCAAAACCGATGGATATACAAAAAAAAAGAAACAGCAACAGGGGGTCGGTGCGCCTCTTCACCGCCTGCAGAGTGCAGGATCTGTTGCTGTGAACCATTATAGAGGAATTTCCCTCCTCGTTTCATGTGCAAAGGTAAGTAATTTTTTCAAAGTTACAATATTTTATAGAGTTTTTTTCTGATTTTTTCCACCCAACCCCACAACCCCCTACCGAAAGCACACCCGCAACCGCCAGGCAACGAAAAAGAACAGTCATGCAAAATAAATAATATACTATGTATTGCACAGTACATAAAAATGCATTATATTTGCAGCACACAAGTAGAGCGGGCGGAACACCGCCGGCGAAATCCGACCGGACACAAGCCGCAACGACACCGCCCGGACCGGCCCTCGCAGCCAAGCCGCAAAACGTCCCGCCCGCCTGCTCAAAAAAAACAATAGAAAACCGATTCGTTATGAACCGCCAAACCTACAAAGACCTCATCCGGCCCACCGACGACCGCATAATCGCCGGCGTATGTGCGGGCCTGGCCGACTTCTTCGGCCTGGACTCTTCCACCGTACGTCTCGCCACCCTGCTGCTGATCCTCTTCGGCGGACTCTCGCTCTGGGTCTACATCATCCTGTGGATCATCGTGCCGAGCGCACCCCGAAGGTAAACCGCCCGCCCCATGACCGCAGAAAACGCCAAATCGCAGATGCGCAAGGGCACGCTGGAGTATTGCATCCTGGCGATCCTCTCGCGCGGCGACTCCTACGCCCCGAAGATCCTCGCGGAGCTCAAGCGCTCCGAGATGATCGTCGTGGAGGGCACGCTCTACCCGATCCTCACACGGCAGAAGAATGCGGGACTGCTCTCCTACCGCTGGGAAGAGTCGCCGCAAGGCCCCCCCCGCAAATACTATTCGCTGACCCCCGAGGGCCGCGAGTACCTGCGGGCGCTCGACGAAGCCTGGGATGACCTCGTGCTGCAAATCGACCGCATCCGCCACGGCGGCGCGTCCCCGGCCGACGCATCGCCCGCCCCGAACTACGAATACGAATCCTAAACACCCCGCAACGATGAAAAAAACCGCTCTCATCCTCCTGACCATCTTTCTGACCGCCGTAGCCTGCGCATGCGGCTGCACGACGCGCCCCGCACTGAAAGGCAGCGGCCGCATCGTCACCAAGGAGCTGCCGGCCCCGGAGTTCCACACGCTGCACGCCTCGAACGCGATCGACGTCTACCTTACGGACAAAGGCGACAAAATCCGCATCGACGCCGACGACAACCTGATGAAATACGTGACGGTCGATGCGCACGACGGCATCCTGCGCATCGGACTCGACCACCGCAACGTCCGCCACCGCCACATCACCGTCACGGTGCCCACCGACGGCTCGATCCGCAGCCTGCGCGCCGCCTCGGACGCCACGATCCTCTCCGAAACCGCCCTGCGGGGCGACGAGGTGACACTGACCGCTTCGAGCAGCGGCGAAATCGCGGTCGCCGTCACGGCCCGCGCCTGCACGCTCGACGCGTCGAGCAGCGGCGAAATCAAAGCCGGAATCCACGCCGACAGCTGCACGATCGAGGCTTCGAGCAGCGCCGAGATCGAAGTGATTGCCTACGTCACAGGCCGGTGCGACGTACGCACCTCCAGCGCCGCGGAGGTGACGCTGCGCGGCGAAGCGGCCGAATGCGTCGCACGATGCGGCTCGGCATCGGAACTCGACGCCGAGGAGTTCGCGGTCCGCACCTTCGACATCGAGGCGACGAGCGCCGCAAAGTCCGAAATCCACTGCACGGAGCGCCTCCGCGCCGCGGCATCGAGTGCCGCGACCATCGAGTACCGGGGCGACTGCGCCACGGACATCCGCCAGTCGAGCGCCGGCTCCGTCCGCCGCGAGCACTGATCCCCGGCACACGCAACAAAGAACCCTCACACACGACAAACCGATACGCACATGAAAGAGGTCATCAAATGCAGCATCGCCGGCGTGGCTTTCACCCTCGACACCGATGCCTACGACACCCTTCGTCGCTACCTCGACACCCTGAACGACACCTACCGCACCACCCCCGACGGCCCGGAAATCGTGGCCGACATCGAGGCGCGAATCGCCGAACTGATCCTCACCGCCCAGGACGGCTCGCGGGTGGTCGATCTGCCCCTTGTCCGCAACATCATCGCCCAGCTGGGCACCCCCGAGGACATCAGCGGCCACGGGGAGTCGCCCGCCGACGGCACGCCGCGCATTCCGCGGCGCTTCTACCGCGACACGGCGAACGCCCGGCTGGGCGGCGTATGCTCCGGCGTGGGCCGCTACTTCGACATCGACCCCGTGTGGATCCGCCTGGCCTTCTTCCTGCCGCTGCTCTGCTCCTTCTTCGGCTGGATTCCGCTCGTGGGCTGGACCGGACCGATCATGGGCAACCTGTTCTTCATCTTCACCGTCTGCTACTGCGTGGCCTGGTTCGTCGTGCCGGCCGCACGCTCGCCCCGCCAGAAACTCGAAATGAACGGCGAGCGCATCACGGCGCAGTCGATCCGCGAAACCGCCGCCGCGAGCAACGACGCCGACCGCAGGGCCAAACCCATCGTGGCGGACGCCGTGTCGGCTCTGGGCCAGGTGGTGCTGATCGCCATGAAGATCGTCGCCGGCCTGCTGGTCTTCGGACTGATCCTCACAGCCTGCGGCCTGATCATCGGACTCTTCGCCGTGGCGGTGAGCGGTCCCGAGCTGTTCGCCCACAGCCCGCTCCACGACTCGGACACCTGGATCGTCCTGCTGGGCATCGGCATCGCTCTGCTTCCGGTGCTGATGCTGATCTACGTGCTGATGTGCCTGATCGCTTCGCGCAAGCCGGGCGGCAGGATCGTGCTGGCATTCTTTCTGGTGTGGATGTGCGTCGTCGCGGCCTGCAGCATCCTCGCCGTGCGCGGCAACATTCCCCGCCGCATGCTGCACCGGCGGGCGAAGATCGAACGCATCATGCAGACCGAAGTGGTGCTCGACGGCGACTCGACCACCGTGGGCAACCTGCTCCGCGACCACGAACGCGTGGAGTCGGTGCTGAACACCGAGGAGCACACGCTCCGCATTTCGGTGCCCGACCGCCACATCGACATCTCGGTCGATAAGAACAACGCCTCGGTCACGGTGACCGAGGAGGACGACGACGACTGACCCGACCGGCCCGCCGCCGGGGCCCCGGACCGTCCTACGCACGGGACGTGTCCGGGCCGCCGACGTACGGCAGGTGCGGGCACCGCGGAGCGGAGCGCCCCGGCCTCCCGCCCGAAGAAATCGCCGGAGCTCCGACGGGAGCTCCGGCGCCGCGTTTGCGGATGCGAAAAAATTGCGTATCTTTGAACGGTTTTCCTCACTCGGCAACCCCCATGCGGCACGTACGATGCATCGGACACGCACGCCGTGCCGCGACAAAACGGCGGCAGCGGACGGTCACCGCGAAACGGCGGCGTCCGGCCGGGCGGCGTCAGGGGAGGCGCCGGGCGAAAACGACCGCAAACAAGCGAACGAATATGGCTGAAATAAAATGCATCGGCATCCTGACCTCGGGCGGCGACGCCCCGGGCATGAACGCCGCGATCCGCGCCGTCACGCGCACGGCGATCTACCGGGGCTTCACCGTAAAAGGCATCCTGCGCGGCTACCGCGGCCTGGTGAACGACGAGATCATCGAGCTGAAGTCGCAGAGCGTGAGCAATATCATACAGCAGGGCGGCACGATGCTCAAGACCGCGCGCTGCCGCGAGTTCGAAACCCCCGAGGGACGCCGCACGGCCTACGAACACATGACGGCCGCCGGCATCGACGCCCTGGTGGTCATCGGCGGCGACGGCTCGCTCACGGGCGCCTCGATCTTCGCCCGCGAATACAACGTGCCGATCGTGGGGCTGCCCGGCACCATCGACAACGACCTGGGCGGCACCGACACCACCATCGGCTACGACACGGCGCTCAACACCATCATGGAGGCGGTGGACAAGCTGCGCGACACGGCTTCGAGCCACGAACGGCTCTTCTTCGTGGAGGTGATGGGCCACACGGCGGGCTACCTGGCCCTCAACGGCGCCATCGCCACGGGCTGCGAAGCGGCCATCATCCCCGAAATGGAGACCGAGGTCGATCAGCTGGGCGAACTCATCAACCACGGCTTCCGCAAGAGCAAGAACTCGGCGATCGTGCTCGTGGCCGAAAACCCCCGCACGGGCGGCGCCATGGGCCTGGCCGAGCGCGTGAAGCAGGAGTTCCCGCAGTACGACGCACGCGTGACGATCCTGGGCCACATCCAGCGGGGCGGCTCGCCCACGGCCCTGGACCGCATCCTGGCCTCGCGCCTGGGCGAAGCGGCCATCGAAGCCATCCTCGAAGGCCAGCGCAACGTGATGATCGGCACGCAGAACGGCCGCATCGTCTACGTCCCCTTCCAGAAAGCCATCCGCCACGACAAGACCATCGACCGCGACGACCTCGACCTGGTGCGCATCCTGTCGATCTGACGCCGCACGGCACGCACGACACGCACGACACGAAACCCATACCCGAACATAAAGAAATGAAACGCGTAATAGGAATCGGCAATGCCCTCACGGACATGCTCGTAAACCTCAATTCGGATACCGTGCTCGACCGGTTCCGCCTGCCCAAAGGCTCGATGAGCCTCGTCGATACGCAGCTCCAGACCGAAATCTCGAAGTCGGTGGCCGGACTGCCCTACTCGCTCTCGCTCGGCGGCTCGGCCGGCAACACCATCCGCGCCATGGCCCGCCTGGGCTGCCAGGTGGGATTCATCGGCAAGGTGGGTCCCGACACCACGGGCGACTTCTTCATCCGGGCGCTCGACAACCTCGGCATCGAACCCCACGTCTTCCGCGGCACGGAGCGGTCGGGCAAGTGCGTGTCGCTCATCTCGCCCGACGGCGAGCGCACAATGGTCACCCACCTGGGCGCGGCGCTCGAACTCTCGGCCGCCGAGCTCGGCCCCGCACTCTTCGCGGGCTACGACTGCCTCTACGTCGAGGGCTACCTGGTCCAGGACCACGCCCTGATCCGCGGCGCCGTGCAGACCGCCAAGGCATGCGGGCTCCAGGTCGCGATCGACCTGGCGAGCTTCAACATCGTGGACGAAAACCGCGACTTCCTGCGCGCGCTGGTCGCCGAACACGTGGACATCCTCTTCGCCAACGAGGACGAAGCCAAGGCCTTCACCGGCGAGGCGGAGCCGCTCAACGCCCTGCAAAGCATCTCGGAGCTGTGCCCGCTGGCCGTGGTCAAGATCGGCACGCGCGGCGCGCTGATCAAGAACGGCGGCGAGGTGGTGCACGTGGGCATCATGGCCGCCGCAAAACGCGTGGACACCACGGGCGCCGGCGACTTCTACGCCGCGGGCTTCCTCTCGGGCCTCTGCTCGGGTCTCACGCTGCGCCAGTGCGGCACGATAGGCGCCATCACCGCCGGCAAGGTCATCGAGGTCGTGGGCACCACCTTCGGCGAGGAGGCGTGGGACGACGTCTTCCGTCTCGTCCGCAAGGTCGAACACGAGAAGTACCTCTTCTGACCGGCGCGTCCGGGAAAATGCATCGGGCCGGTCTGCCATGGCAGACCGGCCCGTTTCCCTATCCCCCGGCAACCTCCCGGCGGACGCGGCCCTGCGCATGCACCAAAAGGCGCGGACCGCGGCGGCGCAGAGTCACTCCCGCCCGAGGGACGCGAACAATCCGCAGGCGATGCGGTAGCGCATGCGCAGCAGGCGCACGGCACGGCACGGCCGCATCGTGCAGGCGAGCACGAGCGTCGCACACCATTTGCACCCCTCGCGCACCACGGCGCCGGCATAGCGTCCGTCGCGCCGCGCGCGCAGCTGCTGGCTGACGCCGACGTTGTAGGCAAGGCGCGCAAGATAGTCGTCGGTGAGCTTCTCGGGCGGGATGATGTGCCACATGACCGCATCGGGCACGTACCAGCACCGCTCGCCCGCACGCGCCAGCCGCGCGAAGAGGTCGCTCTCCTCGCCTCCGATCAGGCGCCCGCCCACGCGGCCCAGCGCCGGGTCGAAGCCGCCGCAGCGCTCCACGGCCGTGCGGCGCAGGGCCATGTTGCCGCCCCCGGGGATGCGGCCCGCAGGGAAGAGACGCACCCGGTCGCCCAGGTCGAGCGGGTTGGCCACCGGGCGCTCGACAAAGCGCGACATCCACGCCGGCCGCCCGGCCGGATACTCGGGTATGATGCGCCCCCCGGCCGCCACGGCGTCGGGATGGGTGTCGAAAAAGCGGATGTAGGCTGCGACGAACCCGGGATTGATGCGCTCGTCGTCGTCGATGATGGCCAGGTATTCGCCCCGCGCGGCCGCGATGCCGCAGTTGCGCGCATGGGAAAGCCCCTGGCGCGGCTCGCGCACCATGCGCAGCGCAAAGGCCGGGTGGCGCGCCGCGAAGTCGGCGAAGCGCGCCTCCGTATCGTCCTGCGAGTTGTTGTTCACCACCACGCACTCCCACAGCGCGGGCGGCGCATCCTGCGCCACGACGGACTCCAGCGCCTCCAGCAGCGGACGCGCACGGTTGTAGGTGGCGATTATGAGCGAAAGCCGTATCATCGTGTAAAAGTAACCATTTCCCGTGCAAAGAAAAACAAATTATCGCCGAAAAACTTGTCGGAGCATCAAAAATAACTACCTTTGTAGTCATAAATGAACAAACCGAAACGAAACTATGTCTAAAATCTTCCGTTTTCTCCTGCTGCCCGCCGTGCTGCTGAGCGCGCTCTTCACGGCCCAGGCACAACAGAACGTCGAATGGAAAAGCGAAGTCGAGTCGCTCGGTGACGGCAACTACCGCATCGTGCTCACGGCCGCGATTCCGGAGCGTTTCCACATGTATGACATGGGCCCCTACGACGAAATGGGTCCCAACGCCACCGTCATCACCTTCGCACCCGAGTCGGGTGCCCGCCTGACCGGCGAGGTGGAGCAGCTCACCGCTCCCCACCGCTACTACGACGACATCTACGAGATGGAGATCGGCACGTTCGAAGGCACGGCCCGGTTCGCGCAGAACATCCTGCTGACCGAGCCCGAGGCCACCGTGAAAGCCACCGTCGAGTGGATGATCTGCGACGATTCGAGCTGCATGCCCCTCACCGACGAGGAGTTGACGATCACCGTGGAGGGTACGCCCGCGTCGGCCGCAGCCATCGAGGCTGCCGGCGCGCAGACCGAAGCTCCGGCCGTCGAGACCAAGGACGCCGTGGGCGGCAACGGTTCGATCTGGGCGCTCATCATCGAGGCAATCCTTTGGGGCTTCGCCATGCTGCTGACCCCCTGCGTGTTCCCCATGGTGCCGATGACCGTATCCTTCTTCATGAAGGGCTCGGGCAGCCAGGCCAAGGGACGCTTCAACGCTTTCATGTACGGCATCTTCATCGTGCTGCTCTACACCGTACCCATCGCCGCGCTGATCCTCATCACGCGTGTCGTGGGCGGCGACGCCGTGACGGCCGACATCTTCAACTGGCTGGCAACGCACTGGCTGCCGAACGTGATCTTCTTCATCGTCTTCATGGTCTTCGCCGCTTCGTTCTTCGGCGCGTTCGAGATCACGCTCCCCAGCTGGATGGTGAACAAGAGCGACAGCAAGGCCGACAACAAGAGCCTCGGCGGCATCTTCTTCCTGGCTCTGACCCTCGTGCTGGTATCGTTCTCGTGCACGGGACCGATCGTCGGCTCGGTGCTCATCAAGTCCACGTCGGGCGGCGACATCTGGTCGCCGATCATTACCATGCTCGCCTTCTCGATCGCTTTCGCCCTGCCCTTCACGGTATTCGCGTTCTTCCCCTCGATGCTGAAGAACCTGCCCAAGAGCGGCGGCTGGCTCAACTCGGTGAAGGTCGTGCTGGGCTTCATCGAGGTGGCACTCGGCATGAAGTTCCTCTCGGTCGCCGACCAGACCTACCACTGGGGCCTGCTCGACCGTGAGGTCTACCTGGCCATCTGGATCGTAGTCTTCGCTCTGCTGGGTCTCTACCTGCTGGGCAAGATCAAGTTCGCACACGACAGCGACATGCCCTACCTGAGCGTGGGCCGTCTGACGCTGGCCATCGTCGTGCTGAGCTTCGTGGTCTACCTCATCCCCGGCATGTGGGGCGCACCGCTCAAGGCCCTCTCGGGCTACCTGCCCCCCGTCACGACCCAGGATTTCGTCCTCGGCGCCAACACGGGAACCGTTGCTGCCGAATCGACGCAGCACAAGGCCAAATACAGCGACTTCCTGCACCTGCCCCATAACCTCGACGGTTTCTTCGACCTGAAGGAGGCCGAAGCCTATGCCGCCGAGGTGAACAAGCCGATCTTCATCGACTTCACGGGTCACGGCTGCGTGAACTGCCGCGAAATGGAGGCCCGCGTGTGGTCCGACCCCGAGGTGCTGTCGATCCTGCGCAACGACTACGTGATCGTGGCGCTCTATGCCGACGACAAGAAGGTCCTGCCCGAGGACGAGTGGGTGACCACCGAGTCGGGCAAGGTGCTGAAGAGCCTCGGCAAGATCAACTCGCACTATGCACTGACGACCTACGGCGTGAACGCCCAGCCCTACTACGTACTCCAGGGCCGCGACGGCAAGATCCTCGTGCAGCCCCGCGGTTACGATCTGAGCATCGAGAACTTCGTGGACTACCTGCGCAGCGGCGTCGAAGCCTACAAGCAGCAGGGCGAGTAACCTCGCGCCAGTCACATACGGAAAAAAGGGGACCTTCTCGGAAGGTCCCCTTTTTCGATGCATGCGGCAGTCCGCACCGCGCCGGCCGGCATGCAGGCCTCTTGAATTTTTTCGCCGAAGCGCTCAAGGCACGTCCGACGGTTCCGGCCGGTACGGTCGGGCCATGCATGCCGTTCGAGCGATCGGACTTACCGAGCCGGGACGGTCTGCACCGTCTGCACCGTCTGCACCGTCTGCACCGTCTGCACCGTCTGCACC
>ERZ778496.2597-NODE-2597-length-10465-cov-6.270989_pt1 | contig 10465 bp, 8 predicted proteins | sample MGYA00433099_ERZ778496 | MGnify/ENA primary metagenome ERZ778496 (study PRJEB29527, sample SAMN07138962) | mouse gut metagenome | material: feces | host: mouse | place: China:Nanjing | collected 2016-01-25 ... | reverse complement strand
TTGACGTAACTCCGCTGCCCCACAACGGATGCCGTCCTCCCAAGCGTCGTCGCGTATAATATCCGCCCAGACCTCGCTCGACCGGAGTCCGGTGGCCGGCTCAGCTCTCACTTTCAGAATCAAAATATCAAATGAGCCGCCGCAAACCGGAAACCCGGCAACAAGGTAAATTTTGATTATTCAATTTTTTCCAACTCCTTTTCAGATCCAAAGACGATCTGCGAGCTTCTGCCTCCACGAACCGGACGGAGAAGACCGGATGGCTGAGTGAAAGCCATGATGACTCTTCAGTGAAATAGACCACATCTTTTATTCACCTCTCTGTGGTCGCGGCTGTCACCCCGGAATTCATCAGTTTTCATCATCAGCCGCAGAATCGGAGCCACTGAAAAGGAAACAACATCAAACAAAAACAGAAATGGCAAGATACACAGGTCCCCGCACCAAAATCGCCCGTAAGTTTGGCGAACCCATCTTCGGTGAAGATAAAGTCCTCGCCAAGAAAAATTATCCTCCGGGCCAGCACGGACTCAACAAAAGAAGAAAAACTTCTGAGTACGGTGTCCAGCTCCGCGAGAAGCAGAAAGCCAAATACACCTACGGCGTTCTCGAAAAGCAGTTCCACAACCTCTTCGACAAAGCATCACGCGCTAAAGGTATCACCGGTGAGATCCTCCTTCAGCTTCTTGAAGGCCGTCTCGACAATGTAGTTTATCGTCTCGGTATCGCACCCACCCGCGCAGCAGCCCGTCAGCTTGTGCTCCACCGCCACATCGTGGTCAACGGCAAAGTTGTCAACATCGCATCTTACGCAGTTAAGCCCGGCGATGTAATCGGTGTCCGTGAAAAGTCAAAGTCTCTCGAAGTAATTTCCGACGCACTCGCCGGATTCAATCACAGCAAATATCCTTGGCTCGAATGGGATGAGAACATTAAGGCCGGTAAATTCCTCCATGTTCCCGCCCGTGAAGACATCCCTGAGAACATCAAAGAACAGCTTATCGTCGAGTTGTATTCTAAATAATAATTAAATCAAGATCCATGGCTATTTTAGCATTCCAGAAACCCGACAAAGTCCTCATGTTGGAAGCCGATAATCATTTCGGTAAATTTGAGTTTAAGCCATTGGAACCGGGATATGGTATAACCATTGGCAACGCCCTGCGTCGCATCCTTCTCTCCTCCCTCGAAGGTTTCGCCATCTCGTCGATCCGCGTTGACGGAGTGAAACACGAGTTTGACACTATCCCCGGCGTCAAGGAAGATGTCACAAACATCATTCTTAACCTCAAGAAAGTAAACCTTAAGCAAAAGGTTGAAGATACCGACTTCGAAAAAGCCTCCATCACTGTGTCAGGTCAGGAAGAGTTCACAGCCGGTGACATTGGCAAAGTCCTCTCAGGATTTGAAGTCCTGAATCCAGATCTTGTCATCTGTCATTTGGATCCGAGCGCCAGCTTCACTATCGACCTCACAATCAACAAAGGTCGCGGTTGGGTTCCCGCCGAGGAAAACCGCAATGCAAACGACGCTATTGATGTCCTCGCCATCGACTCGATCTACACCCCGATTCAGAATGTGAAATACACAGTGGAGAACTTCCGCGTTGATCAAAAGACCGACTACGACAAGCTCACACTTGAAATCACCACCGACGGATCAATTCTTCCGAAAGACGCTCTCAAAGAAGCAGCTAAAATTCTCATCTATCACTTCATGCTCTTTTCCGATGAAAAGATCACTCTTGAAACGGACGAAACTGACGGTGAAGAAGAATTTGATGAAGAAGTACTCCACATGCGCCAGCTCCTCAAGAGCAAGCTTGTGGATATGGACCTCTCAGTCCGCGCTCTCAACTGCCTCAAGAGCGCCGAGGTTGAAACCCTTGGTGAACTCGTGGTCTTCAACAAGACCGACCTCCTGAAATTCCGTAACTTCGGCAAGAAGTCACTCACCGAACTCGATGAACTTCTTGCAAACCTCAACCTCTCCTTCGGAATGGATATTTCCAAATATAAACTTGATAAAGAGTAATTATAACGATGAGACACAATAAAAAATTCAATCACCTCAGTCGCAAGAAGGCTCATCGCGACGCTCTGCTCGCCAACATGACGATTTCGCTGATCATGCACAAGCGCATCTTCACCACTCTCGCCAAGGCCAAGGCACTCCGCGTCTATGCTGAGCCCCTCATCAACCGCGCTAAGGAAGACAGCACTCCCAACCGTCGCCTCGTCTTCGCTCACCTTCAGAACAAAGAGGCCGTGACTGAACTCTTCCGCGAAATCGCTCAGAAGATTGCTAACCGCCCCGGTGGTTACACCCGCATCCTTAAGACTGGCAACCGTCTCGGTGACAACGCCAAGACTTGCTTCATCGAACTCGTTGACTACAACGAAAACATGCTCAAGGACAACGGCGGCAAGAAACAGACCCGCACCCGTCGTTCTCGTCGTGGCGCCAAGAACGCAGCTCCCGCAGCTGAAGCTCCCGCCCAGGCAGAAACGCCTGCAGCAGAAGCTCCCGCAGCTGAATAATCTGAAGCTGACAACGAGATTCATTTATAAAAATTTCACCGGATTCCTCCCAGAGGAACATCCGGTGAAATTTTTTTATTATATTTATGTCCGTATCCCTGCGATATTCCGGCCGGAAAATTTTCCGGCTCGCAATTTTTGACTCTCGGCAGCCCTTAAAAGAGTCTGTCTGGGTTTAGATGTGTGGTACTGAGTGATTTATGTAACCTAAAAAATACGGCATCTGCATAATGAAAATGTTTACCTCCGGCGAAAGGCGAGGCCTCATCCTGCTTGCCTTGATTCTGCTGCTGCTTGGAGCGGCACTTGCGATCAGTGACCGTCGTCACGATCGCAATAGTGACATGTCAAATCCTGAGGTCATAGCCGCAGATGAAGCAGGGGCGCAGAAAGATCAACAGACCGTTCATCCGGATACGCTTCCAGGCAAAGACAATAAAGAAGATCCGGGCAAAAGGGTAGGGCGCAGGAAGAAATCAGACCATAAGAAATCCGGCAAGTTTCTCCGTCAGTCACCGCCGCCACGGCGTCCCTTGGACCAGCCTGTGAATTGACGGCTCAAGAAAGAAGCATCCGGGCAACAGGGCATAAAATAGAATCGCATCCGCAATGAGGTCGGAGACCCTCGGCGCGGATGCGATTTTATTGTAATGTATGTGCGTGTCGCGGACACGTGGAGCGAAGTCTGCTCCGCTCAATCCTGATTACAGATTGCGGGGATCGATTTCTTCATCGACGGGAATGTCTGTATTGACATTCTTCGAGCCAACAAGGCCGTAGAAAAGCAGATAGGCAAGCATTGCTACCACCAGCCAGTAGGAAGCCATATAGCCGATGCTGTTGGCAATGGCGTTCTGAACGAGAGGCATGATGCCGCCGCCTACCACCATCATCATGAATATGCCGGAAGCCTGGGCGGTATATTTACCGAGGCCCTCCACCGCAAGGTTGAAAATGCCGCCCCACATGATGGAAGTGCAAAGGCCGCAGAGAATAAGCAGGAAGGCGCTGACAGGCACTTCGGCTCCACCTTCATAGAGGAATTCAGGCACGGGGAGTGTGCTTTCCTTGGGGATAAAGATGGCAAGGATGATAAGCACTATCGCTGTGCATGAAACGGCTATGAGCTGTGTGCGTGACGAAACGGCTCCGCTGATGAAACCTGAAAGTGTACGGCCCACGAGCATGAACAGCCAGTAGATAGCCACGATCGCACCTGCGATGGTTGATGCCTGGCCTACCACGCCGGCGCCGTTGGCAGTCTGATCGGCAAGATAGAAATTGAGGGTGCCGGGGATGCCGACTTCAATACCTACATAGAAGAAAATGCCGATTACGCCAAGCACTGTGTGGCGGAAGTTCCAGGGAGAGTGTGAATACTTGACTTTCTTTCCGGAAGTAGTGTTCGGTTCAGGTATAGCGACGAATGACAGGATCACGAAAGCCACCGCAAAGATGCCGATACCGATGAAAAGAAGCGGATTGACATCTCCGATCTGGGTCTTGTCGGTGAGAACGCCGATGAGCATACCGACGAAGAACGGGGTCATTGTGCCGGAGAAGGAGTTGAGCGCACCGCCGAACTGCAGCAGCTGGTTGCCCTTGTTGCCGCCGCCGCCGAGAAGGTTGAGCATCGGGCAGACAACCGTGTTGAGCATACAGACGCAGAAACCGCATATGAATGCGCCGAGCAGATAGATGAAGAAGTTGAGAGTGATGGGGAAAGAGTGTGCCACACCGTCAGCATTTGTAGAATTAAAGGTGGTCACAACAGTGTCTGTCCCTACGCTGCTTGACAGGAACTGGACGAAAAGGCCGACGATGCCGACAGCCAGGGCCCAGAGAGCCGTTTTCTTGTAGCCGATTTTGACGAGCAGGTTTCCGGCAGGAATGCCCATAAACAGATAAGCTGCGAAGTTCATCATGTTGCCCATCATGCCGAGCACTGAATTTCCTTCAAACTGATAGCCCCAGATTGTACCGATCGGAGCTGCAAGGTTGGTAACGAACGAGATCATGGCGTAGATGAAAAACATCACGACTATAGCCACTATTCGCCCGTTGTTCTTTACGGTAGTTTCCATTTGTTGATTTTTGGTAGAAGAAAAATTATGTAATAAAAGAATTTGTTTTTCTTGCGAGCCTTAGAAATTTGTGTTGGTGGAAATATGGTTTGTATGACCGATAGTTTCATGACACAGCAAAGATAACCATTCTTTTTTAATAAATTTATCATATTGCGGATAATTATAGGTTTTGATTGCCTTTTCGCGTAAATTTTTTGTCTAATCCTATGACTCAGGGTGGCTTATTGTATATTTGACAGAGAGGATCAGGGCGTTCGGACAAGCTCCGGCATACAATATCATGACCGGCTGAAATGATTGCAGGAAGGATGGCGGACAGGTGTTTTATTGGCGTTTTCACAAAAAAATGTAGAGTTTTTGTTGTCATTTCGACAATATTGCCTAAATTTGTAACGCAATTCTTCATAAAACAGACAGTTCAGTGCATGATTCCGCCCGATTGGGCATTGTAGAATCAACTGACAGATTATATTCTCATGCCAAAGCGGCATAGCAAACCATCTCTGCGACATAGAAACATATGCAAATTACTATAATGCTCATTATTGCAAATCTACCGTTTTACCAGATCTGAAACATCTGGCCGTTTCTGCTGTGATGCGGCCTTTGACATCATATTGATCCGCGGCAGGCTTTGAAGCAATAAGTGTCATCAGGCTTATTGTAGACAGCTGTCTGTCGGGCCGTCTCCGGATTGACCGCATAGATAGTAATCCTCTTTGTGAAAAGTGGGTACATCTATTTTATTTGTTACTATTGTGTGTCGAATTCCTTGCCGTTTTTGGCGGGGAATTCGTTTTTAATTTGTAAATTTGCATCACCTCACAAGTCATTCAGGCGAGGCAGTGATCGCCCCCGAATGCAATCTGAAACTATTTTTATACTTATAAATAACCCCATGAATCTATCAGCAATTAACCATGCAGCCGACAATATCCGTGTGCTCGCTGCATCAATGGTTGAAAAAGCCAAGTCCGGTCATCCCGGAGGCGCCATGGGTGGCGCTGATTTCGTCAACGTTCTTTACTCGCAGTTCCTTGTGACCGATCCCGACGACGGGAAGTGGCTTGGCCGCGACCGTTTCTTCCTCGACCCCGGTCATATGTCGCCTATGCTGTACAGTGTCCTGGCTCTGTTCGGCCACTACACACTGGCCGAACTTGAGCAGTTCCGTCAGTGGGGCTCTCCGACACCCGGTCATCCCGAACTTCACCCCGAACGCGGTGTTGAAAACACATCAGGTCCTCTCGGCCAGGGCCACACAATGGCTGTCGGCTGCGCCATCGCAGAGCGCTTCATGGCCGCCCGCTTCGGCGAATGGATGAGCCACAAGACCTATGCCTTTATCTCCGACGGCGGTATTCAGGAAGAGATCTCGCAGGGCGCAGGTCGTCTTGCCGGTTATCTCGGCCTTCACAACCTCATAATGTTCTATGACAGCAACCGCGTGCAGCTCTCCACGATGGTCGATGCCGTAGACCGCGAGGACGTAGCTGCAAAATATCGCGCATGGCACTGGAACGTAATCGAGATCAACGGCAACGATCCTCAGGAAATAGCCCAGGCCATCATTGCCGCTCAGGGAGAAAAGGAACGCCCCACGCTGATCATCGGAAACACCGTGATGGGTCGTGGCGTTGTCAAGGCCGATGGCTCAAACTTCGAAGGCCAGTGCTCTACCCACGGTCAGCCTCTGAGCGCATCAGGTGCCGACTATGCAGCCACTATGAAGAACCTTGGAGCCGATCCTGAAAATCCCTGGGTTATTTTTGACGATGTCAAAGCCCTCTATGACGAACGCCGCCGTGAACTCCGCGAAATTGTCAAGGCAAAACGCGCCGAGCAGGCAGCATGGGAGGCCGCCAATCCCGAACTCGCCAAGGAACTCCACACATTCCTTGACAACAAACTCCCCGAAATCGACTGGAAAGCCATTCCCCACAAACCCGGCATCGCATCGCGCCAGGCATCGGCCGACGTGCTCGGAGTGCTTGCCGAGAAGGTCAACAACATGATTGTCTCCTCTGCCGACCTTGCCAACTCAGACAAGACCGACGCCTTCCTCAAGAAGACCCGTCCGTTCACCAACGGAGACTTCTCAGGCGCCTTCCTCCACGCCGGCGTTTCAGAACTCACAATGGCAGCCGTAATGAACGGCATCGCCCTTCATGGCGGAGTCATCGGAGCCTGTGGCACATTCTTCGTGTTCAGCGACTATATGAAACCCGCTGTCCGCATGGCCGCACTGATGGAACTTCCCGTGAAATATATCTGGACCCATGACGCATTCCGCGTAGGTGAAGACGGCCCGACCCACGAACCCGTAGAGCAGGAAGCCCAGATCCGGCTGATGGAAGAGCTCCGCAACTTCAACGGCGAGCCCTCGATGCTCGTGCTCCGTCCGGGAGATGCCGCCGAAACCTCAGTGGCATGGGCAATGGCTATGGAGAACTTCAAGACCCCGTCGGCCCTCATCCTTTCGCGTCAGAACATCCCCGACCTGCCCGCTGCATCAGGCGACCGTTTCGCCGAAGCCAACGCCGGCTGCCGCCGTGGCGGATATGTGGTCGTCGAAGCTGAGAACCCCGACGTGATCCTCGTAGCCAACGGCTCTGAAGTGTCGCTTCTCTGCGAAGTCGCAGCCCGTCTTGCCGAAGAAGGCAAAAAAGCACGCGTAGTCTCAGTGCCCTCGATCGGACTCTTCTTCCTCCAGGATGCCGACTACCGCAAGGCAGTCATCACCCCCGGAGTTCCCGCGTTCGGTCTGACTGCCGGTCTGCCCTCTACACTCCGAGAGGTAGTCGGAGCTGACGGCATGGTATTCGGTCTCGACCACTTCGGCGCATCCGCACCTTATAAAGTCCTTGACGAAAAATTCGGCTTCACAGTCGATCATGTCAAAGGACTCGTTGAAAACTTCATCAAAGCCTGATCTCAGGAGTGACAGACTTGTTCTGAAACTCTATGACCAGGACCTTTGACGGGCTCTGCAATGTATCGCTTCTGCTTCCGCATCTTTATCAATCGGCAGCAGAAGCGATTTTTGTTGAGCGGCTGTGCCGGCGGGAATTTTGCATTTTTGGTCACTAATCTTCTCTTATCGGCCTATAAGACCCCGCAAATTTGGTCAGAAAGTAAGAAAATTAGTGATTGTTAAAGAAAAATTAGCTAAAATTTAGATAGTCTGAAAAAAAAGTTATACCTTTGACGGTAATTTCCACAGATAGGTGTGGCTCCGAATGTCATGCCAGCGTCTTAGGAATGACTATACACCTTAATTATTATAGACACAGTCTTAAACCAAACATTTTTCAACTATTTTACAATAATTTAAATTATTATGAAAAAAAGTGCTATCCTTGGCTTGGTAGCTGCTCTTTTTGTTGGTCATAGCGCAATGGCTCAGAGCAACCAAGAAATCAGCTATGTTGAGGACCCCTCTCAGGGCTATCTCTTCAATAGCTTCTCAAACAACTGGTTTGTATCGGTTGAAGGTGGTATGAACTACTACTTCCGCAACCACAACTCAGAACGTAGCTTCCTCGACCGTTTCTCTCCCAATGCCGGCATCTGGGTTGGTAAATGGTTCTCTCCCATCGTTGGTCTTCGTGCCGGTGGCAACTTCACTCAGGTCAAAGGCCTCAGCAAAGACGGTGGTGTAGGTTACTACGGAACTTTTGAAGATTTCGATAAGTACAAACGTAACGAGTTCGGCATCAACCTCGACGCTATGCTGAACCTCACCAACTGGTGGTGCGGCTATCGTCCCGGTCGCGTTTACAACGCTATCGTTTACGGTGGTGCAGGCCTCAACTGGCAGTATGTGCCCGACTTCGACTCAAACGGCAACCGTGACGGCTGGAAGAACGGTAGCAACAAGAACCTCACTGCCCATGTTGGTCTTATCAACAACTTCGCTCTCAACAAGCACCTCAGCCTCTACCTCGACGTTCGTGCAGCTCTCATGACTGACGACCTCCGTTATGCAGGCAGCCTTTCAGCTTATCAGCAGAAGCAGTACATGGACCTCCAGGCTTATCTCGGTCTTACCTACAACTTCAACAAGACCACCTGGTCAGCTCCCGTTGTGCCCGTTTGCCCCGAACCCACCAACTGCGATGCTGTTGAAGCTCGTCTCCAGGCTGCTAACGCCCGCATCTCTGACCTCGAACGTCAGCTCCGCGACTGCCTCAACCGTCCGGTTGAAAAGGTTGAAGCCAAAGAAGGCCCCCTCTGCACCATCTACTACACCATCGGCAAGTCAAACATCTCTCGTGTTGACAACAAGGTGCTCGGCGCTGTGGCTGAAATCATGAAGCAGAACCCCGAACAGAAGTACACCGTTACCGGCTGGGCCGATAACTACACCGGTTCTGATCAGGTTAACGAACGTCTCCGTAACGCTCGTGCCAAGGGTGTTGAACGCGTTCTTCTCCGCAACGGCGTTAACGCTTCTCAGCTCAACGTAACCGTTAACAACGGCAACCTCAACGACATGGGTGAGAAGTTCGTTTCTCTCGACCGCGCCGTAACTATCGAGGCTGACAAATAATCAGAGTCAACCTGATAACGATAGAAAATAGAAAGATCTAACGAAGTTTTCTATATGACGATCCCCCGTGCTCAGATCCGAGCACGGGGGATTTGCTTGTTTTGTGGAGTCTGTGACACCGCAGCGCAAAGCGCGCAGGCGTCACGGGTTTGTGGAGTCGATTATCTGCAGCTCCTCATCGCTGAAAGCCGGCGATTCCAGAGCGCTGAGATTGCGTTGGAGCTGGGAGGTGGAGCTTGCGCCTACGATCACACTCGTTACTTTCCGGTCACGTAGAATCCAGGCGAGAGCCATCTCGGCGAGGCTCTGACCGCGCTCTGCTGCCAGACCGTTAAGCTTTCTTACCGATTCGAGCAGGCCGGGAGTCAGAGAGTCGGATTTCAGATGGCCGCCGAGAGCAATGCGCGAATCTTCCGGAATGCCGTTGAGATAGCGATCGGTCAGAAGCCCCTGGGCCAAAGGTGAAAACGCTATATAGCCAACACCGTTGTCAGCCGCCTCACTGATTATGCCTCCGGCCTCGTCGGCGCGGTCAAGCATATTGTAGCGGCCCTGGTAGATCAGGCAGCGCACATCGCGTTCGGCAAGATAGCTGTAGGCCTTTCGGGCAGCCTCGGCGGGCCAGCGGGAGATCCCGACATAGAGAGCCTTACCCTGACGAACAATGTCGACAAGCGCCTGCAGGGTTTCTTCAAGCGGTGTCTCCGGATCGAAGCGGTGGCTGTAGAACAGATCTACATAGTCAAGTTTCATGCGGCGTAGGCTCTGGTCGAGGCTCGCCATAAGATATTTCCGCGAACCCCAGTTGCCGTACGGACCGGGCCACATGTCATAGCCGGCCTTGGTCGAGATGAAAAGTTCGTCGCGGTAGGGAGCGAATGATTTTTCCATGACAATGCCGAAGGTTTCCTCAGCCGAACCGTATGACGGACCATAGTTGTTGGCCAGATCGAAGTGGGTGATGCCGTGGTCGAAGGCATAGTGCAGCATAGCCATAGAGTAGGACAGCGGATTGACATCGCCGAAATTGTGCCAGAGGCCGAGTGAAATCTCCGGAAGCAGTATGCCGCTGCGTCCGCAACGGCGGTATTTCATGCCGCTGTCATATCTTGCAGGGGCAGGGGAGTAGATGGGGTTTATCATATAGAGTTGTGATTATTTGTTGTTGACAGGCTGGGGGAATTGCAAATTTACAAAATCCGGCATCCATCCGCCGCCATTGAGCGAGACAAATATGCCCTTTAGAAATCGGATAAAGTGGCGGTTAACAATATTTAACCGAGTGA
>ERZ778496.2593-NODE-2593-length-10479-cov-4.024655_pt1 | contig 10479 bp, 8 predicted proteins | sample MGYA00433099_ERZ778496 | MGnify/ENA primary metagenome ERZ778496 (study PRJEB29527, sample SAMN07138962) | mouse gut metagenome | material: feces | host: mouse | place: China:Nanjing | collected 2016-01-25 ... | reverse complement strand
CGGAGACGCAAAGTCAGCAAAGCTGACTTGGAAGTACTAAGTTTCGCATAAGAGAGTGCCGGAAAAGCGGCATTCTCCGGAACGAGTTTACTTGTCTGCGGATTCTGAGATTCCGCAGAGCGGAATCATAGGGCTGGAGAGGAGGGAAGGCCATGCCGACGATAAGTCTTTGTATGATTGTGAAAAATGAGGAGGCAAATCTGGCGCGCTGCCTAGACAGTGTGGCTGGTCTCGTGGATGAAATGATCATTGTAGATACCGGCTCGACGGATCGCACGGTGGAAATCGCGTCGGGCTATACGAAGAATGTTTATTCTTATCCGTGGAAGAATGATTTTGCGGATGCCAGAAACGAGTCTTTCTCCAAGGCGGCTATGGACTATTGCATGTGGATGGATGCCGATGATGTTCTGGAAGAGACGCAGAGGGAAAGCTTTTTACAGTTAAAGCAGACATTGTCGCCGGATACGGATATGGTGATGATGCGATATCATACGGCGTTTGACGAGGACGGCAGGCCGACCTTTTCATATTTCAGGGAAAGATGGATTAGGAACTGTCCGGAGTACCGCTGGGTCGGTGAGGTTCATGAGGTCATTGCGCCAAAGGGCAAGATCATTTATTCTGATATCGCGATTTCACACAGGAAGACGGGGCCGGGTGATCCTGACAGAAATCTTGGGATATACCGGAAGATGATTGCGGCCGGGAAGATTCTGGAACCGCGTCACCAATATTATTACGGGCGTGAGCTGTACTATCATATGCAGTATGAGGAGGCGGTATCCGTGCTGGAACGGTTTCTGCACTCTGAGGAAGGGTGGGTCGAGAATAAGATAGAGGCATGCGCTGTCTGTGCTGACTGTTATAGACGGATGGGGCAGGAGCAGAAGGCGTTGTCGGCTCTTTTGCGCAGCATGTGCTTTGACGTGGAAAGGGCGGAACTGTGCTGTGAGATCGGAAAGCATTTTCTGGAGCAGGACAATTATCCTGCGGCCATTTACTGGTATGAAACCGCGCTGAATTTACCGAAAAAGGAGTATGCTGACGGTTTTGCGCAGCCTGACTGCCATGATTATATTCCTCTGATGCAGCTATGTGTGTGCTACGACAGACTGGGAAATCGGGAGAAGGCAGAAGAGTACAACGAGAGAGCCGGAGCCTGTAAGCCTTACTCACAGGCATATCAATACAACAGACGGTATTTTGAACGTCTGTAAATAGAAAGCGGTGTGCTGCGGCATACCGCTTTTTGCGCGCATAAGCAGAGTCAGAAAGCGGCAGGGCAGGATGCGTGCTTGCACGCAAGCCTGCCATTGACGATTTATGACGAGCAGTATCCTTTTGTCATAATAATTCCGGCTGGATTCGACAAAATGTGGCAGGATACGCAGACGCACATAAGATAATGGTAGAAAAGAACTTAAGATGAGTTCTTACAAAAAATGAGGAAGGATGTTTTCATATGAATCAAAATAATGTATGTAGCTGCTATCCAAATTCGTGTTGTCCTCCCTGCTGCGAGCGCGGGCCTGCGGGGCCCAAGGGGGATCAGGGGCCGATGGGCCCGCAGGGAGTCAAAGGCGATACCGGCTGCCCCGGTCCGAAAGGCGACAGAGGAGAACCGGGACCTATGGGTCCGCAGGGTATTCCCGGTGCGCCCGGTGCAAGGGGGCCGAGGGGAAATACGGGACCGGTAGGTCCTACAGGAAACACGGGTCCGAGAGGCTGTGCCGGTCCGAGAGGATATGCCGGTCCGCAAGGGATACAGGGTATACAGGGGGTTCGTGGCGATATTGGTCCGAAAGGCGATCCGGGTTGTGAAGGCCCGCAGGGAGACATGGGTCCGCAGGGACCCGCAGGTCCCACTGGCCCGATTGGCCCGGCAGGTTCGCAAGGCGATGTCGGCCCACAGGGTCCAAGAGGGATTCCCGGCCCCACAGGCCCGGCAGGTCCGACGGGGGCTATGGGCCCGCAGGGTGTAACAGGCCCGCAGGGTATTCAGGGTGTAACAGGCCCGATTGGCGCACAGGGTCCGAAAGGCTGTCCGGGCGATGAAGGCCCGACAGGAGCCACAGGCGCGACGGGCGCGACGGGAGCCGACGGAGCCACGGGAGCGACAGGCGCGACGGGAGCCGACGGAGCCACGGGAGCGACAGGCGCGACAGGAGCCGACGGAGCTACGGGAGCTACAGGAGCCACGGGAGCGACAGGTGCTACAGGCGCCATCATCCCGTTTGCGTCGGGACTGCCGGTTTCTCTGACGACGGTAGCAGGAGGACTTGCCGGATTTCCTGCGTTTGTCGGATTCGGAAACAGTGCGCAGTTTCTTACGGTGCTGGGATCTGCAATTGATATCACAAACGCCAGCGGCACGCTGTCCAACTTCGCATTCCAGATGCCGCGCGCGGGGATTATTACCGCCTTCAGCGCCTATTTCAGCACCACGGCGGCGCTCTCCCTGATCGGTTCTTCCGTCACGGTGAATGCGCAGATCTATCAGTCCCCGACGCCCAACAATGTGTTTACGCCGATCGCCGGAACACTGATTAGTTTATCGCCGTCCCTCACCGGGGCGCTGTCCATCGGGGCACAATTAAACGGTGCACTTACGGGTCTCAATATCCCGGTAACTGCCCAGACACGTTTGATGCTGGTATTTTCAGCGACGGCCAGCGGGTTGTCCCTGCTTAACACGGTTACAGGCTATGCAAGCGCCGGGTTAAGCATCAATTAATGGCCCCGGATTACGGGCATAGCAAAAGTTTGATAAGGGTCACGGATTGCATTTCTTGCAGGGCTCATAGCCCTGTGAGATAATGCTGTCCCGGCTCTCCGAACTGTCCTGCCTGTTCGTGGTGGGCAGGGAATGACAGGTCGGTCTGTGGAACTTTTTTGTTTTGACGTTCAGTACATAAGTCAGCTCGCTGGTGGCAGCAGGCGCGCTTTCCTGTGGTTTTTCCTCCACAGCGGGCGCGGTTTCTTTCTGCGGCTTTGGCGTAGTTTCTGCCGACTGGTCAGATGACGCAGGCGATGTGCTCTGTCCGGCATTGGCAGTTGTTTCCTTTTGTGACGCCGCGGCAGGAGCCGTTTTCTTTGTCTGTGATGAGGCGGCTTTCGTTCCGGCGGCGGATTTCGTGGAAGCTGTGGTACTGCCGCCGGTCGGTTCGCCTGCCTTCCAGCTCTCGGAGGCGGGCACGTTGAAGGAGATCGACTTGCCGTCCGTGGACGCAATGATTGTGCCGGCTTCGTCCGTCCGATAAACCATAACGCCGCTTGTGCGGAGCGTGTTCAGCGTCTCCGCGTGGGGATGACCGTAAGAATTGCCCTCCCCGCAGCTGATGACTGCGTAAAAGGGATCGACCGCCTCAAAAAAATCTTTGGAAGTCGAGTATTTGCTGCCGTGATGGCCGACCTTATACACGTCCGCCGAGATATCTATGCCCGTCTCTAAAATATCCGTCTCGGCGTCCTCGCCGGCATCACCCGTAAACAGGAAGGAACGGGTTCCGTTTTTCAGAAGCAGGGCGATGGAGGCGTCGTTGGGATTATCGTAGGTTTTGCCCGGAGCCAGGATGGTAATGTCGGCGGTACCCAGCGTGTATTTGGAATTGACCGCTGGAGTCAGCGGTTTCATCCGCTTGTCGTCCAACGACTGAATCAGTTTCTGATAGGTTTTGTTGTCTTTCTCAAAGTTTGAGACAAACACCTTTCCGATGTCAAATTTCGTGATAATCACGGGTGCGCCGCCGATGTGGTCAGCATCCGGGTGAGTCAATACCAGATAATCCAGCTTGGTGATCTTTTGCTTTTGAAGATAATTTTGAATGGCGGTGCCTTTGGAGTCGTCGCCCGCGTCGATCAGCATGGCGTGGCCGCCGCAGGTAACGAGCGTGGCGTCCCCCTGCCCTACGTCCATAAAGTGGACCTCCATCTGATCGAGACCGGCGGCCAAAGCCGGCACGGGAGCGGAGAAAGTGCATCCCAGAAGGACGGCGGCAGCCAAAACCATATGTAAGATTCTCAGCGTCAATTTTTTCATAGTAAAATCCCCCTGTTTTCTTGTATTTTTGCCGCTTTGCATGTCAGAAGATACGGCCTGCAATATGCATAAGCAAGTTTGCCGACGTGTTTTCAAACATTCTAAGCAATTCAGTTGTAAAAATATGGGATGCGTTAAGTATAGCATATTCTTCGATCCCGTCACAACAAAAGGTTCGGGAAAAATGACGGGAAAGCGCCGAATTATAACAAGGAAGGCGCCGGGAGGCGGCCGAACCGGGTTGCACGATTGTATGGAATCTGGTAATCTAATATCGAACAACCGCTTGCGCGCCTGGTGCCCGCAGACAGCGGGATATTTATTTTTGGTAACGGGGCCTTTGACTTTGGCAGGAAGGCGACTGGACGTAACCGACGGGAAGGGAGCAGAACCATGGAAGACAAAAATCTCACAATCGCGGATATCGCACAGGAGCTTGGCGTGTCGAAGACCACTGTGTCCAGAGCTATGTCGGGAAAGGGCAGGATCGGAGAAGAGACGCGGAAAAGGGTGCAGGCATATATCGAAACGCATCATTACAGTCCGAATGTGGTGGCGAAAGGCCTTGCACAGAGTAAGACCTTTAATCTGGGACTGGTGCTGCCAGGGGATTATCAGGTTGTGGAGCTTCCCTTTTTTCAAAAGTGCATGATGGGAATTAGCCGGACTGCCTCCGAAGCAGGGTATGACGTGCTGCTGTCCATGGTGACTGCCGATCAAATCACACAGCTTGAGCGGGCGGTGACGAACCGCAAGATTGACGGAGCAATTCTCACAAGGACGCTTAAGGACGACGCGCCCATGCGGTATCTGCAGGAAAATGGGGTGCCCTTTGTGGCGATCGGCAGTACCGACGATGCGGGGGCGGTTCAGATTGACAACGACCACAGGGAGGCTTGCCGGGAGTTGACGGGAAGGCTGCTGGACGGCGGCACAAAGAGCTTTGCGCTGATTGGCGGCAGGGAAGAACATATGGTTACGAAAAACCGCCTGCTTGGATTTGAGGATGCCTTTGGGGAACGGCCGGATTGGCACGGCAGCAGACGGGTGTTTCTCAACGTGGAGGACGACAGAGCTGTGGAAAAAATTGTGGAGGGGCTTTTGGAGGAACAGGTCGGCTGTATCGTTTGCATGGATGATTATTTGTGCGGCTGTGTACTGAACGTCATGCAGACGAGACAGATCTCGGTGCCGGAGCAAGTGCAGGTGGTATCCTTTTACGACAGCACCGTGTTGGAAAACCGTATTCCGGCCATCACATCCATCCGCTTTGATGTGGAGGCGTTGGGGAAAAGGGCGTGCGGGCTGCTGCTGCAGATATTGGACGGGGCAGAGGTGGAGCGGCACACGCTTTTAGGGTATGAGGTGCGGATGCGGGAATCGACGAAAAGTTTCTCACAGTCCTATTGACATTGTTTATACTAACTTATATGATGAAGATATCAATGGATGGAGGTGAGCATCTGTGCAGATAAAAATATTATTTGCGTATGGGGCGGCGGGATTGTTGATGGCCGGAATGGCTGTTATGCCTGTGTCAGCTCACGGACATCATGGTCAGGCAGGCGCCGCGAAGCAGACGGTATGTTCCGTGTGCACGGTGGAGGGTTGTACGACAACCGGATTGCACACACATGACAATACAACTTACTGTGGATATGCCCATGCGGGAGGCTGGTGTGACGGTTCCTGCGGGGCGGTCAGCGTATGTGCGGTGGAAGGGTGTACGGAGACGGGATATCATCTTCACGACAGCCAGACCTACTGCGGTTACGATCATGCCTGCGGCTACTGCGACGGTTCCTGCGGGGCGGTCAGCGTATGTGCGGTGGAAGGGTGTACGGAGACGGGATATCACACCCACGACGGTCAGACCTATTGCGGATATGCTCATGAGCACGGCTATTGCGACGGTTCCTGCGGCGTGGTCGGGGTCTGTCATGTGGAGGGGTGTACATTGAGCGGACAGCACACCCACGGAAGCCGGAGCTATTGCGGGAATTATCATGCGAACGGCTACTGTGACAATTCCTGTGTGAGACAGAGCACGAACCAGAATGTGGGACAGGGCGGCGGTCACCACGGCGGCCACCATGGAAGACATCACTCGTAAGACAGCAGGATACGGTAATCATTAACGGGCAGCACTATGGAAATCCATACTGCTGTCCGTTCTGCTTTGCGCGGACCGGAGTGGAACGGAGACCGCGAGTGAAAGATGCGAAGCATCTCGAGCTGCTTATGCAAGCCTACAGTCAAAAAGCGGAACGGAGGAAAAGAAAATGTCAGAAAAAGGGAGAACGGGAAAACAGCGTCTGCTGATCGGCGTAGTGGCAGCAGCGCTTTTGTTTGCGGGCTGCGGAGCAAGGGACGAATCTGCGGCAGTGGAGCAGGCAGCCGCAGGGCATGCCGATGAGGAACAAACGGCAGCGCAGACAACATCGGAAGAAATGCAGGCGGAGCCCGGGCAGGAGAGCAAGGAGCAGGATGCGGCAGATCGAGCCGCCGCGGGACAGGCGGATGCGGCGCAGGAGACCGCGGACGCGGAGCAGACAGCCGCAGAGGAGGCAGATGAGGAACCGGCGGAGATACACATCGAGCCGATAGAGGGGCTGGGGGACGACTTTATCCGGGGCGTGGATATTTCCAGTGTGCTGGCGGAGGAGGAGAGCGGCGTCGTCTATTTTGACGAAGCCGGGCAGGAGCAGGATATTTTTCAGACTTTTTCGGAAAACGGGGTAAACTATATCAGGGTGCGTGTGTGGAACGACCCTTACGACGAGAACGGCAAAGGTTACGGCGGCGGCAACTGTGATACGGCGGCGGCGGCCGAGATTGGCAGGCGGGCGGCGCAGTATCAGATGAAGCTTCTGGTGAATTACCATTATTCCGACTTTTGGGCGGATCCTTCCAAGCAGATGTGTCCCAAGGCGTGGGAGGGCATGGAGATAGAAGAAAAGGCGGATGCGCTCTATGCGTATACGGTGCAGAGTCTCGGGGAAATTTTGGACGCCGGGGCGGACGTCGGGATGGTGCAGATCGGCAATGAGATCAACAACGGCATGGCGGGGGAGACGGATTGGCCTTCGCGTGGAGCGCTTTTGCAGGCGGGCGCGCGGGCCGTCAGGGATGTGGCGAAGGAGCGGGGGCGGGAAATCCGGGTCGCCGTCCACTTTACCGACATCGCAGATCAGACCGGCACGCTGGCGCTGGCCCGGAAACTGGAAGAGCAGGAAATCGACTATGATATTTTTGCGGTATCTTACTATCCCTTCTGGCACGGCACCATGGAGAATCTGACGGACACGCTGCAAAAGGTGAACGACGCTTACGGGAAAGATGTGCTGGTGGTGGAAAACTCTTATCCTCATACGGAGGGAGACGGGGATGGCACGGCCAACAGCATCGGCGCGTCGGACATTCTGCCGGAGTACCCGGCCACAGCGCAGGGGCAGGCCAAAGAAATCCGGGATGTGTGTGCGGCGGTGGCCGCTGTGGGAGATGCGGGGCTCGGCTATTTTTACTGGGAGCCGGCTTGGCTGCCTGTCAATGTCTGGGAAAAAGGCGCGGCGGATGCGGACGAAGCGCTTGCCGCGAATAAGGAAGCATGGGAGGAAAAAGGCGCGGGATGGGCATCCTCCTATGCATCCGGCTATGATCCGAAGGATGCGGGCCAATATTACGGGGGATCGTCGTGGGACAATCAGGCGCTATTTGACTATAGTGGTCATCCGCTGGAGTCACTCAAGGTCTTCCGATATCTGCAAAGCGGGATGCCGGAGTCCGGAGGTGCAGAGTAACGAGCTTTCGTAACAATTCAGCCCAGGACTTTGCACTTGCGTTACAATTCACACCCATGCAAGATTTTGCATCAATTTACGAGCATTCAGTGTGAATTGCAGCAATTGATGCACACAAAATGCCCTAAAAGAAAAGTAAATTCCTTCGGAATTAACTTTGCATTTTGGCGCTGGCTCCGACACCATGCAGCAAGTGCATGGCGCGGGTCTGAAAAGTAACGCACTTGCTGCAACGTTCTCAAATTTGGAAAAATATGCATTGACAAGCTCTGTGCAGTTTGTTATCATTTGCATATGGACAACCGATTGCGCAAAGTCAAAACTACCAAACATCCGGCAGGGTATGCGGGTGATGTATGGAAAAGGCTACTATTCGCGTTGCAATGGACATAAGTGGATGTGAAATTTGACGCAGGGATGAATGGTAAGAAAGATAGCGCTGTCGGCGGCACAGAAAACGACAACAGTTTATAAAAACGGAGGGCAGGGCACATGGATAAGTTTATTGTAAACATCATCCATCGGCCGGAGATGGTACCCGAGTACGCGGAGAAGGTGACCGGACACGGCAAGGAGGAAGATATCGGAAGGAAAGAGCTTCTGACAGAATCTCTCGATATCTTTAAGACGCAGCAGGCGATTGCGCACAAGAACGGGTTAAAGACAACGATTCAGATGACATACGCTTCTCTATTTAACGACGAGGCGGTGGCGCTTGCGAAAGCAGACCACGAGCAGTACGGCGATGAGATTGCGCTGTCCCTGCTCGGACTTCCCTGCGAGGAGTTCCGTGAGAAATACAAGACGAAGGACTTCTGTATCTGGATGTTCTCCATGGAGGACAAAAAGTCGATCGTGGACGATGTGTTCGGCAAATTCAAGGACAGGTTCGGCTTCTACCCGGAGTCCACGGGTTCCTATTATATGGACGCGGATCTGACCAACTATATCAAAGAGAAATATCCCATGGTGAAATGTGCCGTGGCTACCTGCTGGGAGGAAGGGCCGAAAGCGTACCACACCTGCAACAATTCCTGGTATACGTTTATGGACGGCGGCCCGTGGGCGCCTTGGATTCCGAGCAAACAGAATACCCACGCGCCTGCGGCGAACGAGGCGGAGGATTCCGGCATTGTGGCGATTCCTCACCTGTCCCGCGACCTGATTGCCTGCTACGACGGCAACGGCTCCAACTTCGGCACGCATCCGCAGAATGTCCTGCGTAGCATGTGCTATGATTCCAAGACCTGGGAGTACCCGTATCTGTACAATTTGATCGATCAGTTTCGGTCGCTTGCGAAATACAACAACGGCTACGCCTACAACATGATGTTTGTGGGACCCGGCTGGATGAACAAGATGGGACGCTGGGAAGCGCCTTACGAGCTTTTGCTGAAATCCTATGAGGATGGCATGGCATACTACGGGCAGCTCAAAAAAGAGGGCAAGTTAGAGGACATGACCATGGCGGAGTTCGCGGACTTTTACCGTGCGAACAGGAGGCTGACGGAGCCGGAATGCGCGCTGTGGAGAGATATTTTGTACGGATCGGACAAACAGCTTTTCTGGTACTGCGACCCTTACATGAGAGTGTGCGCAAATATGGATCAGGGCGGCGCGATTGTCGATCTGCGGCCTTATGCGGCGAAGCTGGAGTGGCCGGTCGGCATCGGCACGAAGCATGTGACGGATGCCTCCTATCCTTTCTTAATTCAGGAGAAGTACCGTGCGGGCTACTTTACCCACTATGCGGGTGAGGGCACGGTGAGAAGCGCGAAGCTGACCCACAACGGGGAGGAAGTTGACCTGTGCCTGTGCCGGACGAAGGCGCATTTCTCGCAGGAGGGCAACACGAGAATCCTGACCCTTGACCCGGTGGATATTGAGTTCTATGATCTGACGGTGAAATTGCAGACGAAGATGTACTTTGAGGAGGGCAGCTCCAATATCAAGATCGAGAGAACGATTCTCGAGATGAGCGATCCGAACGCAGAGGTGGAAATCAACGAGTACATGGTGGCATGTTACGGCACGACGGAATACTCGGAAGATATGAGCAATGTGAAACTGTCCGTAACAGACGGTTCCAATACGGAGAAGATCGACTACGCTTACAAGTGCCGTGAGGCGCAGATGCAGGGCGCGACAGAGGCGGTTGCGGTGGTTCCCGAGATCGGGACGAGAGTGTCCATAAGCTGCGACAAGAAAGAGGTAACCGGCTATATCAGGGAAGGCTACGCGTTCTCCCCGATGTTCACGTTAGGCTACACCACCCAGTTAAAAGATAAGGAGGTATTTGCGACATGGCTCAATCTGGCAAAGGCAAATTAAACTACAGGTGTCCCTCCTGCTTTATGAGAGACTTGGACATTGATATGTTTTACGATAAGGATAAGAAGGAATATCATTGCATCCGCTGTCAGTATGTAGGGACGGAAGAGGATGTGCTCGCAAAGAATGAGCTCGTGCGGTTCCGGTATAAGGATGCGATGAAAAGATTCACCAAGTTTGATTTTGATTAGAGTGAGAAGTATTTCTAAAGACGTCCCGCCTAGGACGGGACACCAAGAAGTACTAGTGCTCCATTTCCCAATTGCATACACTTTTTGCGAAGTCCAGAATTTCCTTATACAAGGC
>ERZ778496.2591-NODE-2591-length-10480-cov-4.290072_pt1 | contig 10480 bp, 8 predicted proteins | sample MGYA00433099_ERZ778496 | MGnify/ENA primary metagenome ERZ778496 (study PRJEB29527, sample SAMN07138962) | mouse gut metagenome | material: feces | host: mouse | place: China:Nanjing | collected 2016-01-25 ... | reverse complement strand
AGATGAAATAAAAAGAATCGTTGATGATTGTGAAAAAAAATGTGTTGAACAGTTTCAATTAATTGATGATATTAACTTTTATTATAGCGAAAAAGTTTTGAATGCTATGCAAGAAAGTGGATTAAGTGAGAGTTCTTTTTCATCGACAACAGGTTATGGATATAATGATATTGGTAGGGATACAATTGAAAATATTTATAAAAAAGTATTTGATTCAGAAGATGCTTTAGTACGTAATCAATTTGTTTCTGGGTCACATGCTTTAGCAGTTACTTTATTTGCTCTTTTGCGACCAGATGATACATTACTATCAATAAGTGGGGTTCCTTATGATACACTTCATGAAGTTATTGGAATAAAAGAAAATGCCTCTTCTTTAGCAGCCTTTGGTGTTAAATATGCTGAAATAGATTTAATTAATAATGATTTTGATTATAAAAAAATAGAGACATATTTAAATAGCAATAAAGTAAAAGTTATTGAGATTCAAAGAAGTAAAGGATATTCAACAAGAGATAGTTTGGGAATTGAAAAACTAAAAAAGGTTATAAATTTAATAAAAAATATTGATAGGAATATTATTGTAATGATTGATAATTGTTATTGTGAGTTTGTTGAGAAAGTTAATCCTATTGAAGTTGGTGCTGATATTGTAGTTGGTTCTTTGATAAAAAATTTAGGTGGTGGTATTGCACCGAATGGAGCTTATGTAGTTGGTAAGAAGAAGCTTGTTGATTTAGTTGGTGAAAGACTTACACTCCCTGGGGAAGGTCGTGAAGTAGGACCAACACTTGGAATTAATAAGCAAATTTTACAAGGACTTTTCTTAGCTCCTTCAGTTGTTGCTTCTTCCTTAAAAACAGCTATTTTAACAAGTGCTGTTATGGATATGCTTGGTTATATGGTAAGACCTAAATATGATGATAAAAGAGTAGATATTGTTCAAAATATTGAATTTAATGATAAGGATAAGCTTGTTAAATTTGTTCAAGGAATACAAGCTGGTTCACCAGTTGATTCAAATGCACTTCCAATTCCTTGGGATATGCCTGGGTATGATGATCAAGTAATTATGGCAGCAGGATGTTTTACTCAAGGAAGCAGTATTGAACTTTCTTGTGACGGACCTTTGCGTTCACCTTTTATTGCTTATATGCAAGGAGGTCTAACTTATGAATATGGTAAACTTGGTTTAATTAAAGCGATAGAATTTTTAACTAAAGGATAGATTTATCTATCTTTTTTTTATATAATTAATACAATGGAGTTGGTCATATGAGTAGTAAGATGAAAAGAACTATTATAGTTGTAATTGTGTTTGTTATTTCAACTATTTTAAGTGTATGTATGCTTTATAATAGTGATAAAATACTTGTTAATTTTGATATTATAAAATTAACTAATAACTATACAGAATACTATTTAGAATTTACTAAAGTGAAAGCAGCTGATCACTATGTAATTCAAATTAATAATTCTAATAACAGAAAAGTTTTTGAATTAGAGACAAAAGAAGTGAAAAATAAATTTAGTTTAACTAATTTAAAATATAATGAAGAATATTCTTTGATGGTTTTTGCTTATGATGAGTTTGGAGATTATCGTCCTTGTGAAGAAGAATATAAATTTGTTTGGAATGAGCCTACATTTAAAGAAGATTCTAGTTTACTTTTAAATAATTCTGATTATACGCTTTTTATTGATGGCGATTTATCAGGGAAAGAATACTACTTAAATATTAAAGATAATGAACAGGTTTATTTAAATGAATTAGTGGATAAAAATGAGGTTATTATCTCCTCAACAATTTATCAAAATTTAGAAAAAGAACTAGTCGTAACTTTAAATTCAAATAATGAAATAGTTGATGAAATACATCTTTTTAATAATATGAATCCTGTAAGTGATCTTTCTATAACTAATGTTACTAATGATACTATTGTACCATTTAATGATTTAACTTTAAGTTATAGTGGGGGAGATAATGCTTTAGAATATGAAATAAGAGTTATTAAAGATAAGAAAATAATAAGACAAAGTACAACGTCGAAAAAAACGGTTGTATTATCGAAAAATTTATTTAAAGTTGGAGAAGCTTATTCTTTAGAAGTTGTTGGTAAATATGATTCGTATTTTAAAAGTTCAATAGTAAATATTACAATGAGTGATTTGATTCAGTTAAATCCTGTTTATATTTCAAATAATTGGAAATATGTAAAAAAAGGAACTAAGTTAGAGTTAGCATCAAGTGATGAAGATGTTAAAATTTATTATACTTTAGATGGTAATGATCCTGAGAGTTTTGGTATTCTTTATACTGAGCCAATAGTAATAAATGAAAATGTTACATTAAAAACAGTTTCGATGAAAGAGGGATATTTAGATAGTGTTATTTCTACTTATGATATTAATGTAGGAGAAAAGAAAAAGTTAAGTGTTTATTTAAGTCCATCTAATCAACATGGTAATTTGGGTGTAAAAAGTGTTGGTTTTACAAATGAAATGGACGAAATGAATGATGTAACAAATTATATTCAAGAACGACTTGAAAAAAATGGTGTTAAAGTTTATCGAAATAACTCAGCTGGTAATATTAACCAATGGAATAGAGACTCCAATTATTATGGCGTAGATTTTAAAATAGCTATACATTCAAATGCTTCTATTGAACATGATAAATATGGAATAGAGACTTGGGTTGATACGCAAAATAGTGCAACTTTAAGTATAGCAAATAAGATTCAAAATGGTCTTATGAGTATTTATCCTTATAAAGATAAACCAAATGCTAATAGAGGTGTTAAATATGCTAATGGAGCTTTGGGTGAGGCAAATGATAATTATATTCCTTTTGGTATTTTAGTAGAAGTAGCTCATCATGATAATAAAGAAGATGCAGAATGGATTATGCAGAATAAAAAACTAATAGGATATAATATAGCTGATTCAATACTTAAATATTATCAAGTTATAGAATGATTTGTCGAATCGCTTTTAATTAGTAAAATAGTTTAGTATATTTATCTCGGTGATGAAATGGAAGAGATAAATAAGTTGTTTGATAGTATAATTGATAATATTGATAAAGCAGTAGAATTACTTAAGAAAACTTCCACAAAGATGTAGGAAGTTTTTTCTTTCTTTAATAGATATTGCTCATATTGACAAATGGTTTAAAATACACTAAAATTAATGGTATAAGAAGGGTGAAGCATATGTATAATGAAAAGTTGTTTTTAACACCACAAGAAATTTTAGATAAAGAATTTAAGGTTGATGCTAAAGGTTATAGACCACAAGAAGTAGATAAATTTCTTGATATGGTTATAAGAGATTATACAGAATTTGCTAGTATCATTAAAAAGTTACAAAATGAAAATAAGATGTTAAATGATGATAATGCTAAATTGAAAGCGGAATATCGTAAACTTAAAAATATTATTGATTCAGCTAATGAATCTACAGCAACTGGTTCAAATGGTGGTTCTAGTAAAAATAATTTTAATAATGTGGATCTTCTTAAGAGAATTAGCAATTTAGAAAAAGTTGTTTACGGAAAAGAAGAATAATATCTTAGATAAACGCTGCATATAATTATGTTGAGGAAAGTCCATGCTCACACAGTCTGTGATGACTGTAGTGTTTGTGCTAGAGGAATAAATAACTCTAGGTAAGTTTAATACTTAACGGCTCCGAAATAACCTTAAATGGTTAAATTAGGTATAAAAGTGCCAAAGAGACGAGCTATTTTGGAAACGAAATAGGTGGAACGTGGTAAACCCCGCAAGTGAGAAATCCAAATTTTGGTAGGAGAGTCTTTAGGAACGAATGATAAGGGACTAAAGGACACGTAAGTGTAGATAAATGTTTATCACCCATTAGGGTACAGAACATGGCTTATTAGATATTATTTCTTATTTTTATTTTGGGAGATGATTGATTCTGATAGAAGCAGGAGAAGCTTTAAGGAGTACTAGAGAATCTAGTGGCGTTTCAATTGATGAAGCAAGTAAAGATTTAAATATTCCAGTTATTGTCTTAGAGCAAATAGAAGATGGATCAATTGGTTCTTTTGAAGATATATATGATTTAAAACAAAAAATGGTTGAGTATGCTAAATATTTAGGATTAAATACAGAAACTGTTATAAATAAATTTAATGAGTATATGTTTGATTATACTTCGAAGATACCAATGGATGAAATAGAAAAACAAGTTAGAGAAAAAAATAAAGAAAAAGAAGATGAAGATAGAATCTTTTCTCCGTATACGAGAGTTTATCCAAAAGAAAAAACAATGCCTTATATTATAACAGGTATTGTGGTTATAATTTTAGTGATAATTGCGATTGTTTGGAGTATTAAACAAATTACTATAGATAATAGTAGTACAGATATTATTGGTGTTCTTAATATCTGTAATTTAGATGGAGGAAGGGTATGAATTTACCAAATAGAATTACAATCGTTAGAATAGTTCTTTCGATATTATTGTTAGTATTATTGATATTTCCTTTTGATATGTGTGGTATTAGTTTTCCAATATTTCATTTGTTTGGAAGTATAACTGTTAGTTTACAATATATAATTGGTGGAGTTATCTTTTTAGTTGCTTCATTAACTGATTTTTTAGATGGAAATATAGCGAGAAAAAAAGGATTAGTTACTGACTTTGGTAAAGTAATGGATGCTATTGCTGATAAGGTTTTAGTTAATGGTGTTTTAATTGTTTTAGCTTGTAATGGGCTAATAAATGTAGTTATTCCAGTTATAATCATTACAAGAGATATTTTTGTTGATTCTATAAAGATGGTTGCTGGTGGCAAAGGAAAGGCTGTTGGAGCTAGTATTTTAGGAAAGTTAAAGACTATTTGTATGATGACAGGTTTGACTTTAGTTTTCTTCTATAACATTCCTTTTGAACTTTTAAATGTGAATGTTGCTGAAGGTCTTTTATATGCAGCAACAGTTTTATCAATAATTTCGGGAGTTCAATATTATATAGTTAATAAAGAATTTTTTAAAGAAAAATAGCAACTTATAAGTAGTTGCTTTTTTTTGAAGTAATTTAAATAATATTGGGTAATAAATATATGAGTAGTAATTAATTGGTATAATAATTAATTGTACATTTGTTCGAAAAAAAGATTGACAAAGAAAAGATAATTTATTAAAATTAATTTAGAAATAGGAGATACAAGATGAAAAAAATAGAGACTAAAACGGATGATAAAGATAAAGCCTTAGAACAAGTAATGGCTGAGATAGAAAAACAATTTGGTAAGGGAGCAATAATGAAGCTTGGAAGTGATTCTCATATTGAAATTGAGACAACACCTTCAGGTTCACTTGCACTTGATGTTGCACTAGGTGTCGGTGGTTTTCCAAAGGGGAGAATAATTGAAGTTTTTGGTCCAGAATCTTCTGGTAAAACGACAATTGCACTACAAGCAGTTGCAGAGGTTCAAAAGTGTGGAGGACGTGCAGCATTCATTGATGCTGAACATGCTTTAGATCCTGTTTATGCTAAGAAATTAGGGGTAAATATAGAAGAGTTATTACTTTCGCAACCGGATACTGGTGAGCAAGCTTTAGAAATTTGTGAAGCTTTAGTTAGAAGTAATGCCGTTTCTATTGTTGTAATTGATTCTGTTGCGGCATTAGTTCCACAAGCAGAGATTGAAGGAGAAATGGGTGACTCACACGTAGGCTTACAAGCTCGACTTATGAGTCAAGCTTTAAGAAAACTAGGTGGTATTATTAATAAAACTAATACAACTGCAATATTTATCAATCAGCTTCGTGAGAAGGTTGGAATTATGTTCGGAAATCCTGAGACAACTCCTGGAGGACGTGCTTTAAAATTTTATGCCTCAGTGCGTTTAGATGTTCGCCGTGGAGAGCAAATAAAACTTGGAGATTCGGTAATTGGTAATAGAACTAATATAAAAGTTGTTAAAAATAAAGTTGCTCCACCTTTTAAAACAGCTGTTGTAGATATTATGTATGGTGAAGGTGTATCTCATGAGGGAGAACTTGTTGATATTGCTGCTGACTTAGGAATTGTTGAAAAGAGTGGAGCTTGGTATTCTTATAATGGTGAAAAAATTGGTCAAGGAAAAGAGAATGCCAAAATATTCTTGAAGAATAATCCAGACATAGCAAATGAAATTGAAAGTTTAATAAGAGAGCATTACGAATTTAAAGACTAAATATTAGTCTTTTTTCTTTTTTCTTGTAAAATTTGACATTTTACTCTATAATTTAATTATAGATATATAGCTTCATATGTGTGGAGTTTTCTATAAATAGAAATGAGGGAAATATGGAATTTAATACTATGTCCATAGTTACTCTTCTTATTGGTCTTGTTATTGGTGCCATAATTGTAGTTGGTGTGACTTTATTATTTGGTGCAAATGCGAGAAAAAAAGCCGAGAAATTATTGAAAGAAGCTAGCAGAGAAGCAGAAAGACATAAAAGAGATGCTTTAGCTGAGCTTAAAGAAGAAAGTTACAAATTAAAGCAAGAAACTGAAAAAGAAATAAAAGAAAAAAAGGCTGAAATATTAGCAAGTGAAGAGCGTCTTTTGACTCGTGAAAAATCTTTAGATAAAAGAGAAGAGATGTTGCAAAATCGTGATTCAATGTTAGAACAAAAAGATAATAATTTAAGTGCTTTACAAAAACAAGTCCAAGAGAAAGAAAACAGAATGGACGAACTTCTTAAAGAAGAATTAGAAAAATTAGAGACTATTGCTAAGTTTTCTAAAGAAAAAGCTCATGATGAAATCATGAAGCGTGTAGAAAGTAATATGGAAGTTGAAATAGCTGAATTTATTAAGGAAAGAGAAGCAGAAGCTAAACTTGAAGTTGATGAAAAAGCTAAGAATTTACTTGTTAATTCAATGGAAAAATATTCTAATGATGTAACAAATATTCAAACTGTTTCAACAATTAGTTTACCAAATGATGAAATGAAAGGTCGCCTTATCGGTAGAGAAGGAAGAAATATAAGAACTTTAGAGGCTGTTACTGGTGTTGATTTAATTATTGATGATACACCTGAGGCAATAGTTATTTCTTCATTTGATCCTTTCAGAAGAGAAATTGCTAAACAAACAATTGAAACTTTAATTAAAGATGGACGTATTCATCCAACAAGAATTGAAGAGATTTATGATAAAATTGTAAAAGATATGAATACAAGGGTTATGGAAATTGGAAAAGATGCTGTTTATCAACTAGGTCTTTCTAAAATAGATCCTGAATTAGTCCAAACAATTGGAAAACTTAATTTTAGAACTAGTTATGGACAAAATGCTTTACAACATTCTATTGAAGTTGCAAATCTTGCTGGTATAATGGCAGGAGAACTAGGAGAGAATGTGTTATTAGCTAAAAGAGCTGGTTTGTTGCATGATATAGGAAAAGCTATTGATTTTGAAATTGAAGGAAGTCATGTTGACATTGGAGTAGATGTTGCTAAGAAATTTCATGAAGATGAAGTTGTTATTAATTCAATTGCCTCACATCATGGTGATACAACTCAAACAAGCGTTATATCTTGTTTAATTCAGATAGCTGATACTATGAGTGCTGCTCGTCCTGGAGCAAGAAATGATTCGATGGAAAACTATGTCAAACGTTTAGAACAACTTGAGAGTCTTGGTAATTCATTTAAAGGTGTTGATAAATCTTATGCAATGCAAGCAGGAAGAGAAATCAGAGTAATTGTTAAACCTGATGAAGTTGATGATTTAGAGAGCTTTAAAATTGCTCGTGAACTTAAGAATAAGATTGAAGAAGAAATGCAATACCCTGGTACTATTAAGATTACTGTTGTTCGAGAAACAAGGGCACAAGAAGAAGCAAAATAATGCTTCTTTTTTTGTTGCAAGAAAATTCGATGTTTTTTATAGTATGGTTTATTATACACCTTTGAGAGGTGTGAAGATGCCTACCACTAAAACACAAGCTAAGTTATTCAGGGGGTAGTAAAGAAGGTGGTACCAATGACGAAAAATCAAATGTCTATATTGATATTTATTCTAGTTATTATTATTTTTATCTTAATAACAAGGTAAAAAAACGGCATCTTACTCATTTGAATAAGATGCCCAAAACTTAAAAATGTGGCAGGCATTAGCTTGTAATGTAACGCCTCTCACCTAATAAAAGTATATCACAAAAAATTTAGATTATACAATATTTAAATTTATAAATAATCAAATTATTTTTTGAAAGAAAAGTGTGCTAGTGTACATTGGTAATAATAATTGAAATAAGTATTACACATTTTATTTAGGTATTATTTTATTTTACTAAATTCACTTATAAAATATTCATCAGTCATTCCTGAAATATAATCTATAACTATTCGAGCATTACTAGTGTTTTTCTTATAATCGTCATTCATGTTATTTAAATATACTTTTAATATGTTGTTATCTCTATCGATGTTTTGATCTTCTAAAACTTTATAAAGGTAGTCAAAAAGTTTATTAAACATTTCTTCAATTTTTAAAAGATCTTTATCAGAGTTGGCTTTATCATATATATGTTTTTGATTAAATGATTTTAAATCTTTTACAGCATTGTAAATATTAGGAGACATAGATATATAATCTTTGCCGATTGAGTTTTCAATAATATCTTGAGTAATTGATGAGACAATATCACGATTTGAATCACCTAGTATTTCTTTTAATGATTGAGGTATTTCTTCAATATTAAATACTCCCAATCTGACCGCATCTTCAATATCTCTCCCTAAATAACCAATAATATCACTTATTCTAACAACACAACCCTCAAGAGTCATAGGGACTAATTTTTTTATATAAGATAAGTCCTCATAACAATTTTTATAATCTGTTAAAAAGTCTTCTTGAGTTTTAATTCGTGGGCGATATTCTTTTTGAACAAATTCACCATTATGACATAAAATTCCATCAAGAGTTTGAACGCAGAGATTTTTACCTTGGCCATTATCCTCTAAATACATAAGTTCTCTTACTGATTGAACGTTATGCATAAAGTGACCTTCATTATAACGCATTGATATTTTATCTAAAAAGCGTTCTCCAACATGTCCAAAAGGAACATGCCCAATGTCGTGTCCTAAAGCAATAGCCTCAATTAAATCTTCGTTTAATCCTAAAGCGCGTCCAATTGTTCTAGCAATCTTACTAACTAGTTGAACATGAATTATTCTTTTTGATATGTGATCGTTTTGCTTGTTTGAGAATACTTGTGTTTTATCTATATACCTTGTATATGATAAACTATAAATAATACGATCAATGTCGCGAAAGAAATTAGGTCTAATATCTTCTGACAGTGGACCATTAATTCTAAAAGCATCTTTATCTTTTGTAGCATATTTTGACAAATAAAGTTCATTTTTTAACATAATTTCTTTTATGTTCATAAATCATCACCTAATAAAATTATATCATTAAATTTTTTAACATGTATATAAATATTAGTGGTATAATAATTTTAATATAGTGAGGTGTTAAGTATGAAAAGTGAAAAAAATATACTAATTGCATTTATTTTAAATTTGTTTTTCTCTATTTTGGAATTCTTTGGTGGATTTTTTACAAAGAGTATTGCAATTATGAGTGATGCCATACATGATATGGGAGATGCTGTTACTATTCTTGTATCATATTTTTTAGAAAGAAAGAGCAAGCGTAATCCTGATGATAAATATACTTTTGGTTATCTAAGATATTCTGTTCTTGGAGCATTTATTACGACAATGGTTTTAACAATTGGTTCTTCTTTAGTTATAATTAGTTCTGTTGCAAGAATTATACATCCTGTTCAAATTAATTATAATGGAATGATTGGTTTTGCTATATTTGGAACTGTAATTAATTTTTTAGCTGCTTATCTTACTAAAGATGGTGATTCTTTAAATCAAAAAGCAGTTAACTTACATATGTTGGAAGATGTTTTGGGGTGGGTAGTTGTCTTAATAGGATCTATTGTTATGAAATTTACCCAAATCAATATAATTGATTCTATTATGTCAATATCGGTTGCAATATTTATATTAGTTAATTGTATAAAAAATATTAAAGAAGTATTGGATTTATTCTTAGAAAAAACACCAGCTAATATATCTATATTGGAGCTTAAAGAGCATATTTTAAGCATTAAAGGTGTTAAAGGAGTTCATCATATTCATGTATGGGGGATTGATGAAGCTAATTTACTAGCAACCATGCACATTATAACTGATGAAATAGATTTAGATTTGATAAAAAATAAAGTTCGAAAAGAAATGAATGAACATGGAATTATTCATGTAACTATTGAAATTGAAAACTCTAAATCTGTTTGTAGTTCTGAAGAATGTCATATGGAACAAAACAGTAAAAAGGCACATAAACATAGTCACTAAAAAAGAGGATTTGATTATAATACCTTTAAAGTTCACACTAAATAAAAAGAATGATAAAATTTATT
>ERZ778496.2581-NODE-2581-length-10519-cov-3.424981_pt1 | contig 10519 bp, 8 predicted proteins | sample MGYA00433099_ERZ778496 | MGnify/ENA primary metagenome ERZ778496 (study PRJEB29527, sample SAMN07138962) | mouse gut metagenome | material: feces | host: mouse | place: China:Nanjing | collected 2016-01-25 ... | reverse complement strand
GGAGCGGCATAGAGCATGGAGAGAATGCGAAGGCTATGGATTTGCTGGCACAGTGTCAGGAAAGCGCCGTGCAGATCGGGGAGCTGATCGAGAAGACAGAGGGGGAAGGCAACCCTGCCATATTGAAGCTGGAAGAATACTGCGAAACGGTTTATGAAGCCTATGATTTGCTTTCTAATGGGACGGCATTCAATCCGGCAAAGACGAGGAAAAGACTGCGCAAAGCGCTCATTCATGTTGAGAACAGTGTAAAAAATGATATAAAAATCCGGTTGGAAATGGTTTTCCTGCCCTATAAAGCGAGTATGTGGGATTCCTTGGAAAGCGTCTGGCGCGCCGCGGATGCGGATCCGGACTGTGATGCCTATGTGGTGCCGATTCCCTATTATGATAAAAACAGGGACGGTACGCTCGGAACGTATCATTATGAAGGCGACAGATTCCCGGCGGATGTGCCGGTGGTGCATTATGAGGAGTACCGTTTGGAGGAAAGAGAACCGGACGCCGTTTTTATACATAATCCTTATGATAATATGAATTTTGTGACGAGTGTAGAGCCAAGGTTCTATTCTTTTGAAATAAAAAAACATACGCCGTGTCTGGTTTATATTCCCTATTATGCGACTTCCGGAAATATGAGCGAGGCGCAGTCGTCCTGTATGGCCTATTATTTTGCGGATTATATCATCATACAGGCGGAGAAATATCGCAAATTTTTTGATCCGGAGCTGCCGGAGGAAAAACTCGTGCCGCTGGGCTCGCCTAAGTTTGATAAGGTGATACGGCTTTGCCGGAATCCGTTCGAACCGCCTGAAGACTGGAAAGAGAAGATGGCGGGGCGGAGAGTGTATTTCTTTAACACGAGCATTAACGGTATGCTGGCCAATACGGAAGCGTTTTTAAGGAAGATGGAATATGTGTTCCGCTGTTTCGCAAAATGTGAGGATGCCTGTCTGCTGTGGCGTCCGCATCCGCTGTTAGAGTCTTCCTTTGCTTCTATGCGCGCGGAGTATAAGCCTGTCTACAATAAATTGAAGCAGTATTTTATGGAAAATAATCTGGGTATTTTTGATGATACGCCTGAGATCGAGCCGACGATTGCATTATGTGACGCCTATATCGGCGACGGAGCCACTTCGGTGACGGCACTGTTTGCAGCGGCGGGGAAACCGCTTTTTCTGTTAGACAATCAGATTGACCGCGAGCCGGAGAAAGAGGACTGGCGGGGCAATGTAATACCGGGATTTTTCCATGATGGAAACGGCAGATATATGGTGACCGGCGGCGGGGCGCTGTTTTATGATGCGGAAGGCTGCTATCAGTATAAATATGCGGGCAGTCTGTGTGAATATCAATCCATTTATGCCGGTTACTACTTGTCCTATGTGGTCTCTGTTTTGGGAAAAGATTATGCGTGTCCCGGCAATGCGCAGGAGATTCTGCTTTTGGAGCAGGGGAAAATAGTTAAAAGGATCGGACTGGAAAGAAGACTTGAACAGCCGGGCGCGTTCTGTGCAGCGACAGCCTGCGGGAAATATCTGCTCTTGCTGCCAAACAGGTATCCGGCTCTTGTACGCTATGACACAGTGACAGGGGAAATCCGCTATTTTACGGAGGGACTTGATGTCTTTATTGACGAGTCAATGGGGGAAAGGCGGTTTGGCGGTTTCTGTGTCTGGAAGGAGTATCTCTTTCTGGCATCTCCCGTGAACAATTATGTGACGGGGGTTCATGTGCCAACAGGAAAGACACAGATCATGTCCACGAAAGCAGAAAATACCTGTGGATGCGTTTTTCTGGTCGCAGACGGGGAGAAGCTCTGGCTTCTGCCCTATGAGGGTTATACCATTACCAGATGGAATCCGGAAAGCGGAGAGATGCGGGAGTATGACTGCAGGATAGACGGATTGGAATGTAGACATCCTATTTTCGGATATGTGTGTGATACGGCGCCGTTCGGTTTTCCGGCTGTTCTTGAGGATGTCCTGTATCTGCCGCCGGGATGGGGAAATCGGTATCTTCGTCTGGATAAGGAGACAGGGGAGAGCAGTGTCTGGGAGCCGGCGTGGGGGGAAAAACAAAAAACGGCCGACTGCTATTACCCGCCGAGCGGAGAGTCCGCCATATTTATCAAAGTTTCGGAGGGCAAAGCGGAAGAGGAATGGCAGCTTTACACATATGCGGATAAAAAATTGTATGAGATCAATTTGTTTACCGGCGACTGTCGGGAACGGCCGCTTACCTTTCAAGCCGAGGACATGCAGAAACTGGCGGTTGGATTCGACCGTGCCTCTGAATGGAATAGTTATACGGCCTGCGAGGAGGATGCCTTTCATACGCTTGCAGATTTTTTACAGGAGACTCTGCCGGGCAAACCTTTTGATCCGGAGCGGGCGGGGCGCGAGTTTGCACAGATTGCGGCAAACAGTGACGGGACATGCGGAGAAAGGACATATGCGTTTGTGCGGGATAAACTTACGGGGATATAACGGAAAAATCGGTGATGCTGTGACAGATAAAACAGGAAACGGAGTTCTATATGAAAAAAGTGATTACATACGGCACCTTCGATCTCTTGCATGAGGGACATTACCGTCTTTTGGAGCGGGCGAAGGCATTGGGAGATTACTTGATCGTCGGCGTCACCTCGGAGGCTTATGACAAGGCGAGAGGGAAACTGAATGTGATAGATTCTCTGGCGACGCGAATTGAAAATGTGAGAAAGACAGGCTTTGCCGATGAGATCATCGTGGAGGAATCTCATGGGCAGAAGGTGCAGGATGTCAAGAAGTACAAGATTGATATTTTTACGGTAGGCTCTGATTGGACAGGCACATTTGACTATATGAAGGACTACTGTCAGGTGGTTTATCTGGAAAGGACAAAAAATATTTCCAGCACCATGCTGCGGGTACAGAATAAGCGGATTCAGAGAATCGGGATAATCGGTACGGGGCGGATTGCAGAACGGTTTGTCCCGGAAGTCAAACTGGTCAGCGGCATTACCACACAAGGGTGTTACAATCCGCATGTGGAGAGCGCAAAGCGGTTTGCCGAAAGATGGGAAATTGAGGCATATGAAGATATAGAGAGTTTTTATGAGGCAATGGATGCGGTCTATATCGCGTCGCCTCATGAGACACATTATGAGTATATTAAGTCAGCGCTGGAGCACGGCAAGCATGTACTCTGTGAGAAGCCCATGGTGATGAAAGCCGCGCAGGCGGAGGAGCTGTTTCGCTATGCGAGAGCGCATGAACTGATTTTGTTTGAGGGAATAAAGACCGCGTACTGTCCTGGATTTAATAAGCTCCTGGGGGTTGCCTGCAGCGGCATCATCGGGAGTATAAGAAATGTGGAAGTGTGCTTTACCAAGCTGGAAAACCCGGATAACCGGGAATTGACTGACCGGAAGTATGGCGGCAGCCTGACGGAGCTTGGCAGCTATGTGATGCTCCCCATATTAAAACTTTTTGGAGAAAATTACGACGACATTCGTTTTGATGTAATCAGAGGAGAGAATGGGCTGGATCTGTTTACAAAAATTTCAGTCAGCTATGCCAACGGCATTGCAACGGCTACCTGTGGGTTGGGCGTGAAGTCTGAGGGAAGACTTTTGATTGCCGGGACTAAGGGATATATGATTGCGGAGGCGCCCTGGTGGAAGACATCCTATTTTGAGGTGCACTATGAAAACCCGTTGGAGGTGGAAAAGTACTCCGAACGTTTTCTGGGAGAGGGTCTGCGGTATGAGATCAGTGATTTTCTTTCCATGATGAACGGCAGGAACAGCAGCGAATTTAAGCTGACCAGGAGCGAGTCGGTGGCGCTTGCCGATATCATGGAGAAGTTTTTGAAAGCGGAGGGGCGCATAGAGAAATAGAATGTGGCCATGATGGTTTTGAACGGACAGATGACAGGCTGTCAGGAGTTGGGGGAATAGGAGCGGTTTCGATGAAAATTTGGGCGCACAGAGGATGCAGTCAGCGATATCCTGAAAATACGATGCTTGCCTTTGAAAAGGCGGCGGAACTAAAGGGGCTGACGGGGATCGAATTGGATATACAGCTCACAAAGGACGGGGAGATCGTCGTGATTCATGATGAGAGAGTGGACAGGACGACGGAGGGAACCGGGTATGTGAAGGATTTTACACTTTCGGAACTAAAAAGACTGCATATTTACGCAGACGAAAATCCGGCGCAGTCCATTCCGACCATTAATGAAGTGCTTGATCTGCTGCAGGATAGAATGAAGGGCGGATTAAAGCTCAATATAGAACTGAAAAACAGCGTGAATCCCTATGAGGGGATGGAAGAAAAGATCGTGGAGCTGATCGGGCGGTACGGTTTGCAGGAGAATATTGTCTATTCTTCGTTTTACGCGCTGTCTCTGGAAAAGCTGCGGGAGATAGAGCCGCAGGCGGAGATCGGGATTCTGGATACTAAGGTTTCTGACTGCTTGTATAAAGTGAAGGGCGGATGCGGCGCAAAGGCCTTGCATCCTTGCTGGCAGGGAATTGATTTGTCATCTGAACAATTACAGGGATATACGGTGCGGGCATGGTTTTCCGGGCATCTGTATCCTGAGAAGCCGACGGGGACGAAGCTCGATTTGGATGTGTTGGAGAAGCGTGGAATTACGGATGTGTTTTTGAACGAGCCGGAGCGGTATTTGCAGATTTGAGATTCCGCGAAGCGGAATCATGGCGGTTAGAGTGTGCTGAAAACGAAAATTTCCTTATATTTGGTTGATTTATAAATAGCAAGGCACCTTGACAATTTCATACTTTATATCAGATTTGGCGACGGCTTTTCTTTATATGCCTTTGATACAATGTTAGAATGAGGGTAACAAAGGTTTGCGTATGGAGGGTACGGAATGCGCTATTTCAATACGGAAGGACGCTGTGATCCGGAGTCGGGTTTGCAGGGCGGCTTCCAGACCGATTGTGCTGATGATTGATGAGGTGGACAGCGCATCCAATAATCGGGTGTTTATTGACTTTTTGGCACAGCTTCGCGCGTATTATCTGAAACGGAGAAAGAAGCCGATTATCAATGGCACGGGAAATTATTATCTCGAAGCGCAGACAAAGGATGCTTCCAGAACCGACGTGATCGTGGATTACTTAGGGCAGCAGTTTGTGGTGGAACTGAAAATCTGGCGTGGAAATGAGTATAATGAGCGAGGGGAAAGACAGATTACCGAATACTTGGACTACTATCATCTGGATAAGGGCTACATGCTCAGCTTTAACTTTAATAAGAAGAAGGAAGTGGGCGTGAAGGAACTGCAGGTTGGGGATAAGATGATCGTGGAGGCGGTGGTGTGAGGAAGGCTTCCCTAAGAACGGAAAAACGTCAAAAAGAGATCAAAATTATTGTTGACAGCTGCGTGCGATGCTGTTAGAATATAGGCATCAAAGGAATTCTAACAGTTGTGCGTTCGGCACGTTCAAGACAGCTTCTGTCGGATTTTTTCTTTGAAACATAACAGAAAACGGCAGGAGAGAATGAGAGGGTGCAATTTGTTATGACATATCATATCCTGCCAGAGAAAGGGAGGATACCATATGTCAAGACGAAGACAAAAGAAGAGACACGCAAGCAGGCGACCGGAGCAGTACAGGCAGAAACAAAGACAAATGCAGCGGAATGTAAAGGACAGGTTGTTCCGGTATCTGTTTGAGAAAGACAGATATGCGCTTCTGGATTTGTACAACGCGTTGAATGGGACAGCATATGAGGATTCATCACAGCTTGAGATTGTGACGATTGAGAGCGCGGTTTATGTAGTGATGAAGAACGATTTAGCCTATATTCTGTCCGGTACATTAAGCATGTATGAGCACCAGAGTACATACAGCCCGAATCTGCCGGTAAGGTTTCTGATCTATCTGGCGCAGGAGTACCAGATGGTGATCGAGAAGGCGGAGAGAAGCCTGTATGGAACCGGGCAGATTACCTTGCCTACGCCACAGTGCGTTGTCTTTTACAACGGCGTGAAGGAGATGCCGGAAGAGCAGACGTTAAAGCTGTCAGATGCCTTTGAAAATAAGAAGGCGCAGGCAGATGTAGAGCTGACGGTGCGGATGCTCAACATTAACCACGGACATAATAATAAGCTGATGGAGAAGTGTAAGGTTTTGGAGGAGTATTCTAAGCTGGTAGCCGTGATAAGAGATTGTATGGCTGCTGAAAAGGATATGCAGACAGCTTTGAACAGAGCGGTGGATTATTGTATAGAAGAAGGTATCTTGAAGGAGTTTCTCTTAAAGAACCGTGCGGAGGTGTTAGGAATGTTATTGGAAGAGTTTGACGCGGAGAAATATGAGAGGACGATACGGGGAGAGGGAAGAGAGGAGGGAAAAAAAGAAGGAAGAGAGGAAGGGAAAAAAGAAGGCCTGAAGATAGGTATGCGTTTGAGCATAGAGATTCTGCAGGAGACCAATCAGACAAGAGAGGACGCAAAGAAAAAGATAGCAGAGAAGTATTCGGTATCTGAAGATGAGGCAGAGCAGGAACTCTTACTGTACTGGAAGGGGAACTGAATGACTTGAAGTAGTAAAGGCATATTAGATATAGAAATATAGATAAAATTAGAAGAATCTGATGTAAAGTATGGAATTGTCGTATTTTGCATCAGATTTTTATTTGGTTAAGTTCAACTTGTTCGACAAGAGAAAGAAGACGTGATGACAGACTATCAGAAGATACGGGATGCAATTGAGCAGTCACTTAATCAGAAAAAAAGTAGTTTTATCATCTATCCGTATGGAGAATACGGCGTGTTGGCAAAGCGGATTCTAAACGACAGTTTTGGGATAGTAGAAGATTATGTGGTTGACAACAGGCTTTCCCAATATAACAGCAGTATCAGGAATTTGGATTTTTTAAGGAATTGGACAGCAGTAAGTATACCGTTTTGTTTACTTGTGCGAATCCGGATATATATGACGAGACGTTACAACCTTTAAAGCAGTTTTTTGACGCAGACCAAATTATAGATATATTTAGTAGTAATTTCGAAGGGGGGGGGGGTAACATGTCGTGGAAAATATAGCTATGGCCCATTGTGCGATCATTGCTTAGTGGAATCGGTTGGGGCGTTTTGCAGCTTTGCAGAGGGAACTGATGTTGTACCAAACCATGCTATTGATTATTTATCTACACATCCGTTTCTATATTTGGAAGAGACAGCAGACAGGATATATACGAATAAATGGAATGAATGGAAGGGACACCCATCATATTTTGCGGATATTACGCCAAAAGGTAAAAGTTATAAGTTAAAAAAAATAACAATCGGAAATGATGTATGGCTGGGAAAAAATGTTTTGATTACAAATAGCGCAAATATAGGAAATGGTGTTAGTGCAGGAGCTGGTGCAGTAATAACAAAAAATGTGCCGGATTATGCAGTGGTTGTAGGTGTTCCGGCTCGTATTATCAGGTTTAGATATACCAAAGAAGAAATAGAAGCATTAAATGAAATCGCATGGTGGAATTGGTCAGATGAAAAGATACGAGAATGCTATGATGATTTTTTTGAAAATATTGATGTATTTATTAGAAAACATATGGTGATGAGGTGAAAATTGACCTTGTGAAGCTGGATTAAAATGTAGTGCTGATAAATTTGGAGAGGCAATTATGAACATCGGAATGATAATAGCAGGCGGAATCGGTGCGCGGACACAGCAGGATATACCAAAACAGTTTATTAATGTGCATGATAAGCCAATTATTGTTTATACACTGGAAGCATTCCAGAAACATCCGAATATTGACGCAATTGAGGTAGTATGTCTACAAGGCTGGCATGACATTGTACGCGCTTATGCATTACAGTTTGGAATTACTAAAATGGAAAATATCGTAAATGGCGGGGAGACCGGGCAGGATTCCATCAGAAACGGCCTCTATGACATCGCAAGTAGATATCATGATGATGATGATATTGTTGTGATTCATGATGCAATTCGACCTATGATAAGCGCTGATATTATTTCGGATAATATCCGGGTCTGCCGTGAGTTTGGTAATGCAACGGCTGTGATTCCGTGTACGTCCGTTATGCTAAAGACAGAAGATGGGAGCGAATCGGAGGATCAAATTCCAAGAGAAAATTTGAAAATTACGCAGACGCCACAGTCCTACTTTATAAATGAATTGCTTGAAGTACATAAGGAAGCGGTAAAAAGAGATTTGCTGCCATCTATTTCATCGTGTGCCTTATATGTAGAAATGGGAAAGAAAGTATACCTTTCTGCCGGATCGGAAAAAAATATAAAAATAACAACTGCGGAAGATATAGAGATTTTTTCGGCCTTATCACAAGCGGTTAAGCCGGAATGGCTTCATTAAAGAATGAGTGGGGACACGCATGAAAATTGCTATCGGTAGTGACCGACAAGGATTTGCATATAAAGGAAAATTAGTTGAATATTTGTTGTCAAAGCATCATGAAGTTATAGATGTTGGCCCTTATGATAAAACACTTCCGGTTGATTATCCCATATATGGTGAAAAAGTTGGAAGACTCGTTGCGGGTGGTGAGTGTGAAAAGGGGATTGTTATATGCGCAACGGGAATTGGCATTATGATTGCTTGTAATAAGGTACAAGGCATTCGGTGTGGGATGGGATATAATGATGTGGTTGCTGAGCGTATGCGGGAGCACAATGATGCAAATGTCATTGCGTTTGGGCAAAGTCATATGACACTGGAAGAAGTGATAAAGAGAACAGACATTTTTTTGAAGACAGATTTTTTGCATGGTTATCACTGTGCCAGGGTCAAACAGATTGCGGATATAGAGGAAGGCAAAGTGATACAGCAAAGTCCATATATTGATTTTAAAGAATGAGAGGGCCGGTAAGCCGTGAGAAAATTGAGTGTTGCAGATTATTTTGTGGAGTTTTTAATTGCAAATGGAGTGACAGATGTATTTGGATATCAGGGCGGAATGATAGCATATATTTTTGATTCACTGGGGAAATATCGGGATCGAATCAGATATCATTCCTGTGCGACTGAACAAGGAGCTGCATTGGCGGCATGTGGATATGCACAGTCTTCAGGAAAGCTGGGAGTCGCGATTTCTACCAGCGGTCCCGGGTTTACTAATCTGATTACAGGAATAGCCAATGCATGGTTCGATTCCGTTCCGGTTCTATTTGTCTCAGGCAATGTAAATACAAAGGACAAGAAGCGGGATAAGCCGCTTAGGCAATTAGGGTTTCAGGAAATACAGGCTGCTTCGGTCGCTGAAAAAATCACAAAAAGAACTTATGAATTTGAACTAGACATGGACTATGTGGCATGTTTAGAGGATATTTATCGAACGGCTATGACAGCAAGAAAAGGCCCTGTGTATTTAGATTTGCCCATTAATGTTTGCAGAGAGCAAATTTTGTTTGAGGATATTCAGCCTGTGTCTATAGAAAAGGAAAAAAGGGATTTTGAGGCAGATGTTTTTTTGACGCTGGATAAAAGTAAAAAGCCGGTTATCATTGCGGGAGCAGGAATTAAGGAAGCCGGATGTGTGGAACTTTTCAGGAAGGTTATAGAATGTTTAAAAATTCCAGTGGTTACAACCCTTCCGGCGGTGGACGTTCTTCCGTCAGATTCTATGTATTATATGGGCTATATTGGGGGGACTGCCCGTAGAGAAGCAGGTATTGTACTGCAAAACGCCGATTTTGTGTTATCCATAGGGACGAGATTATGTTCCAAGCAGATTGGACATAATTTGGAATTGTTTGCTCCCAAAGCGAGGTATTTCTTTAGAGTCGATATTGACGATGATGAATTTTGTAGGCAGTTGAAGGATTGCGAGCAGGATATTTTGGCAGATATCGAAGATTTTTTGACGTGGCTGTTAGAAGAATCCCAAAGGAGAAAATGGGAACCGGATTTTTCTTTATGGGCGAATAACTGCGCTGAAATGCATAGTATGCTGAAGGATTCGGATTTAACAGAAGGAAATCAGATTTTCAGAGAGCTGACGGGTATTTTACCGTCAAATGTAAATCTTTTGCTGGATGTTGGGAAAAATCTGACTTACGGAGGACAGTCAGCCATAATTAAGGAAAAGACATCGGTCTATATGTCAGCCGGTTTAGGGACTATGGGTTATGCGCTTCCAGCGGCAATCGGAGCATATTATGGCAATGGGAACCCTACCGTTGCGGTTATGGGAGATGGAGGGGCGCAGATGAATATTCAGGAATTAAACACGATTGTAAAAAACAAGCTTCCGATAAAAGTGGTTGTACTAAATAACAGAGCACTTGGGAATATCCGCATTTTTCAAGAGCAGTATCTGGATTCCAGATTCGTGGCGACATCTGAAGCTGAGGGAGACTATTTTTCCTGTGATTTTGGTGCAATAGCGCGCGCGTATGGAATGAAATCATATCTGATAGAAAATATGGATGAATTAGACACATGTGAGGAAATTTTAGATCAGGAAGAAGCGACGCTGCTTGAAATTCTTTATGAGGATTGTCCAG